>JMBV01000224.1_pt1 | contig 21337 bp, 28 predicted proteins | sample 616531 | NCBI WGS metagenome assembly JMBV01 (sample SAMN02727904, study PRJNA239997) | anaerobic digester metagenome | biome: anaerobic digester; isolation source: mesophilic anaerobic digester inoculated with municipal waste water sludge... | place: Germany: Bielefeld University, CeBiTec ...
TGTCTCAGCAGACAGATAGGCAAAGATAATATTTTTAACCCAATATAAAACAAAAAAAAGCCATCCTTTAGTGGATGGCTGAAATCGATTTCTTTAACTGCTTATTGATTAACTTCAGTCTCAGCAACCTGGCTCAATGAATCGCCTTCAGCAGCTTCAGCAGCTTCAATAGCAGCTTGAATGCTATCAGCCTGGACTTTTGCGATGCTGTCTAATCTGGCTACTTCAGCAAGGCTGTCTTGTCTTGCTTTTCAGCTTTTACCTGTGCATTGTTGCAAGAAACTAAACCTAATGTTGCAATTACAGCAACTAATAAAAGTACTTTTTTTTCATTTTTAATAATTTTAAACGATAAATAATATTACTTCTCTAAAAACGGTGCAAATTTATATCAAAAACATGTTCTAAAACATATTTTGGATGGAAATCTTAGTTAAATAATATTAAACATAGGCAATTCCTCAATTTTTACGCCAATATTTTGCTTTTTATGCCTCTTTTCCCTCCTTTTTTTGTTATGGAAGTCGCTCCATAAGGGTGTTCAAATGGAGAGTATAGTGAGTAAATTTAACAGATATGATCTTAACGGCCGAATCTATGAAACGTTTTTACTAATGAGTATAGTTGGTAAATTCAAATTATTTTTCCGAATTGCTTGATCAGATTGAGCCGTTTGCTGCTGGTACAGATAGAGCGGGATAGTGTTCAGCTGTAGAGGAACCGTTTAATGCTTTTTTTGGTGTTTTTTTCGAACTCATTTTCAACTATCTCGATGGTGCTGATTCTTTCGTACTGAGCAACCGATCTGTTAAGAATTTCCATGTTCCCGTTCATTATTTCAATCAGCCTTTCATCAGATATGTTGTCAGATAATAGAGCCTGCATATCGGGATATACCATGGCCACAAGTTTGAAATTACGTAAAACGACAACACTCTCAGCAATATATGGCAGGTTGTTCAGTTTCGACTCAATCTCTTCCGGATATACATTTTGTCCGTTTGCGGTGAGAAGCATTGTTTTCAGCCGCCCCCCCTTGATAAACAACCTTCTTCCTTTCATTATTCCCAGGTCGCCTGTTTTGAGCCAGCCGTCATTAGTGAATGCTGCAGCGGTGGCTTCGGGATTTTTGTAGTATCCTTTCATCACATTTTCGCCCCGGACCTGTATTTCTCCCGGTACCGTTTCGGGGGGGTCAGAGGAGTCGATACGTGCTTCCATTATATCTTCCAGCACCGATCCGCATGATGTTGGTACAAAGTCGAAATTATGATCGTAAGATATGAGAGGCGCGCATTCAGTCATGCCGTAGCCGACGGTAAAGGGGGGGAATTTCATTCTGTAAAAAAACGCCTCTACCTCCGCATTCAAAGCCGCCCCCCTCCTATGATTACTTCTCTGAAGTTACCTCCCAGGGACTTAACAAGAGATGCTTTTATCTTGTTTAGTATTAATTTATTGATCCCTGGGATTTTTAACAGTACTTTTACGATTGGCTTATTGATGACAGGTAGTATTTTCTTTTTATATATCTTCTCAAAAATAAGTGGTACGGTAATTATCAGGTTCGGTTTAACCTCCTTAAAAGCCAATATGAGATTTTGAGGGGTTGGCATTACCCCCCCAAGCAATATAATGTGAACACCCGTTGATAGTGCGTAAAGAAAATCGAATGCGCAGCCATAAACATGTGCCATAGGTAAGAATGCCAGGTTTTTCTCCCCCCCTGTGAAAAGCAGATTCAGCCTTTTGCTGTAGGTCACGTTTCCGGCAAAATTATTTGCAGTAATCATAACACCCTTGCTGAAACCCGTAGTACCTGATGTGTAGTTGATACAAATAACTTCATCGTTGTCCACATCTGCATAGCTGATCTCCTCCCTGGAAAATCCGTCATGATAGGTACTTTTGAAAATGCCTGCTAAAGTGCCGGAAACCTTCCGGACTTTTTCATTATCACTTTTTAAAAGAGTGAAATCCGGTATTTCATATACGGGAATATCTATATTATCCTTGTCTATGGTTTCCCATATTGTCTTGTTTACAAACACCAATTTTGAATCGGAGTGTTTGATAATGTGTGCCATGCTAACGGGATTGAATTCGTGCAGTATGGGAACGATAACGGCGCCATATGTTATTGTTGCCATAAACACGATTGCCCATGAAGAGTGGTTTTCCGATCAGGGAAATCTTATCTCCTTTTTGAATATTCAATTCAGAAAAGAGAAGGTGGAGTTTCGCAATTTCTTCTGACAGCTCACCGTAAGTATATGATCTGTTGCCATTGTAATCTGTTAAAGCAGGTAATTTCCAGTTATTTCTGAAACTCTCCTCGTATAATTTAATGAAGTTCTGCCTGATCATAAATGCACATTTTTGCCTTTATTGTGCAAAAGTAATATTCGGAAATTGATTATCAAAGAAAATAAGGCAATAATTCAAGAGTAAAATTGTATTTTTGTATCTTTATTCAAAGTCACTCTACAACAAAGCTGTCGTATGAATAATTTATTGATATAAAATATTATTCGTAAGTACGGCCAATTATAAATATGATCGATCAAACAATTTTTCATAATAAGACTGCTGTTTATTACACTTTAGGATGTAAATTGAATTATGCTGAAACTTCCGCTATTGGCAGGCAGTTGCTGGATTACGGCGTTACCCGTGCCCGGAAAGGCAGAAGGCGGATATATGCGTGATTAACACTTGCTCTGTGACAGAGCTGGCTGATAAGAAAGGGCGGCAGGCCATCAGGAAGGTGATTCATGAAAATCCATCCGCCTTTGTAGTGGTTACTGGGTGTTATGCACAGCTGAAACCTGAAGAGGTGGCAAGTATTGATGGTGTTGACCTGGTTTTGGGAGCAGAGCAGAAGCTGGATGTTGTGAAGTATCTGCATGATCTGAGTAAAAAGGATAAAGTGGAGGTAATAACTTCCAAAACAAATAGAATAAGGTCGTTTGTCCCTTCTGTATCGGCAGATGACCGGACCCGCTATTTTTGAAGGTACAGGATGGGTGCGACTATTTCTGTTCTTTCTGTACCATACCTTTCGCCAGGGGAAGGAGTCGCAACGGGTCTATTGCCGCCCTAATGAAGCAGGCAGAACAGGTGGTGAGTGAAGGTGGCAGGGAGATAGTGCTTACGGGTGTTAATATTGGTGATTTCGGACATACGACAAAAGAGACATTTATAGATCTTATAAAAGCACTTGATAATGTGGACGGAGTGGAACGTTACCGCATCTCATCCATTGAGCCGAATCTGTTGACTGATGAGATAATAGATTTTGTGGCTTCGTCAAAGCGATTTGTACCACATTTCCATATGCCGCTGCAGGCTGGTAGTGATGCCGTTCTTAAACTGATGAAGCGTCGTTACGATACAGCTCTGTTCAGACATAAAATAGAGAAAATCAAGAGAGTTATGCCACATGCCTTTATTGGTGTGGATGTGATAGTTGGTGTCAGGGGCGAGACCGATGAATATTTTGCCGAAAGCATGAAGTTTATTGAGTCGCTGGACTGTTCTCAGTTGCATGTTTTACCTATTCAGAACGTCCCGGAACCCAGGCACTCCAAATAGATCACATTGTTGATCCGAAAGTTAAGCATGCACGGAGCAAAGCGTTGCTGGATATTTCTGATGCAAAGCTGCGCCGTTTTTATGAATCTCAAAAGGGTAGCCGGAAGAAAGTGCTGTTTGAACACACTAGACGCAGTAATAAAATGCACGGGTTTACCGAGAATTATGTAAAATTGTATGCCGTTTACGACTCCACTCTGATAAACCGGGTGACGGAGGTAGTGGTTGGCGAGTATGATGAAGAACAAATGGCTATGAAAGCAATATTTTAATGGATAAGAAGCAAAAAAAAGAGTGCAGGGTATCTTCTGTTGTATTCAGTGACATATCTTCACGCGATGTTGCCTTTAGGGGGGGTGTTGTATCTACTATCCGATATACTCTGGTTGTTTGTTTATCATATTGTACGTTACAGAAGGAAACTGGTAAGGATGAACCTTGGAAACGCTTTTCCGGAGAAGCCTGTTAAAGAGATAAGGCGGTTGGAAAGAAAATTTTACCATCACCTGTGCGATTACTTCGTTGAAACAATAAAAATGCTTCACCTTTCGGACAGTGAAGCCCGTGTAAGGATGAAATTTGAAAATCCTGAAATAATAAGCAGGCTTACCAGGGACGGAAGATCGTGTTTGATGTGTATGGGCCATTACGGGAACTGGGAGTGGGTGACCTCTTTCGGTATTAACCATCTGCCTGAACTGAAGCAGGGCTTTCTTTACAAAAGGTTGAGATCAAAGCCTTTCGACCTGCTTTTTTTAAAGATCAGGAACCGCTTTCGTCCCGAACCAATTGAGATGAGGAGAGCTTTCAGGAAAATGATCCAGCTGAATAACGATGGAAAGGCCATGTTGGTGGGTTTTCTTGCAGACCAGCGTCCGCCAAAAAAATAACGATCACTACTGGACAACTTTCCTGAACCAGGATACGCTTGTACAAACCGGAATGGAGAAGATTGCAAATCATCTTGGTCTTTCTGTAGTTTATCTTGATATCACTAAAGTAAAGCGAGGATATTACACCGGAAAATTTTATGTTATTACCCCCCCGGATGCAAGCCTTGAACCTGAGTTTGAAATAATGGAGCGATATATGAGGAAGCTGGAAGAGACTATTCTGAAGGAGCCTGCTTACTATTTATGGTCACATAACCGTTGGAAGTTTAGAAAAAAAATAAAGACAGGATAGCATAAGGGGGGGCCAAGGGCCTGCAGACGGAAGTGAAACTTTCGTTTTCTAAAATTCAGGAAACAGGATTATTGGAGAGGAGTAAATATTTAATATAAAAAAAAGCGTTTTGTGGTAAAAGTATCGGTGGTTATATTGAACTGGAACGGGAAGAAGCTGCTTGAGCAGTTCCTCCCTGCTGTGCTGGAACACTCGTTAAGCGATGAGTGCCGGGTTATTGTTGCTGATAATGGGTCTACGGACGAATCTGTAGCATTTATCGAAACAAATTTCCCCGAAGTATCTCTGATTGTTCTGGACAAGAACTATGGTTTTGCCGAAGGATACAACAAAGCTTTGCAGCATATCGATTCTGAGTATGTGGTGCTTTTGAATTCTGATGTGGAGACCACTCCCAACTGGCTGAACAAGATGGTCGACTTTATGAACAAACATCCCGAGGTGGCCGCGGTACAGCCTAAGATACTCTCTTATGATGAAAAAGGCTGGTTTGAGTATGCAGGGGCATCAGGCGGGTTTATTGATCTTTACGGGTACCCATTCTGCAGGGGGGGCGCATTCTTGAAGTGGTGGAGAAAGACAACGGACAGTATGATTCGGAGATCCCTGTATTTTGGGCGACCGGTGCTTGCATGATGATAAGAAAGAGTGATTATACCGAGCATGGTGGACTGGACGGCCGTTTTTTTTGCACATATGGAGGAGATAGACCTTTGCTGGCGTTTGAATGCCCGGGGGGGCAGGAGAGTGATGTGCCTCCCCCCCTCTTCGGTTGTTTATCATGTGGGTGGAGCATCGCTGAAAAGGATAATCCTATGAAAACCTATCTGAACTTTCGTAACAACCTGCTTATGATTTTTAAAAACGTACCAGGGAAGGCATGCCGGCCGACATTTTTGGTACGGTTGTTTTTCGATATTCTTGCTTATGTTCACCTGTTGCTGCAAGGCAATTTCAGATGCGCTCATGCTGTTATCGATGCTTATAGGGATTTTCTTAAGATGATGCCATCATACAAGCCGGTACGTGAAGTAAATTTAAGAATGGCAACTACAGAGAATATTCCTGTGCAATACAGGAAAAGCATTTTATTGGATTTCTATTTTTTTTAAGAAAGAAGAGCTATTCATCTATCTTTGAAAAGAAAGATCAGTCTGTTACTAAAACCCGGAAATACCAAAAATGATTGTACCTACTCAAAATTAAAACTCAGTGTGATCAGTCGCTGGGTAGCTTTAGAAAGCGATTTCGTATATTTTCGGAGACTTTCATCCTTAAGGCCGGGCCTCTCGTTATCAAGAATATCCACCAACCCGAAACCAAACTTCAATTCCGGAGCAAGATTGAAAAGGGGTAAATAAAAGTCGCATCCAACACCTATCTCAACTCCAAAATCGTAAGGCTTCAAAAGAAGAGCTCGGTTTTTCCCGGATGCCAGTTCTATGTTGCAATATATACCTAAAAGGGTGTAGGGACGGAAGTTGTCTATCCTGCCTGCCGATATCTTCAGCTGCAGGGGTAAACTGAAGTAGTTGTTGCGAATTCGGGTTGAGTACTCTTCGCGGGACGATTGTTCCTTGAAAACTATCCGCTTTTCACCCAAATAGAGCGAAGGAATTGCCCGTAGGTTCATAATTCTGTTCAGATAAATGTCCCCAATAATTCCCGCAGTGAATCCCAATGAATAGTAGGGTATTTCTGAGAACCACACCTCTCCGTTATCGTTCACAAAACCTGATTGTGCAAGTATTAGATCTTGTGTGTGCAGCCCAAGTGTGAATCCCGGGTGGAACAACCGTTGATCTGCATAAGGCCTGTTCTGCAGTTTACGGTTCTGGCCCGTGACGCTGCCAGATATGATGAGCAGTATTGTGAGCAGATATGTTGTCTTTTTTTGCCATTCGCCTTTTTTTGTTGTTTGTTCTTTAAACGCCTTTTATTTCATGATATTGTATAGCAGGCCTCATTAAATTATAGCCATAGGTGTTGATTTGTATCGTCTCTTTCCGTCCCTGCCTTTAAGGATTAATGTAAATAGTTCTCTATATTTTTTTTCGTATTGGAAAAAAAACTCTTTATCTTTGCAACAACATAGCAAATTAATTTCAATAACTAACTTATTTCACTATTATGGCTTACGTAATTGATGACACTTGCATTGCTTGTGGAACGTGCATTGATGAATGTCCTGTTGATGCAATATCTGAAGGCGATATTTATTCAATAGACCCGGAAGTATGTACCGATTGTGGTTCTTGTGCAGATGTCTGCCCGACAGAATCAATTCATCCGGCATAGGACACAGGCGTTTGAAGAAAAGAGAAAAGTCGAACTTTACTGTCCGGCTTTTTTTTATTTTCACAAGCATTATTTCAACAAAAAAACGCCTCTTTTCCGGAGGCGCCTTTCATATATCGTAATAATAGTATTATTATTATCCGTTTACTTTAGCCATATGTGCAATAAGGTCGAGCACTTTGTTTGAATATCCCCATTCGTTGTCGTACCAGCTGATAACCTTAACGAAAGTGGGGCTTAACTGGATACCTGCTTTTCGTCGAAGATTGATGTGCGTGAATCGCCGATGAAATCGCTTGATACAACATCTTCGTTGGTATATCCTAAGATACCTTTCAATTCGCCTTCAGAAGCTTCTTTCATAGCTGCACAAATCTCTTCGTAGGAGGTCTCTTTTGCAAGGCGCACTGTAAGGTCCACTACAGATACGTTCAGTGTGGGAACGCGCATTGACATACCGGTTAGTTTTCCGTTCAGTTCCGGAATAACTTTACCTACAGCCTTGGCTGCTCCAGTTGATGAAGGAATGATGTTGGCAGAAGCTGCGCGTCCGCCTCTCCAGTCTTTTGCCGAAGGGCCGTCAACGGTTTTCTGGGTAGCTGTTGTTGAGTGAACAGTTGTCATCAAGCCTTCAAGAATTCCGAACTTGTCGTTCAATACCTTGGTTACAGGAGCAAGACAGTTGGTTGTACAAGAAGCGTTGGATACAATTTGTTCTCCTTTTGTGTAGGTCTTTTCGTTTACACCTACAACATACATGCGGGTATCATCTTTTGAAGGAGCAGACATAACAACATATTTTGCTCCAGCTTGGATGTGAGCCTGTGCTTTTTCTTTTGTAAGGAAGAGTCCTGTAGATTCAACTACATATTCTGCACCCACTTTGTTCCATTTAAGGTCTGCCGGATTTCTTTCTGCTGTTACGCGGATTGTTTTACCGTTTACTACCAGATTGCCGTCTTTCACTTCAATAGATCCGCTATACTGACCGTGGATGGTGTCGTATTTTAACATATAAGCGATGTAGTTTACATCGAGCAAGTCATTGATACCCACAACCTGAATATCATCTCTGTTTTGAGCTGCACGGAAAACTAGGCGACCAATGCGACCGAATCCGTTAATACCTACTTTAATCATACTTTATTGAATTTTATTTATTAAGAGTGTTTATTTACAACAATCGTTTTCAAATTTTGAATTCGACTTGAACAAGAAGGTTAGCTTGTCAGCTAACCGGCTCAGCTTATTGGAAACGTCTTCAAAATCACTTGTTGCGCCTTGTTCCTGCATTATGCCAGCATTAACGCTATTCTTATTTAACTCAACGAAAACGCCTTTAACTTAACGAAAACGCCCTAAAAACTATCTTTTTAATAGACTTACAAAAATACTATATCTTTTCGATTTTAAGAAATTATTTGTAACAAAAAAAACCGTAATCAGCAGTTCGAAAGAATAAAATGTTAACGGCTGTTCAAGTCAAGACAAATTCCTTAAACCATTCATAGAATATTTTGATTCCTGTTTCAACCGTAGTGGACGGTTTATAGCCGAAGCGCTCTTGTAGTAATGAAGTGTCGGCAAAGGTAGATACAACATCGCCTGGCTGCATTTCCTCCATTTCGTGAACAGACTGCTTACCTACGGTTTTTTCGATGACATTTATAAATCCATCAACTGCACTGGCGATGAACAGCCCATATTGTACACTATGTGGGGGGGACAACGGATTGCGGTGGCAAAGGTAAAATTTTAATCACTCCTTCTACAATATCGTCTATGAAGGTGAAATCTCGCTGCATTTGCCCTCTATTGAATATTTTAATCGGTTTTCCTTTCGAAATAGCCGACATAAAGAGCCAGGGTGCCATATCGGGGCGTCCCCCCCAGGGACCGTAAACAGTAAAAAAAACGGATGCCAGTTGCCGGCAGCCCGAACAGCTTGCCATAAGCATATGCCAGCAGCTCGTCTGATTTTTTTTGGTCGCCGCGTAGAGGCTGACGGGGTGATCGGTCTGTGCCGATTCTTTGTATGGGACAGCTGTGTCATCACCATATACACTGCTTGAGCTTGCGTAAACCAAATGAGTGACGGGGTTATTGCGGCAAGCTTCGAGCAGGTTGATAAATCCTACTATATTGGAATGGATATATGACAAAGGGTTCTCAAGGGAGTATCTGACTCCTGCCTGTGCAGCGAAATTCAAAACATGTGTGAATCTCTCGTTACGGAAAAGGGCGGAAAGTTTTTTTGCCCTCTATCAGATCGAACTGTATAAACTTGTAGTGCTGAAATTTGTCGCTCTGTATCCACTTTCCCTTTTTAATCTTCTCCCGTGAAATTCCAGTTTCGTTAAGACGTGCAAATTTTAGCCTTACATCGTAGTAGCTGTTGATATTATCAAGGCCCGCCACTTCATAACCCTGCAGGAGAAGCCTCCTGACAACATGAAAGCCGATGAATCCGGCAGCACCTGTAACCAATATTTTCATTTTTATTCAATTAAAAAAAATAACAATCATATACGGGCCCACTTTGTATCCCTCTTTTTCTGCTATGACAGACTGGATTTTTTTTGTTTTTATTGATTGTTTTTCCGGTAACAACAGTAGGTTACCGGTAAGTGAGTTACTCAATATATCTTCTTCAGAAACGTAGATCACATCTTTTTTTAAGGAATACATCCATGCTTTCTGCCCTGGAAATATTATATACGCAGTATTCCGAAGCCTGTCTCTCTTCAGCTAATCGTGACGCTTCTTGGCATAATTTGCTCCATCCCATATATGGATTCAGTTGAGGCATGGCCCATCCTGCAATAAAATGGCCAGAAGTAAACCCAATGACATCACCCGGATAGATAAGCGAAGCTCCTTTTCAAAATAGCAGGTATAATACAGCTATTCCGGAGAGAGTGGCGACTGTTGCTGCCGCAAAAACAAGTGGTACAGCAGCGAAAAAGGGAGTATCTGTTTTTGCTATGTATATTATCAAAGGTAACGCTGATGCTAAAATAAGTGCGGGAAGTGCCAGTGAGAGCCGCAGCCAGATATTTTTTTCATTGAATTTATCGATAAGTATTGCAGAGAGGCCGATAAAAACGGCAGTGCCGGAAGCATGTAGACTGCCAGCTTGGAGCTGATAATCGACAACATGATAAATGTGGAGATTATGATGGTAAGGAAAAAGCGTTCTGTATCTGTCTGAATCTTTTTCCGTATCATTCCCGCAATAATAAGCCCTATGGAGAAGAACATCCAGGGAGCCAGTGAATACCATATTGTAATGAAGTAATAATAAAACGGCTCTTTGTGATGGAAGGAGTTGATTCCCCCCCTGCCTACTGTCTGATGTATGAGCAGATTATTGAGGTAGCTGTTTCCACCTTCAAGGTAAACTCCGGCAAACCATATGCTGCATCCAGTAAGAAGTACCAGCATGCTTTTCCAGCCCCAGTAACGCTCCCAAGTATGGATTTCACCCCGATGGAGCAGAAATAGAAGCGTGGAGAGAAGTGGTACAAGGATGCCGACTGGCCCTTTGGAGAACAGAGCCAGGAAGAGATAGAGAGGGAAGAGATAATAGTCCCCTTTTTTTTGCCTGCCCCTGATAGATCTTGAAAAAGTATAGAGTGAAAGAGTGATGAACATCACCATAAGCATATCCATCCTTATTATTATGGCAAGGCCGGCAAACAGCCCGCCGGTCATTAGCATCAGTAAGGCTTCTGGTTGGTTTCTCGATTCCTCTTTTCTTAACCACTTGGCCATTGTCATCATCACTACCAGAGCCGGGATAAATGACAGCAGCGATAAGAACCACATTCTGTGTCCGCCAAGCAATGTCTTGCCTGCCATCATCAGCCAGAAATAGAGAGGTGGCTTATCGGCATAGATCTCACCCTGGTTGGTAAAGGTGAAAAAGTTACCGTTTTTAAGTGCTTCATCAACAATACTCAGATAACGCAGCTCGTTGTTGGGCGTGTAATCGCGAAGGATCATCAACGGAAGCAGTGCAATAAACCAAATGATATAGAGCTGTTTATCCTTCATATGATAACTGTTTCTTACTTCTTAAGCCTATCATGATGTTGCGCATATATGCAACAAAACCGAACGACTGCCCAAGTATGAGCACGGGATCGAGCCGGAATACACCGTAAGCGATAATGATTCCCGAACCCAGAAGGCTGATTATCCAAAAACCGAGTGGTAGAGAAGACTGGTGACGTTGTGCCGAATATATCCACTGGTAAATGAAACGGCAAGTGAACAGTATCTGCCCGCCGGACCCAAAGATTAGCAACCATAGTGGTATGCATTATGCCGGAAGAAGGTAGAGGAAAAGGCAGTCATGTCGCGCATAAGATAGGTGGCGGCTGCAACCGGTGTTAAAAGAAGCACTATTTGTATAGCAATGTTTACCCGTTTCCGGAACCCCTGCATGTTCAGATTCCACAGATAGATGTAGTATGAGAAGAACTGCCCGAGGATAATTGCGAAGTCATCTCTGAGCACCCCATAGATAAAGAGCAGGTACGAGCCGAAGATACTAAGGATCCAGAACGCAGGCGGAGAAAGAATTTTTTTTGCTTTCTCTGTAATTATCCACTGATGCAGTAACCGGGCTGAGAAAAAAAAGCTTGCGCCAAAAAAAACCGATCGCGTAAATCCAGACAGGGCTCTCTTGCATATTTTAATCTAAATTACTTGAATTAACCTGGTAATTTATATAACGTCTCTTCATCCAGCGATAGGCGAAACAGTCGATAAAAGGACCTGTAAGCCTGTTCCAGAGATGATATTTCGATTTCCCGCCAACCTGGGAATAGTGCCTCACCGGGATCTGTTTTATTCTGCCGTTCTGCAAAAGTATAAGTGCCGGCAGAAACCGGTGCATACCGTTGAACATGGGGATACGCTTAGCATACGCGGTATGCATCACTTTGAGTGGGCAACCAGTGTCGGAAACGCCGTCGCCGGTCATCATCCTCCGGTATCCGTTGGCTATTTTAGACTGCAGGTTCTTAAATGATGAATCTTTGCGATTGGCACGGATACCTGTAACAAATTCATGGTTGTCTAAATGGGGCAGCAACAGGTTGAAGTCATCGGCATCGGTCTGCATATCAGCATCCATATAGCCGGTGAATTTTGAAAAAGAGTGATCAAAACCGGCTTTAAGTGCAGCGCTCAATCCCCCGTTTTTCTTAAGATCAATATAGTAAAAATCCGGATTTCGCTCGCATACATTCTTGATCCTGTTTCTGCTGCCGTCGGTAGAGCCATCGTTTACAAACAAAACGCAGGTTTTCTCAAGTGAGTGCGGCAGGAAACCTTTCAGTTTCTCTTCCAGCCTGCCTATGTTCTCTTCTTCATTGTAGAGCGGAACAATAATGGTGAATGAATACTGACTTGTTATATTTCATCCATTTTAATATCAGTTATCAAAACAAATAAACATAAGGCTTTCGAGCCGGTATGGCCGGCTTAAAATCATGTCTGATTGTTTTCGAAGGCAAAAGTACCAATTATTATTTAAATTTCGCAATCCATCTTTCAATGTTTTTAGTTAATTCAGGTTTCGCATATGTTACAAAAGTAGCTAAATCTGTGATTAACATATATTATTTTGGAGGGGTGAATAATTAATCATGGTCGCTACCTGAGGTTGTGATTTCAAGCAGTTCGGCAGCCTCGCTTGTATCGATTGTGGCAACGTCCTTAAGCTTTCTGTTGATAACGTTCGTTCGTGTCAGCCGGAGGTCGTTTAACGATTTTGAAGCTGTGTTCAATTGTTTATCAACCTTGTCAAGCTGATCGGAGAATTTACTGAATTCGGTTTTACCGCTTCGAGAATTTTCCACACCTCGCTGCTCCTTTTTGGACGGCAAGGGTCCTGAATCCCATCTGCAGGCTATTCAGCAATGCAGACAGTGTTGTGGGCCCTGTGACCGTTACCCTGTATTTTCTCTGCAGTATTTCAAAAAGCCCCCCCGGATGTCTTAAAACCTCTGCATAGAGGCTCTCAACGGGCAGGAACATTATTGCGAAATCGGTTGTGTGCGGAGGGTCGAGATACTTTTCACTTATATCCCCCCCGGCAAATGATTCGACGGATTTAATGATAGCTTTTTGTGCTGTCTCTATTGCCTCTTTGTTTCCTTCATCATAGGCATTTAGCAACAGCTGGTAGTTTTCAATCGGGAACTTTGAGTCGACAGGCATCCATACCTCTTCATCACTCTCTTTACCCGGTAGCCTGATTGCGAACTCAACGTGAGCCTGGCTACCCCCCCTTTTTGTTGCTACATTTTTGGAGTACTGGTCGGGTGTAAGCAACTGCTCAAGAATATTTTCCAGCTGATACTCTCCCAGTACGCCCCCCCTTGTCTTTACATTCGACAGTACCCTTTTCAAATCACCAACACCGTTTGCAATGGTTTGCATCTCACCCAGTCCCTTATGAACCTGTTCGAGTCTTTCACTAACCTGCCGGAACGATTCGCCAAGACGCTTTTCCAAAGTAGTTTGAAGTTTCTCGTCCACGGTTTTCTCATTTCATCCAGCTGCCGGGTGTTATCTTCCTTATTGCCTCCAACTGTTTCTCAATTGTCTCCCTTACATCTTTTATTGCATCAACAGATTGTCTGTTGCGTTCTGTCTGCTGTTTACCGGCATCTTCAAATTTTGCCTGATCAGCTCATTCAGTTCCTTATTGTTCGTCGAGTTTGTCTCTGCAAATAATTTAAGATTTTTAGCCAACTCATCTCTGTTCTCCATTGCAGTGCGGTTACTCTCAAGCCTGTTGCGTTGAAATTCATCCCTGATGGACTTTTCATTTCTCTCCGAGGCTGATTCGAACCTGATTAATGCACTCTCAATCTCTTTTAGTTTATCGGCCTTTTCTGAGGCGGGTTTTTCAAAAAAAAGTGCAGAATAATATTAATTATAGCCAACAGTATAAGGGCGGCAAACATCCATTCGATCATAATTTAATTTTTGATTAATAAAACATCTTAACAAACTCACCGTTGTTGTTAAGTGATGAACACGTTTGAATCTATTCTTAGTCAAAAATAGTAATTAATAATCACAAAGACGAAGAGTATAATAGAAATATCTTTGAGATGCTGTTGTTTAACATGTTAAATTCAGTGTTTTTTTGTCGATTAGCAGCAAACTGGCCATTTCTGTTGTTATTGTTTTATATATCACGACAGTAGTGATTTCTGATATGAATATTATTAGGAAAGTTACTATAGAAATCCTTTATATTGGAATTGCAACAGGTATAAGAGAAGAGAACGCACAAAATCCATTTACGTGAGATTTTGCGCTATTTAAAAGCCGGGGGATGCAAAGGTATTCAGGCAAACTATTTGTCTCAATTAAGTTTGCAAGTCCATTGTTTTTGATTAACTTCGCATTGGATTTAATGTTTGACCCTTTAAGGGATTAAACTCTTTTTGTTTATGCAACTGCAAACTTAAGTTTTTGCCTTTAATTGTCAGATAAATAAAAAAATATTTAACTCTTTTACTCAGCTACCTTAATTGAGATATGTGATGTTTAAATATATACTCAGCCCCCCCCTAATCCCCCCCTTATTGATGTTAACCTGCAGCAAGGAACCTGCAAAAATGGATGTAACAATGGAGTCCATCATTACTGAGGCTATGGATTCTCTTTACTGCAACAACGCCTACTCCCGAAGCCTGTTACGAGATGCCATGAATAATACCAACGACAGCCTGGACTACTATAAAGCTCTACAAACATACAGTCTGACATACTTTGTAAACGATCAGATCGATTCTACGCGCCATTTCGCCGAAAAAGTTGTCGCTTACGCGAACAAGCAGGTGCCAAACATCAAAATCTACCAACTCCTCACCTCATCATACAATACAATAGGTAATTGCTTTGCTTTGTACAGGGATCAAGATTCTGCACTTACCTACTTCACCAATGCTCTGAATTATTATGAATTAACGGGTAAGAGAGAGAAGATCCCTGATCTCTCCATAAACATTGCCGATATGCATATGAGAAATGGCGATTTTGTCAATAGCGCCTTCTATTACCGAAAAGCACTCTCAGTTGCAGATTCAATAGGTGTGGCTGATCAACTGGGATTTCCGATATATACCGGCTTAGGGCAGTTGTATATGGAATTGCGTGATTTTGAACTGTCTGATTACTATTTCTGTTTGGCCGAACAGGATTTCGAAGGCCGAACGTTGAATGAAAAATTCTTTTACTGCAATTGCAGAGGGAACTGTTACTTCTTTGCGGGTGAGTTACAGGAGTCCTTGTCTTGGTACAAGAAAGGAATAACTTTGTTATCGGGAGAAGGATCCATACTAAGTTTAAATATTGCCAATGCCAATATAGGGGGGGAGATCTTTTTTTTCATCTGAACCAACCCGACTCGGCATACCATTACCTGAATGAAGCGGAAAAATACTTCTCTGCCATTAATGAGCAGCCATTGCTTTATCATATCAATACCCTTAAGGCCGGATTAGCTTTGCAAGCCGACAATCCACAACATGCGCGCCACTACCTTGAGGGTAAGGTTACAAATTTAACTATTGAACCCACTTTTCTCATCCTTCGTAACAAATACATTGAACAGTATCATGCGCGAACAGGGAATTTTAAGGAGGCATATGCCTGCCTGCAAGAAAATCTTGTGATGGAAGATTCTATTCGTTCGGAGAGGGCAAAATGCGTGTTGCCGAAATCGATATGCGTTACAGACAGGATACAACCCTGGTAAAGAGAGAGATGCTTATCATGGGGGCAAGCATCCGACATCCGGTCGCTTCGCATGAGAAATTATATATTTGTCATGGCATTCCTGCTCATTTCAGCTATTATGGCAAGCGTCTATATTGCGATGAAGAGACAAAAAGAGCTGCAAAGGTTAAGCTTCCACGATCAAATAACCAAGTTGCGACTCTCCAATATCCGTAACCGGATCTCCCCCCCACATTTCATGTTCAATGTGCTCAACCGGGAGATCAGTTCCGACAATGGATCTCACCCGGCTAACCTGATGAAACTGGTGTTGCTCCTGCGTAGAAGCCTCGAGATGACCGACCAGGCACAAGTTACATTAACCCAGGAGTTAGAATTTGTAGAAGCATACATCAACCTGGAAAGAGAGAGCCTTGGTCCCGATTTTAAGCTTGATTGGAATATTGATCCACATGTTGATACAGAAATGGTGTCGCTTCCGTCCATGATAATTCAGATTCCATTGGAGAACGCAATCAAGCATGCATTGCGTCCTCTTGCCGGTGAAAAGAAGCTTGAATTGCAAGTCCGGAAGGAAGGGGAAGGAACAAGAATCGAGATCATTGACAACGGGACGGGTTATCAGGAGCTGTTGATGGGTTCATCAACCGGGACCGGGACCGGACTTAAAGTGTTGTATCAGACAATCGACCTTTTTAACCGGGAGAACAGTGAAAAGATACAGTTCAATATCCTTCGTTCGGGAATGGAAGAGCAAGGTGGGACAAGGGTGACTATTTTTATACCTGACAATTATAAATATTGGTAAACAGTTACATAATCTCTGGAAATGGATAAAAAAAAGATTTACTGCTGTAGCCGTCGACGATGAGCCGGTTTGTCTACATAGTTTACGGGAATCTCTGGCCGATTATCCGGAGGTCACCCTCATGGGAGAGGCAGACACGGCTAAAAGTGGAATCAAGCTAGTGATTGACAAGAAACCTGATTTATTGTTTCTGGATGTTGAGTTGCCGGATATGAGCGGTTTGGAACTGCTACGCGAGATACAACCTCGTGTGAGGTGGCCGATGAAAGTGGTATTTTACACTTCCTACCAGAAGTACTGGCTTGATGCGTTGCGAGAGTCTGCATTCGACTATCTGCTTAAACCCTATGCACAGGAAGAGTTTTCGACCATCATGCGCCGTTTTTTCGGGCAGGTAGCAAGAGATATGACTACAGCAGTACCCCCCCTCGAGAGGGCATTATCAGAGTTGTTGCCCTCCCATCAGGCATTCATGATTCCCGATATTACAGGATACCAAATGGTTCGTGTGAACCAGGTGGGCTATTTCTCCTACTCGAACGGGAGGCGTCAATGGGAAGCCGCATTGGCAAACGGTAAACGCGTATTGTTGGGGAGAACTGTAAAGTCGGACCACATATTATCCTTCTCTTCGTTGTTCGTCCAAATAAGCCGTAACCACATTATTAACATCGACCATGTTTGCTCGATAAAGGGGAAGGCCTGCTTTCTTCTGCCTCCCTTCGATAATGAAAAGGGGCTCATCATATCACGGAATTACCTGACGAATGTACATGAGAAATTTCGGTTGTTATAAAGCAATCACCAACTTACGTTTAAAAGGGAGAGAACCGGAAATTCATATATAAGTAAGCTGTTTGTGTTTTATACCCATTATACTTGTTGCCCATATAAGAATAATAATCGTAAACCACTTTCTTATAATCACGATTGGGATAAACAGTGTGTTTGATATTATTGAAATCTTCCCAGTAGTAAGAGTTTCCATTTTATAGATTAACAACCCATATCTGTTTAAATGAGATTTCATAGTCTCGTAGGAGCTAAACACTCCGTCGAAGTTTTTATATTCGGTCCAAGCGTAAGTGTACTCAGCCCTATTGGTTTTAATGGTGTTCTCATTTGAGCCACTGCCTGGGTTTTCGTTATTGTTATTGCCATATGTTGCACTGAGCGTTTCTACATTCCCTTCGTAGTCGGATCCATCCTTCATCCTGGCATATGCTGTGACAGTAACGCTTAATGTCGGGCTGTCTCCTAAAGTTATCATTGAACATGAGTTGATTTTGTTTTCACTTGGGTTATCCCAATGCCAGATTGCTCCTCCGATCATGAAGCCAGCCCTGCTTATGCTTTCATAATCGCACACTTCCACCTCTACTGTGAAACTCATCTTGTATTTATACTTGGCTCCATCTGAGTTTTCAAATCCATCGGCAGAGTACTCCATAGAGTTTAAAGTGAGCTTTGTTAGCTTAACTGGAATTTTCCCATCTCCGGAATAATCCTTTTTTTTGGGGTTGTAAATGATGATACGGATGAAAACCCGTACCCTTTAATGTTGGAAGCATAGGCAACATAGTAATAAGTAGTGTTTTCCTTCAACCCTTCAATCTTTTTGTTGAATTCACTTGCCCCCATTTTCGCAGCTATAATTTGTTCCCCCAGTCTGTTGATGGTTTGCCAGGATTGGTTTCTGATAATAGAAAACCGCACTTGTTTACGGCTGATCCGCCATCATTAGCGATGTTGGCACTTAATGTTACCGATGATGAAGAAAGATCCTGGTGCTCCATACTGACGACAGTTGGTTCAATCACTTCGATAACCTCAATATTGTCCTGCTCATCACTACAGGAACCTAGAGTAATCAGACCAATAACGAAAATGAAACCAATAAACTTTTTCATCGTGAAAGAATTTTAAATCAATAGCTTTTCATACAAATGTAGAGGCAAATGAAATACGTGTCAAGGGGGGGCAAAAAAAATGGATAAAGGATTATTACGTAACCGGATGATTCTATGAGGTACAAATTAGGGTTTATCATGTATTATTTTGTACTCGAACTAAGAAATAAAATATGAGCCCACTTCAACAAGTCGTTTTGTAAAATATGATATTTGATTTTCAAGTGATTATAATGTCAAATCTTCTAATTTGAGACTTTTTAAGCAGACTCAAATATCTATAGGTGAAAAACTCAAGGCAAAACTGCACGAAAAGGATTTCATTACGAAATCCTTTTTTTTGGTATGCTCGGCACGAGCATTGTCTAACGGGTGGAAGTCCCGAGTAAGCCTAATAGCGGGAATTACATAAATCTGAAAACTATTCGCAGCAAATAGAACTCTATCAATTATATTATCTGCTTGTTCATTTAAATTTGTTTGGAAGCGGATATTATTCAAGCGTTCCATCTGTCTTAAGGAAATATTTTACCAAAATAATCATTACTGTTCTAACCATTTCATAATTATTTTCATTATATCAACAACTATTTTTCATAACAACTTGGTTGTTCCGATAACTATTTATGCCTTCGCAGAAGCAGCTATTTTCAAACAAAAATGGACAGCCTACTCAACACATATCGCAAGTTAATATCAGCAGAAAAGTCTGATTTTAAGCGCTATCTTCACTCCGATATTGATTGGAACGAGAGAATGACAGGTATTACAGGCGCTTGCGGAACGGGAAAACCACGCTTATTTTACAGCACATTCGCGATAATTTCCCCCCCGATAGAAACAAAGCCGTTTACGTAAGTTTGGATAATCTGTGGCTTTCGAAAAACAGTTTGCTCGATTTTGCCGAACGATTTTCGGTGTACGGTGGCACGCATCTTTTTATCGACGAAGTGCATAAATACCCCCCAACTGGTCATTGGAATTGAAAAATGTGTACGACAATTATCCCGACTTGAAAACCGTTTTCACGGGGGTCGTCCATTTTGGAAATTTACAAATCCGATGCCGATTTGAGCCGTCGTGCGGTGAAGTACGAACTACACGGATTGTCGTTTCGCGAATACTTATCGCTGGAAAAAAAATTATCGATTTGCCAGTGCTCCCGTTAAATGAAATTCTGAGCAATCACATCGACATTGCTGACGATATCCGCAACAAAATCAAGGTTATACCGCTATTCAAGCAGTATCTAAAAAAAACGGTTAATATCCGATTTACAAGGAAGGAATTCGCAACTATTTCACCAAAATTACCAATATCATCAACACCACTCTCGAAAAGGATTTGCCCTCTATCGAACAAATCGATTACAACGGCATTTACAACGTGAAAAAAAACTGCTGATGGTGCTGGCAAACCTTGCTCCGTACACGCCCAACATCGAGAAACTGAGTGCGGAGATGCAGCTCAATCGCGCATCCACACTCAAATACCTGCATTATCTGAACAAGGCAGCGCTCACGAATCAACTGCTGGTGCCAAACAAGGGCATGAGCTTGCTCACGAAACCCGAGAAAGTGTATCTGAACAACTCGAATTTGATTTATGCCCTAAATGTAGATGATGCTTCAGCAAATATTGGAAACGTACGCGAAACATTCTTCTTCAACCAGTTAAAAGTAAGACACGATGTAAATTTGCCTAAAAGCGGCGATTTTCTTATAGATAAGAAATACACATTTGAAGTGGGCGGAAAAGGAAAATCTTTTGAACAGATTAAAGATTTGAAAAACAGTTTTGTTGTAGCCGATGATATTGAAATGGGTATAGGCAATAAAATTCCTTTGTGGCTTTTCGGATTGATGTATTAACTTTACTTCTCGTTACTGCTATAATGACTTTAAACGTAAAATCATTTATAGCAATAACTGTTTTATAAATAAAATTCAATTATCCGCAAATGCGCCCGTGATTTAATGGTGCGCTACCACAGCTTGGTAGCTTTTGGTTTTGAACACGCCGAATATTACAAAATGGTGCGGCAGCAGATTGAAGAATTCCGGCTGCTTTTTATCGATTGGGGGGGATTGTTTAATCCGCCGGGAGTTGGCCCGCACGATGAACAGTTTTAAACGTGAAAGGCGGTTCGAAACCGCCTTGCGCATTTTTCATTATTCCGCTAAACGGATTAAAACTGCTGAGCGGATCAGAAACTATTCCACCTTAAACCTGATTGTCAACGAATTTTCCATTTCATTCACCACCGTCAGCACGTGTTCACCGGCATTTGGTGAAAGCTTCATCTGATGAACATCCGCTGTTTCACCGAGGTATTCGTTATCCAAATGCCAGAACACCCGTGCCGAAGGGTTTCGGTGAGCAAGTTCGAAAACCGCTTTTCCACGCATACCATCCAGTTGCCTGGTAATTTTGATGACTGAGTTGGGATAAGGGTAGATAAACTGCATCACCTCTCCCGATGCACCATGCTACATTCAGGCGAAAAAGGCGGAAGCGACCGGTATGCAGGGTGTTGTTGTTTGTAATACCACTCCCACGACGGAGGCAACATAAACCACGAAACCGGGCGAATTCCCCTGCCTACAGCACAATGTTCATAAACCCGGTAACGAGTACTATCAGATTAATCTGATGTAAATCTACAAATTTAAGTCCGTCCGCTAGAAAAACATCCGTAACTGACTATATTTCAAAAATTTCAAAGAACTATTTTAGATTTTAATGGGACAGCAATGATATCAGGCTTCCTAAA
>JMBV01000225.1_pt1 | contig 21207 bp, 40 predicted proteins | sample 616531 | NCBI WGS metagenome assembly JMBV01 (sample SAMN02727904, study PRJNA239997) | anaerobic digester metagenome | biome: anaerobic digester; isolation source: mesophilic anaerobic digester inoculated with municipal waste water sludge... | place: Germany: Bielefeld University, CeBiTec ...
ACAAGCCTCCATATCAAAGGATATGGAAGATATAAAAGAGCAGCAGAAGAAGCCAGAACTACTAGGAAAATTTCATGATGGGACAGAGGGTCAGACCTTTTGTCCCATATTTGATATAAGAATACCTAATATAGCCGATAGGTGGAAAGAACTATATATATCAATTTACAGCAAGGATAAAATGAAACAATTAAGTAATGAAATGGAGAAATTATATAATTCTAGGAAAAATTCTGTGAGGATTTTGAAAAAAAATATCAAGGGGCCAATAGGCCGCTTTTTTTATGTAAAAACCCCCTCTAAGAATAGAGTATACCTGTTATTTTTCAATTTCTGCAAAACAATAATTTACAGTATTATATAACAACATATTTCCCTATAAAAATATGTCGAAAAGTGTAATAAAAAAATACCCAAAAAAAATGATTGGCATATTATTAATGGTTTGAGATTAAAATAGGATTTTGGTATAATATAGGAACATAGGCAATATTACCTACATTCTATAGGCAATATGTACTAAATCCCTATAATAGAGATAGTGAAAACGCTACACTAAATGTACTTGCAGTAGTAGATGATGATGAACAAAAATATAATACAAGAGAAAACATAGACAAACACCCCTAGGATGCCATAATAATCACTAGCTATACCTTTGAAGAAGATATAATGATAGATTATGATATGGATAGAGGGGGGGTGAGGTTCTTTGGGGGGGTTGGGGGGATGTGAAGAGTATAGATAAATGGAAGGGTTAAATAAACTTATGTTAAATTTAATTGAAGGGAGAAGCTATAATGCTCAAGGAAATTAATTTATTTAAGAAAAACATATGAAAGATGAGAAAGATGAGTATGAAACTTGTATTATTTGTAAATGTAAAACTAACATTAGACGAGACCAGCCCATAAAAGATCGTTATGGTTATGTAGAGGGGGCAGGTCAACTTTGTTATAGATGTTACAAAGAACTATATCATCAAACATATAATTAATATAGATGTAAGTGAATTTTGGATCTATGTCAATACTTTGGACAAAAATTTAAGTTTTTTTGGTAGTTTCCCGCCACCCTTAACAAACCATACATATTAATGCTTTCAAATTTTTATCCTAAGGCGAAAAACTCAAAGTAAGCTGTGATGCCCTGCACAAATTCTCATATGCATCTGGGATCATATAATTAATTGATGAATGAATTTCTTTTTCTATTATAAAATCCTTCTATATATTGAAATAATACTATACTAGCATGTCTATAATCTATAAATGTATTTAGATATACGCATTCTTTTTTTTAAGTACTGCATGTAAACTTTCTATACAAGCATTGTCATAGGGGGCAACCTTTAGCACTATATGATAATCTAAATTCCTTTGATTCTACTGCTTTACGATATTCTTTTGACGTGTATTGCGACCCTCTATCTGAATGTACAATTAGACCTTTACCAGGTTTCTGGGTAGTAATTGCATTATCTAATGCCCTTTTTTTTGAGTATGGATATATGTAATATCAGCTATCCATTTTTTTTGTTTATTTTTGTGGTAGAGTAAAGTCCCTTTTTAGAAGGTTTTCATCTTCTTCATAAACCTTTTTAGTGGAATTTGGTCTATATTTTTTTTAGCTACAATAGATCTAATGCCTAATTTTTTTTCATATGTCTTTGAACCCTTTTAAGGTAAGCGTAAAACCTAGCCCACATTTTAATCAATCATATTCTATGAGATAATATCCTTAATATTAATTAAGGGGATTATTTTAAATGTAAGAAAAAGATAGAAAGCTTTGGATTGATAGAATCAAAGATTATAAAGCCAGTGGGCTAACCGCCGTTAAATGGTCTGAAAAAAAATAATGATGTATCTGTCCATAAACTTAGATACTATATCAATAAATTCAACGAAGAAAAGAAATTAGAATTCAAACAAGAATCTAAAGAATCCAAATGGGTATCTGTTGTTCCAGAAAAACCAATAGTAGAAACCAAGCATGAAAGCCCATTAAAGATTATCATAGGTAAGGTAACCATTTAAGTAACTTTTAGATTTAATGAAGACACCTTTCAATCGCTAATAAAGATTCTTTCAAAATGTTAAACAGTAGAATAGATAAAGTTTATCTAGCAACAGGTACAACAGACCTTAGAAAATCCATTGATGGATTAATAATTCTTGTTACTGAAAGTTTTAATCTAGATCCTTTTTCAAGAAATCTATTTGTATTCTTTAACCGTAAGTGTGATAAAATCAAAATTCTAGAACGGAATATAAATGGATTTTGGTTATATATAAAAGATTAGAAAAAAAAGTACTTTTAAATGGCCAACGTTTTAGATTTCAAAATTATTTTAGTTAGTGAAAGAGAATTTAGATGGCCCTTATCTATTATACATTATCTAATAATCAAAAAGATGCTCTTTCTCCTATTAAGGAAGGAATAATTATATAAAATTTTAGATATAAATTAAAACTATATGGATCTTAAAAATATTGGAAATAGATATTTTAAGATCTGATTATACTATCTTTTTTTTATGTTAAAATACTATAAATAATGAAGATTAATATTTTAAAAATAATCCATGAGAATTAAGGCAACAATCTCAGGAACTTAAGGATAAGATTCCCTAGGTTTATGTCTCCTACAAGGAAAAGCAATTAGAACAGTTTTACTTGAGATTATCCTTACTTCCCCCCCATAATATACCCAAACCTTATTTTTGAGCAAGAAAAGTTTAGATATATTTGTAGAATAAATATGATATAGGAAAAAAAATATTTATAAAAAAAAGAAACACTAACATTATACTTGGATATCTTAAGTTACAGTTGCTATTTAGTTTTAGCATTTATATTTTCAAAGTATGGAAGGAAGTGTTAGTTATAAATAAATATGAATTTGGTTATTACAAAGTGTGTAACAAAAATACATGTATTTAAGGTGAAAATTAGAATTAAGGGTAAAACTTTATTTTAGAAGAGGAAATGATTCTAGATTTATGACAATTGAACAAGCTAGTTTTACCTATTGGTGAAAAAGGTAGAGAAGAACATAAAACATTTTCCTCAAGAAGGTAAAAATTATGGCAAAGAGAAGTGAATTACCATCCACCTATGATTATTTATCTCATAGGTGATTTTTTTTATGCAAAAATATTATTTACTATTTAAATTTATTTTTTTTATTAGTAACATTTTGTAACTAAAGGGATTTAATATAATAGGAGGTGAAATAAATGAATTATAAAATTCAGCATATCCCCCCCTTTAGTGAAGGGAAAAGACCAGGAATAAAAATAAATCCTAAATACATCACCATTCATTCTACTGCCAATGAAAAATCTTCAGCTCAAAATGAAAGGGATTGGCTGGTAAATCCCTCTAATAATAGAATTGCTAGTTGGCATATAGCAGTAGATGAAAAAGAAGCAATAGAAGCTATCCCCCTAGATGAAATTGCATACCATGCCGGGGGGGACAAAAGAGGAAATAATTTATCCATAGGCATAGAAATTTGTGAAAGTGGCAACAGAGAAAAAAACATTAAAAAAATGCTGTAATATTGGTAGCTGATATCCTTTATAGAAAAGGTTGGGATATAGATAGATTGAGAAGACATTTTGATTGGTCAGGGAAAAATTGTCCAAGAATATTTAACTACAATAATTGGGAAGGCTGGACTAAATTTAAAAAGGATGTTTCATTAGAACTTAATAAAATAAGTGTTAGTCCTTGGGCTAAAACTCCTTGGGATTGGGGGGGAGTTAAAGAAGGAATAATAGATGGTAAAAGGCCTAAGAATTTTGCAACAAGGGAAGAAGTAATAACCATTATTTATAGATTTAAAAACAAAATAGATAATATAAAATAAAAAGAAAACAACAAATTATAACTATTATTTTTGCAGACTTTGCACATTAGAACATATTTTCAAAGGGGGGGATTTGTTATGACATTAATAAAGGATTCTTATCCATTAGTATTAGATAGAAAATTAGCATGTATAATAGGATTAAATGAAGCATTGATACTGGGACAGATCCACTATTGGCTGGAAAAAAAATAAGGAATGTAATAGGAATTTTCATGAAGGTAGATATTGGACATACAACACCATAAAGGATTGGCAAGAGGAGTTTCCCTTTTGGAGTGAATCTACCATAAAAAGGATATTTAAAAATTTAAGGGATATGGAATTAATAATTGTGGATAATTTTAATCCATATCAAATGGATAGAACATTGTGGTATTCCATTGATTATGAAAAGCTGGAAAAGTTAATTTATGATTCCATTGGGTCAGAAGAATCTATTCAAAATGTCCAACATGACTTAATGGATATGTCAAATAAGACCTTACCAATACCAGAGAATTATTCAGAGATTATTTCAGTTTTAGATAATCCATCTATTCATCCTAAGGGTATAAATAAGGATGAAGAATGGATGGATGATTTTAACCAAATCTATAATGAAATTATATATAATTGTGAACTATATAGTATAGACGAAACCTATAGAGAAGGAGTAGCCCAAGCTATTAAACTTTTAGTATTGGATGTATATAATTCTAAAGGGGGGGTACGTATAGGAGAACGAATCATACCTTCCAATGTGGTATATATGGATTTAGAGAATTTAAACTTTTTTTGTAATAGAAAAGGCTATTGAAAACTTCAAACAAGCCAGTAGCAATTACAAGATTAAAACCCCCATAGCCTATTTAAAGACCTGTATATATAATGCCATATATGAAGTTAGTATAGATGTAGATGCAAATCTTAGATATAATAATGTGATTTAAAAAAAATTAAATAATTTTTTTTAAAAAAAAGGCTAATCTTTTTTTTAACCCTAAAATCCCTTGAGAAACTATCCTCGGGATTAAGAATCAACAGAGCAGGAGATGACGCAGGAGGACTAAACAAAACTCACGCAATCCTTAAAAGAATGAGAGAACTAGTAGTACATCAGCAGAAAACCTACAAGCTGCAGAAAGTAGAATTAGAGATGTAGACATGGCAAAAGAGATGATGGAATTTACAAAACAAACAATACTACAACAAGCAGCTACTGCAATGCTTGCTCAAGCAAATCAAATGCCACAAACAGTATTACAATTGTTAAGATAAGTAAGGACATAAAAGACTGGAGGAGTTTTCCTCTGGTCTTTTTTTATTTGGTACCAGGGACGGATCTTATGAAACATATAGTGAGTTTATGACAAATCAAAAACAAGTATAATTTTGATACCAAGTTGATATTTTTTTTATATTGAGTAAAAAAAATTGTTATGAAAGCGTTGACAAAACAATATGGAACTGATACCATAAAACGTAATTAGAAAGATATATTTTTTTATAGCATGTGGAACCGGTACCACAAAATAAATTAAGGGAGTTGATATTGTGTCTAATAAAAAAATCTGTAAATCCAAAGATAGTAGCAGAATCTATTTTAAAAAAATGTTGGTGGGAAAGAGAACATCAAATCTATGGAGCATTGTGCAACTAGATTGCGTCTAATATTGAAGGATAAGGAATTAATAGACGAAGATGCAATAGAAAATATTGAAGGCGTAAAAGGACAATTTTTTTGCTACAGGTCAGTATCAAATTATTTTAGGAACTGGATTTGTAAATAAGGTGTTTGAAGAGATGGAAAATATAGGTGTAGAAAAAGGGGGGGATATAAAAGAAGATGCATATGATAAAATGACTATATTACAGAAAATATCCCGTATATTAGGGGGGGATATATTTCTTCCAATTATTCCAGTGTTGGTTGCCACAGGATTATTTATGGGTCTACGGGGACTTATAACTAACCTTGGAGTGGAACTTAATCCAACTTTTAATGTGTTTTCACAAATTTTAACAGATGTTGCATTTATATTTTTACCAGCATTAATAGCTTGGTCAACTATTAAAAGATTTGGTGGAACACCAGTTATAGGTATAGTTTTAGGACTTATGCTTGTTGCACCTCAATTGCCCAATGCTTGGGAAGTTGCTAGTGGTGCAGCAGAATCTTTAAAAGTATCATTGTTTGGTATGAATTTAGCTTTAACTGGGTATCAAGGTTCTGTTATTCCAGCATTATTTGTGGGAATTTTAGCAGCTAATATAGAAAAAAAGACTTAGAAAAATAGTACCAGATGTATTAGATCTTATAGTTACTCCATTTTTAACTTTATTAGTGAGCATGTTACTAGGGTTATTAGTAATTGGTCCTATAATGCATGGAATAGAAAAACATATATTGAGTGCCTTTACAAAATTTTTAGCTTTACCAATGGGTTTGGGAGGATTGATTATAGGAGGGCTAAATCAACTAATAGTTGTGACAGGAGTGCATCATGTATTTAATGCATTGGAGATTAACTTATTAGCAGAAACAGGTTTAAATCCATTTAATGCAATAATAACTGGGGGGGCAATAGCAGCTCAAGGAGCGGCTACTTTAGCAGTTGCCTTTAAAACCAAGGATAAAAAGAGACGTTCACTATATATTTCATCAGCTATACCTGCATTTTTAGGAATTACTGAACCAGCAATATTTGGAATTAATCTTAGATATATAAAGCCATTTATATTTGCACTTGTTGGAGGTGCTGTAGCTGGAATGTTTGCATCTTTGATAAATCTTGCTGGAGCAGGTATGGGTATAACAGTTATTCCTGGAACTCTTCTTTATATAGGTGGTAATATAGTAGGTTATATATTAACTAATCTAATTGGTATGGCTGTTTCATTTATATTGACCTATGCTTTTTTTTAATGAACATGAAATGAAATATAATCGACATTAGGGGGATTTAAATGAAGGTTACAATTCAAGATATTGCCAATATGGCAGGGGTATCTAAGAGTACAGTTTCTAGATACCTTAATAATGGATATGTTAGTAAGGAAAACAAAGAAAAAAATAAAAAGAGCAATAGAAAAGACTGGTTATCAAACTAATTTTTTTCGCCAAAAGATTAAAATCCAAAAAAAAGCTATCTTATAGGGGGGGTCATTATTCCTAGGATGGATTCCTATACTGCTACAAAAACATTAAAGGGAATTGGTGAAAGACTTCAAACTTTAGACTATGAAATGTTTATTTCTATTACAAACTTGGATTTAAAAAAAGAATTAAAATATATTAGAAAGTTTTATCTACAAGGAGTAGATGGAATAATAGTTTTAGCATCAGAGATTATAGATGAGCACTATAAGCTTGTAGAGGAATTGCCAATACCTATATTATTTGTAGGACAAGAGGATGAAAAATTAAAACATATAAGTATTGATGATATAAAAGTGGGACAGCTTATGGGTGAATTTATCAAAGAAAAGGGTCATAAAAACATAGTATATATGGGAGTCAGTGAAAGAGATAATGCAGTAGGGGGGGTAAATAGAAAAAGAGGATTTATGAAGGCTTTTGAAGGGGGGGATAATTATAGGATTAATTTTGTTAAGACGGATTTTTCTTTTGAAAATTCGTATAAAAAAAAGCAAAAGAAGCTATTTTATATGATCCTAGTGCAATAGTTTGTGCAACAGACAATATAGCTATTGGAGTTTTAAGATATTTACAAGAAAATAATATTCAAGTTCCAGAATTTATTTCTATTGCTGGATTTGGAGGATATAATGTAGGTGCTGCCGTGTATCCTCCTCTAACTACTGTATATATTGATTATTATAAATTAGGGAAAAAGGCAGCAGAGTCCATTATGGATTTAATTGATGGTAAAGATATAGAGAATAAACCAGATATAGAGCTAAAATTGATAGAAAGACAAAGTGTATCTAATCTATAGTAACATTTACATGAGGTGAAAATATGAATGATTTTAAGGATATCCATGAAGTAGAAGAAGCAATAAAAAGAGCATATATGGAGAAAGATTATTACAATAGCTGGAGATTTAATTATCATTTTAATCCACCTTTTGGACTTATAAATGATCCTAATGGGCTTAGCTATTATAATGGATACTATCATATATTTTTTCAATGGTATCCTTATGGATGTGAACATGGATTGAAACACTGGGGCCTTATTAAGACAAAGGATTTTATTAATTATACTATGCCTGAATTAGTGTTAGTTCCTCAAGATTGGTATGATAAAAATGGCTGTTATTCTGGCAGCGGAATAGTTCATGGAAATTTACTTAATATATTTTATACGGGAAATGTTAAGGTAGAGGATAATAGATTATCTTATCAATGTTTAGCAACTATGGATAAACAAGGGAATTTTAAAAAAACATGGTCCAGTGATCCAAACTATTCCAGATGGATATACTTCCCATTTTAGAGATCCATATGTTTTCTATCATAAAGATAGATATTACATGATTCTTGGAGCACAAAGTAAAGATTTTGAAGGGAAAATAGTGGCATACGAATCTAGAGATTTAATAAATTGGTATGTTAAAGGAGAAATAAATACGAATTTAAAAGAATTTGGATATATGTGGGAATGTCCTAATTATGTTAAATTTGAGGATAAGGATGCGTTGATATTTTCTCCTCAAGGTTTAAAAAGGGAGAAATTTAAGTATCAAAATCTATATAATTCGGGCTATGTTTTAGGTAAATTGGATTTTGAAAACCTAAATTTTTCTCATGGGGGGGAATTTTATGAGCTTGATATGGGATTTGATTTTTATGCACCACAGGTAATGACTGATAATAAAGGAAGAAGTATAATGATTGCTTGGATGGGTATTCCTGAAGATGAAGAGTTACATCCTAGTATAGAAGAAGGCTGGATTCATGGATTAACTATGCCACGACAGTTGATAATTAAGGACAATATATTATATCAACAACCAGTAGAGGAGCTAAAAGGTTTACGTGGAGATAGCTTTTTGTAGAGGATTTAATATTTAATAGATATACTCATGAGAAATTAAAAGGGGGGGATAGCTATGAATTATTTTTAAATATAGAAAGCTATAAATCTGAAGGATTTGAAATAAGAATGGCATCAAATGAAGATGAATATCTTTCTTTTAAATATGACTTTAAGAATAATGTGGTAATTTTAGATAGAAATCATATTAAATTAGGACCTAAAGGAGTAAGAAGAGTAAAAATAGAGAAATCTGATAGTATTCAACTGCAAATTTTTATGGATAAATCTGCTGTGGAAATATATATAAATGGCGGGAAAAAAAGTTATGACAAGTAGATTGTTTCCTAGTAAGAATAGTCAAAACGTAGAAATTCTATCTATAAATGGAGAAGGAAGGATAAAGGAATTAAAATTTTGGGAATTAAAAGGAGTTAGTTATCATGGATAAAGTTTTTTTTGTATTGGAGAGTTACTTATAGATTTTATATGTAAAGATAAAGGAAAAATTTGATAGAAGGATCTAATTTCGAGAAAAAAAGCAGGTGGTGCTCCTGCTAATGTAGCAGTTACAATATCAAAGTTAGAAGGAGCATCTTATTTTTTTTGGGTCAAGTTGGGAAGGATTCATTTGGAAGATATTTAATAAAAATATTGAAAGATTTAGATGTAGACACAAGTATGACAGTTATGGAAGGTAATACTACTTTATCTTTTGTTGCAATAGATGAAGAAGGAGAAAGGGACTTTGAGTTTATCAGAGGCAGTGATTCCCAATATGATTTTAAAAATATTGATTTATCCAAGATAAGTAGTGAAGATATAGTACATTTTGGTTCTGCAACAGGTTTTTTTAGAAGGTAAATTAAAAGAAACCTATTTTAAGTTGTTTCAGTATGCCATAGATAATAAAATGTTCATATCTTTTGATCCAAATTATAGGGATAATTTAATAGATGATTCTTATTTGGAAGAGTATATTAGATGTTGTAAGGAATTTATTTCTCATTCTGATTGGATAAAATTAAGCCTAGAAGAGATGAAGCTGATTACAGGAGAGAAGGATATAGCTTTGGCAGTGAATATATTACATTCATATGGATGCAAGGTGATTACTGTAACTTTAGGAGAAAAAGGAGCTATATTGAGTTATCAAGGGAAAAAAAGAAATAATTCCATCTATTAAGGTGAAGCAAATAGATTCAACAGGAGCAGGTGATGCCTTTGTAGGTGGAGTTTTAAGGAAAATTGCTTGTGAAAAAAATAAAGATTCAATAAGTTTTGATGTATGGAAAGAAATTATACGTTATGCAAATATTGTAGGTGCTATAACTTGTACTCAATATGGAGCAATAGATGCTGTTCCCACAATAGAAGATATAAAAAAATATAAAAGTAGATGTCTAAAAAGGTACTAGATTCCACCTGAATTTTGTTGACTTTGGAATCTATAATATAGACTATCCGGATATTCAATTTACAGGATAGTCTATTATTTTTAATTTTTTTAAAGGAAGGAAGTATCTCCTCATTAGCGCTATGCTAGTAAGCTAAATTGCATTATACTAAGGGTATTTATAGCAGCTATAACCACAGTTATATTTCCATGTTATTTAAAAAAATCTAACAAAGATAATATATATGGAGTAAAACTTATAATGAGCATGGAATAAGTATAAATCTACTAATTACATTATATAAAAATTTGACTTATGCTCCTATATATTATGGAATAAAAGATAAAGAAGAATTAAACAGCATAGTGGAAAATACACTTCAAAAGGTAGGGCTATTTGAAGAGGTAAAGTATGATTTGAACATGAAAGGCACTAAACTTTTGGGAGGATAGCAACAAAGACTTTGTATCGCAAGAGCTTTGACTGTAGAACCTGAAGTGCTTTTGTTGGATGAAATTTGTTTTGCCTTAGATGCTAACAACACTGAAAAGATAGAGAAATTGCTTTTGGATTTTTCTAAAGATTATACTGCTTCTATAAGTATGTATAATTGAATATACTAAATCAAATTTAAATATTGCGTAAATTGTAGGAAAGTGTCGTAATCTTATTGGAGGAAATAGGAAATATTTGTAGAAATATATAATAACATTTAAAAATTTTATAAAGATAAAAAGATTCAAAGGGGAGGCATAAAAATGGTTAATGTTTTAATTTCTTTGGTAGGTTCAAATCCAATACCTATATATTGCTTGAATAAATATTTGTTAGGAGATTATAGAACAGATGAAGAACTTAAGCAAATTCCAAAGCCTAATAAACTGTTATTTGTATTTTCAGAGGATACAAAAAAAATATTACGAAGGTATAAAAGAAAGACTAGGAGATGAATATAAAAATATAATAGAAGTTTGTAATTTGAAATCCAATCAAAATTATGCAGATTTGATAGAAGAACAAATACAAATTAAATTGGATGAAATTAATAAGAAAGAGAAAATAGAAACTATCATACTTAATAATACTGGTGGAACAAAACCTATGGCGATTTATTCTACTATGGCAGTTTATAAATTTGCACAAAATAATCGAAACATTCAGGAAATAGAATGTTATATAGATCCGATACAAAATAAAGTTAGGTTAAATAGTTTGCTTAATCCAGAAAAATACAATTCAAGTAATAGCTATTTGCCAGAAGATAAAGATTTAAGATTTTATTTAAAAGATATAAGTATGGAAGATATATTAGCTATGCATGGATTGCCACTCAATCATTATGATGAAGGAAAACTTTTGCCTAATTCTTATGAAGATATAAAAATAGTTTCCAAAGAGGAGATAAAAAAAATTTTAGCTATAAGATAATTAATGAATATTGGGAAGACTACACTAAATTTTTTTTCAACATTAAAGAAATTAGAGTATATAAATGATAATAAAAACTATGAATTTTATCAAAAAGCATTGAAGGAATATTATGATGTAGAATTAGGTAAAAAAAATAAATCTACTAAGTTCACAAAAATTCAAGGAGATATTTAGTAGTTATCTAAAAAAAAGAAGAATCATCGTGGCTTGAAGATGCATTACCATCAATAAAAGATATCATAAATACTGTTAACAATAGTAAAAATGCGGAGAAAATTTATAAATTTTTATCGGGAACTTGGTTAGAACATTATCTAATGATAGCAGTAGAAGAAGCTATAGAGGAAGAAGGATTAAAAGATGAAATTAAACTTTATCATTCTTTTGTGTGTTATTTAGATGAAAATTACAAGAAATCTCAATTTGAGATTGATTTAGTAGCATTGAAAGGATATCAAATCATTGTATTTACATGTACTACAGATAGTACAAAGGGTTTGACTAAATCTAAATCTTTTGAAGGACTTCATAGAGTAGAACAGTTAGGTGGAGAACACGCAAAGCTTTGCATTGTCAACATGAGAGAAGGCAAGGAAGAATTGGATAGAGAATTGATAGGTTTCAATTCTAATTTTTATAAGAGCAAAGAAATTATATCGAGAGAAGATTTAAGGGACTATGATTATTTAGTGAAAAAGTTAAGAGATATATTAAAAAGTAGGTGATATATATGAGAAAAGGGATTATAGCTTTATATGATATTACAGGAATTCAGAACTATGTATATGGTTCTAATAAATTAAAAGATAATATTGGAGCATCAAATTTAGTAGAAAAATGTTTCGATTGTTTTTTTTGTAAATGCTATAAAGAAGTTTTATAAAGAAGAGAATTTTAGAACAAATTGGGATCAATATACAGAGTGGAAATATGAAGATGACCCAAATTTAGTAGGAGAGATTGTTTATATAGGCGGTGGGAATGCTTTAATTGTGTTTGAAAATACTGAAGTATGGAAAAAGGTGAATTATGAGTTTTCGAAGATGCTTATGATTCAAGCTCCAGGGTTAAAGTGTGTGACAGAGTATGAAGAATTAGAGTCTAATTTTGGGGAAGTTTTAGATAGATTGTTCAAAAAGATGAGCTTAAAAAAATACTGTTATAATTCACCAATTTTTACAAAAGGATTGTGTATAACAAAAGAATGTAGTGTAACAAAAAAATTCAGCAGTTATAAATCAAGATGGATTTTTATCTTATGAGATATATATGAAAAGAGAAAATGCTAAAAGTTCTGAAGAGGAAATAGATATTATAGATGATTTAGCAGGAGAGAAAGGTGATAGATATATAGGAGTTGTTCATATTGATGGCAACAATATGGGAAAAAAATATAGAAAAAAAATCATAAAAGAGACTTTACAAAGAAACAATGATTATAGACAAGCTATTAAAGCTATTAGAGAGTTTTCTATTTTGATTAGAGAGTCCTATGAAAAGGCATATGAAAATATGAAAAAAAGCTTTTGAGTGTATTATTGAAAAGACAGAAGAATATAAAAAGTTATTTCCAAATAAGATACCATTTAGAAAAATTTTGATAAAAGGTGATGATGTTACATATATTTGCTATGGTAAGCTGGCTATATCTTCTGTAGAGATATTTTTTTTAAGGAATTAGATAAAATTTTTAAAGAAAATGAAATGACTAAAAATTTAAATGCATGTGCAGGAATTGCTTTTGTAAAGCCACACTATCCTTTTTCTTCTGCTTATGAGATTTCTGAAGAATGTTGTAACAGTGCAAAAGCAAAAGCTAAAGCAATAAATGGGAGTGAAGCTGGATTTTATTTAGATTTTCATATTTTAAGAGGTGGAATGGTTGAAAATTTGAGTGAAACCAGAAACAAAATATACAATGTTCCTTATTTAAGTCATAAAGAAGAAAAGGATTTTGAATACTATAATTTATTGTGGAGACCTTTCGAAATTTTAGGTGACAAAGATGAAAAATATGATTTTGAGTCTATAAAAAAAATTAATAGAAGATTTAAGACACATACCACGATCAAGACTAAAAGATTTAAGAGAAGCTTTTTATTTGGTCAAGAAGAGATAAAGGAAAATATTTTAATGATGAATAGAAGAGGATATAATTTAAAATTTAAAGATGAAGAAGATATATTTATCGATGGGCAAAGCCCATATTTTGATGCTATAGATTTTATGGAATTGTATGATGATTTGTTTTAGAAAGGGGGAAGATTAATGCAGCTTTTATTAGAATTGCTATCAGATACTTGTATTTCATCTGGTGAAAGCATTGCAGGAATTATAGATGTAGAAGTTGAATTTGATGAATATGGTATTCCTTTCATACCAGCAAAAAGAATAAAAGGTATACTAAGAGAAGCAGCAGAGGATATCAATTTAATATGTGATGATAAATATAGTGATTACATAGATAATATATTTGGGAAACCAGGGGGGGAATGCATACCAGGAAATATGATTTTAGAAATGGTAGATTAAAAGATTATGAAGAAATATCAGATATGGTTAAAAGAGGTCAAAAATCTAAAGAGTATGGAATATTGTTTAATGAGGAATTTATAAAAGATAGTTTTACCTACATAAGATCTCAGACTGCCATTGATAAATATGGTGCTGCAAAAGAAAATAGCTTAAGAAATATAAGAGTTTTGAAAAAAAGGATTAAAGTTTTTGTTTGATTTAGAGATAGAAAGAAAATACATACAATTTTTAAACCAAGTTTGCAAGATGGTTAGGCATATAGGATTAAATAGGACAAGAGGATTAGGGGGGGAAGTAAAACTATCTTTAGTAGAAGATGATGAAAATATTAAAGTAGGAATACAAAATACTAAAAAAAAGTAAATATAAGAAAGAATAGGCTGAGCTATAAAATAAAATTAAAAGAACCATGTGTTTTAGATACAGATTATATATCGGGAAGTTCTATATTGGGTATTTTTGCTAGCAGATATATAAAATTCAATAATATAGATGGAAACAATGCCCATAAAAATGATGAGTTTGTTAATTTGTTTTTATCTGACAAAGTTGTATTTTCAAATGCATATTTATCTATAAATGATGAAAAATTATTGCCTACTCCAGTTATTTTTTTTGAAAGAAAAAAAATTCTCCAAGGAAGGATGTATACAGTATATGGGATGATGAAGACAAACAATATAGTTCACTACCTTATGATTATGGAATTTTAGAAAAGGATGTTTTTAAAGGACATAATGTTGAAAGATATATTAATTATCATCATAGAAGACCTGATGATAAAACTATTGGAAGTCCAATTGAGAAAGATGGAGATTATTATCAATATTCTTGTGTAAAAGAGGGAACAGAGTTTAAAGGAGAGATTATTGGAGAAGAAATTTTTTTTAGATAAACTTATGAAATTGTTTGAGAATGATAAAGCAATTTGGATAGGGGGGGCTTCTAGAAATGCACAATATGGAAAGGCTGAAATTGAGTTTCAAATGTATGAGGGAAATTTATATGACATAGATATTGAAGATAACAAAGTAGCTATTTTATTCACATCTCCCATGATAGTACGAAATAAATTTGGAATGTGTAGTACAAATAAAGAAGATTTATTGGAGGAACTTGGAATAGAAAAATATGACAATGTTGATGTATATTTAAAAACTATAGCAGTAGGTGGTTTTAATTCTAAATGGGGGGGCTTCCCAAGGAAAGAGTTGTAGCTATAAAAGAGGGCAGTGTTATAGTCATAGAGGATATTCCTATTGATGAAGTGTATGAAATTGCAAATAGGAGTTACGGAGAGAGAATCAATGAGGGATTTGGAAGGGTTGAGATTATAAATTGGAATTTAGAAGACGAATTAATTTTTATGGATATGAAAAAGCATTCAAATACTATGGAATTAACAGAAATGGAAATTAAGGAATGTAAACATGAATATATTATAAACAATTCACTAGAAAAACTTTTTATAAAGAAAGTGATTAATTTGTATCTATCAAAGAAAGATTCCTTAAATAAATTTAAGACTTTTATTTTAAGAAGAGATATTTCAAATAATATTATTGATAATCTTTTAATTTATTTAAGTACATCCAAAAGCTTTGAAGAGTTTGATGAGCAGTTGATAGAGGCAAGTAAACGTTCCAATAGTGAATATGAAAGTATAAAAAGTTATTTAATGGTAGAAAGTAGTACTGCATTGAAATTTCAAGATATAATACAAAGTGATTTTATAAATAGCATTGAAAATAAAGCTATTGATAATATATTTAAGACTGAAATTGGAATGGATTTTTACAAAATGAAGATCAATTTAAATTATTTGAAATATATTTAAATAAAATATTAACCATGTTGAAGTATGATAAAAGAAATAGAGGTGATTAATATGGGGAATAAAGATACTAATAGGGTAGAAAAGGTTATTTATATAAAAGGGAAACTAAAACTATTGTCACCATTGCTTGTAGGAAATGGAGAAAGAGAATTTACAGATAATGATTTAATTAAAGATTCCAATGGAAATCCATTTATACCAGGAACAAGTATAGCAGGTTCAGTTAGAAATTATATAGAAGAAATTTTAAATGAAGAGAAAGAATCAATAGATATCTTGTTTGGAGGAGAAGAAACTGGATCTAATCAGAGTTTGTTATATTTTTATGATTCTACATTGATAAAAGAAGGAACTATTTCAATGAGAGATGGAATAGCTGTAAATGACTTTATGAAAGTTGCAAAAACTAATGAATATGCAAAGTACGATTATCAGATTTAGAAAGAGATAATGAGTTTGATTTTAGGCTAGAGCTATGTTTGAGAAATAGTTTTAAAGATAAAGAAAAAGATATATTAAAAATTTTGGCTATAATAATATCTGAATTGGAAAAAGGAAATATTTATATAGGTGCAAAGAAAAATAGAGGACTTGGAAATATAAAACTAATGAGTATAGAAATTTTAAAATTTGATTTTGATAGTTCAGAAAAGAAAGAAAACTTGTTAAGAGAATTTTTGGAATTTAACTGGGATAAAAAAATTTCCTAAAGTGAGTAAAGAAGCCTTTGAATCAGGTAATGAATTTATGGATTTAGTAAAGAAATGCGAAAATATGAATATTGATACCCATATAAAAGTTCCTCTTAAAGTTAGAGATACTATACTCATAAGAGATTATATAGTTAAAAGTACGGATGTAGATGCAGAACAATTAGATTATGATGATAGATTAATAGTTCCTGGAACCACTTGGGCAGGAGCTATAAGACATAGAATGTTTATTATTTTATATGATTTAGGATTAACAGAAAAACAGGCAAAAGAAAAAAAATTGAAGAATTGTTTGGATATGTTAATAAAAATAAAAAGGCTAAAGCTTCAAGGATAAGATTTAGAGAATCTGTAGATTTAGATAAGTCTAAGTTTATCAATATAAGTAGAACAAAAATAGATAGGTTTACAGGGGGTGCATGTTCTAAAGCATTGTTTGAGGAGAGAGTAGCGGTAAATGGTGATGTGTTTTTAGATATTTATATAAAGGCTCAAAAACAATGGGAAATAGGATTATTGCTTTTAAGCATATATGATTTAATGAGTGGGATGTTGGCTATAGGAGGAGAAACATCTGTAGGAAGAGGGCTGGTTGTAGCAGAAGATGATTTTTCTATCAAAAAAAAGAATCAATTTTAATTAATGGACAACCATTGTGTAAAGAAGATGAGAAAAAAATATTTTAAAGCTTTTAAAGAAGAAATTGGGAGTTTTGAAAGTGTATAGGAGGTGTTTTAAATGACTGAGTTGAATTATAGCATATCAACCATTAAATCATCTGTTAATAATTACAATATAGATTTTTTTCAATATAAAAACAAGAATAAAAGAAATATTTAATGAAAATACAGCTTATATTTTGTTAAAAGAAAGCAATGAAGTTTCAGTAGGCTTGTATAAAAACAAAGATTTTATTTTTAAGAATGAAGTATTGCAAAACAAAGATTTATTTATAGATATGAGGATATTTAACAATGAGAAAGAATTGTATATATGGAAATCAAAGGGCGATTTCAAAAATAGGATTAGAATTGATAATGAAGGCAAAGAATATGATTTTTATGATGAAGAGTTATTACTTTGGGGGGGAAATAAAATTAAAAATGATGGAATTTTTATGGAATTAGAAGAAGAAAAAAAATAAAGAAATATTATATTCCAATTAATGAAAATGTAACTAATGATAATGAAGGGAAATTGGTGGTTAGAAATTATATAAGGTGCAGTGAGGAAGATGGTATGGCTATAATTGAGGATTTTAGATTGCTTGATATAAAACTTTGATTTGGAGGAGATATTATGTCATGGGAGGAAGATAGAAGTAAGTCTTTTGTAAATCCATACAATTTTATATCAGTTTATGGGAAATGCAAAAAGATAACAATATAAAAGAAATTGTTAAGAATAGAGAACTTATATCGGGAGTTATAGATTGTACTTTGATTACTAAGACATCTATATTCATACCTAATACAACAAATAAAAATGCGTTAAATATTGAATGTGAAGATAAAGAGCATAAATCTTATGATTTTTTTTCTTATGAAGATTTGAACAAAATTAGCTATAAAGATGTAAAAGAACCAGTAATTCCAGGTAGTTCTATAAGAGGGACCATAAGGGCTATATATGAGGCTTTAACAAACTCTTGCTTTTCAGTGATAGATGATAAAAAAATTTTGTCAAAGAGAATGCCAGATGCAAGTAAGCCAGGGATAATAAAAAAAAGAAAATGATGAATATGTTTTATATGATAGTGAAAAATTCATGGCAAAGTATAAAGAATGTAAGAAGGATCCTAATAAACAATTTAGTAAAAAAAGATTATTCTAATGGGCAAAGGGTTTTTTTTCAAACCAGGTTCAAAATATATTAAGAAAAATAAAAGAGGGGAGCCTACTGTTATAGGTACTGTTGTAGAAGATATAATTCCATATGATACAGAAAAACAGCATGAACTTAAAGATTATAAAGATTTTAAAGAAGGATATGTTCTTTTAGGGGGGGAGAAGTTTGGAATAAGCATCACTTTTCCATTATAAGTGCAGAAGTTAATTCGGAAAAAGTTGTCAGCAACAAAATAAATAATTTAGATAATCTTAAAAAAAGCAATTGCTATATATAAAGACAATATTGAAAAGAAAAATGAAGAATTGGAAAAAGAGTTTGATGATTATGAAAGAAAAATAAGTTTATTAGAAAATGGAGAAATTGATGCTATACCAGTATTTTATAAAAAGTAGGGAATGAAGATGGATTTATATATTTATCTCCATCTTGTATTACAAGGGAAGTTTATTACAATACAATTGAAAAGATTTTAAAAGATATGGGTGATTATAATTCTTGTGATGATATAAGTAAATTATGTGATGCTTGTAGTTTGTTTGGGATGGTAGGACAAGAAGCCAATGCATCTAGGATTAGGTTTACAGATGGAAGATATAAATCTAATGAGAATGGAATTTATGATGATATAGTTACTCTAAAGGAATTAGCTACACCAAGAATATCTTCTACAGAATTTTATATGGAATCTCCAAGAAAAGATTTAAGAGATGCTGAAATATGGACATACGATTATGCTGCAAAATGGAGTGGAAATAGAAAAATTAAAATTGAGGGTTTTGAGCCTAAATTGAGAGGACGAAAGTTTTATTGGCATCATAGAGAAGGATTAACAATGAAAAATAACAAATGCAATAAAATGAATGTCACTATAAGACCAGTGAAAAAAAGGAGTAAAATTTGAATTTAAAGTATTTTTTTTGAAAGGATTACAAAAGATGAATTAAATAAATTAGTTTGGGTTTTGAATTTAGGAGATAACAGTGGAAAATCAAATTATTGTCACAAAATGGGTATGGGAAAACCTTTAGGTCTAGGAAGTGTAGAGATAGTTGTTAATTCAGTAAAACAGAGAATTATAGATTTATATACACTTGATAATGTATATAGGTATGAGGATATAGAAATAGATTTACCTAAATTTAATGATGATGTTTTGCGAGAGGTAAAAATAGCGACAAATTTAAATAGTGTAAAGGGTACGATTTCTTATCCAAAAGCTATAGATAGAAAGGGGGGGAAAGAAACTATTTATAATTGGTTTATAGCCAATAAATGTGTTAATGGAGGAAAGGGGGACTAAGCCTAAAATAAACAAAACATTATGTAAAGTAACAGAAAAAGATTTAACATTGCCTTATTATAAAGAAGTTTATAAAGGAAAAAATAAAAATAAATAAATAAATCATCAATATTAATTGTACAAAGGGGTGATTTTTATTATTTTATTATTTATTTTTATAGTAGTCTTAATAATATACTTTTATTGATAAGAGAAAGTATGAAAAAAGTAGCTATAAAAAGAAACAAATAGAAGTTATTCTCAAGTTAGGTTTGACAAAGGTTTTAATGGTGAATATTTAACTTTCGAAAAGTTAGGAGAGTTAGGTGGATATTCAAAAAAAGTTGGCTAATGTATATATTCCCAAAGAAGATGGTACTACAACAGAAATAGATTTGATATTTATTCACCAAACAGGAATATATGTTATAGAATCTAAGAATTATAGTGGTTGGATTTTTGGGGATGAAAAAGACAGATTTTGGACTCAAACATTTAAAAATGGCACAAAAGAAAAGTTTTATAACCCAATATGGCAAAATAATAGTCATATAAAGTACTTGAAAGAGCTATTGAAGTATAAAGGCTATAATATCAAGGACGAAAACTATAGTTCTATAATAGTTTTTAGTGAAAGATGCACTTTAAAAAAAATACAAACTTATTCTAACAATGTATATGTAGTGAAAAGAGAAGAACTTGTAGATTTTATGAAAAATATTATGAATGGATTAAATCAGGTTATATCTCCGGAGGAAATTATAAATATATATAATACTTTGAAGCCATATACAAATGTTTCGGAAGAGTTAAAAAGAGAGCATATAGATAATGTAATGGGGGGGTACAAACAAAGATAGAATATTGAATAGTAAAACTATATTAGTTGAAATTTAATTGTCCTATTAGTATAGCTATCCACATTATACTACATATAAAATTGTTTGGAATGTAACTATTTTATTTAGTATAGTCCATTAATATTTTATGTAAATAATTATTTAAATTTGTCGTTGATCCTAAGTAATGCAAAAACCCCCCCTGGAGATCAACGACAAATTGTTTTTCAAAAAAAACAGAATAAAGTCAACACTTTTCATTTCTCATTCGTCTAATAAGTAAAGACATCAAAAAAAGAGGAGGGGGTAAATTGATAGATAAATTATACAAGGATTATTATAATAAACTTTTGTGGTATTGTATGAACCTCTCCAGAGGCAATACTTCCGCTGCAGAAGATATAGTGCAGGAGACATTTCTTAGAGCATTGGAAAATGCACATATTCTTAATCAATTGACAGAAG
>JMBV01000226.1_pt1 | contig 21183 bp, 32 predicted proteins | sample 616531 | NCBI WGS metagenome assembly JMBV01 (sample SAMN02727904, study PRJNA239997) | anaerobic digester metagenome | biome: anaerobic digester; isolation source: mesophilic anaerobic digester inoculated with municipal waste water sludge... | place: Germany: Bielefeld University, CeBiTec ...
ATAACTTTATCAAAATCTTCTTCTTTCATTATAACAAGAAAGTTATCTCTTGCTATTCCTGCATTATTAACTAAAATATCTATTTTATCTGTTTTTTTCAAATATTTCATTTACTATTTGTGATACTAATTTTGCATCTGTAATGTCAGCTTTATAATAATAAAATTTGTCTTCAGGAAAGTCATTAGTCTCATTAGAATCAATTAAAGGAACATCTTCTGTTGCCAAAGCAAAAACGGTTGCGCCTTCTTTTATGAAAAGTCGAGAGATTTCTTTACCGATACCTCGAGAACCGCCGGTTACAATTGCTACTTTTCCTTTCAATTTCAAAGGGTACACCCCCCCCATTATTCGTTTAAAAGTTTACTAATTTAACGTTTTTATTTATTTGTTTAATAAATTTGGTTAGGACTTGTGTAGGACCAATTTCAATAAATTCGTCTACACCGTTATTAATACATTCTTCAACGCATTCGATCCATCTTACAGGAGCGGTAATTTGTTTTATTATATTTTCTTTAATAATCGCAGGATCCGTTTCAAATTTTGCACTCACATTTTGAACTATTGGAATTTTTGGTTTATTAAAAATTAAAGTTTCAATTTTTTTGTCTGAGTCGTTCTTCTGCTTCTTTTAAAAACTTAGAATGAAAAGGTCCGCTAACATTTAAAGGGATGACTTTTTTTTGCTCCATTTTCTTTCAATTTTTCCATTGATATTAAAAGTTCCTCCATTTCTCCACTAATTACTATTTGAGCAGGAGAATTGTAATTAGCAATTTGGACGTTTGGATAGTTTTTAAAACTCTTTCAATCTCTGATAAATCCAAACCTAAAATTGCTGCCATACCACCTTTTCCAGGTTCAATCGCTTCACTCATATACAGTCCTCTATAATATACAGCTTCAACTGCATCTTCAAAACTTATTACTTCTGCAGCTAATATTGCAGTCCATTCCCCTAAGGAATGCCCCGCTACAACATCAGGAATTATTCCTTGACTTAGTGCGTAAAGATATTTCATGTAACTTATGGTGAGTATTGCTACTTGAGCATTTTGGGTTAGGGTTAATTCTTTTTCGTCGTCACCAAAAATTATTTGTTTAATATCAATACCTATTTTTTTTCTTTTACTTTATCGAAGTAAATATTGTATTCGGGTTTGAGCTCCAGAATGTCTTTTCCCATTCCTAAAAATTGTGAACCTTGTCCAGTAAAGACAAAACAGCGCATTTTTCTCACCCCCCCAAGTTAATGTTGTTCTAGGTAAAAAAAACTATTTCATCGATGACTTCTTTCACACTTTTAATTTCATTTATCAATCCGGCAGATTGGCCTGCCATGAAAGAGCCACTTTCTTCATCTCCATACAAAAAGGCCTTTTTCAAACTTCCCACAAGAGCTTCTTCGGCCTCTTGGGGGGGTGAAGAAGATTCTAGTTTAGCTATTTTTTTACCGAATGGAGTTTTTATAATTCTGGCGGGATTGCCAAATTTTAATCCTGTAACTATGGTGTCTCTTATCCCAGCCTCAATAATTTTTCTTTTATAATTTTCATGTGCTTCACATTCATATGTAGCAATAAATCTTGTTCCCATTTGGATTGCTTCAGCTCCAAGAGCGAAGGCAGCCAAAGCTCCACGTCCTTCTGCAATACCTCCTGCTGCAATTACTGGAACTTTTAGCAGACTTTTAAGTTTTGGTATTAATACCATCGTTGTAACGTCTCCAATGTGTCCACCACTTTCCATTCCTTCTCCAATTATTGCATCGACACCAGCATTTTCTAACCTTAGAGCAAGATTTTCTGAAGAAACAACAGCTAGCGTTGTAATGCCATTTTGCTTAAGTTTTGTGATATATTTACTAGAATTCCCAGCTCCTAATACTACTACAGGTACTTTTTCTTCAATTAGTAAATCAATTACTTCATCAATGTGGGGGGGATTAAGCATTATTACATTTACAGCATAAGGTTTATCAGTTAATTGCTTTATGGTTTCTATTTGTTTTTTTTAATATTGATGCTTCCATATTTCCAGATCCAATTGTACCTAGACCACCAGCATTAGAGACACAAGCAGCTAATTTGGCTGTCCCTACCCATGCCATTCCGCCTTCTAGAATAGGTATTTAATTTTTAAAAGTTTAGTAACTCGATTGTTTGATAAGTCCAATTCAGCACCTCCGGCTAACTTTTTTTTGATTCCCACCATAATTTCCGCTTGCGCACAAATTACGTTTTCTACGAAAGCAGTTCCTTTCAATTTATAAATATTAGCTTTTTTTTGTAAAACATCTAATTCATAAATTAATTTATCTCCAGGTCTTACCTCTTTTTTTTAAATCTTGCTTTATCAATTCCAGCAAATAATGGAATTATACCTTCTTTTTGATCATCTTGTTGGTTTAAAAGAAGTAAACCAGCTGTTTGAGCCATTCCTTCAATAATCAAAACGCCAGGCATAATGGGATAATCTGGGAAATGGCCTTGGAAGAAAGGTTCATTTATACTTACATTTTTAAAAGCTTTTATGCTATTATCACTAAATTCGATAACCCCCATCAACAAGTAAAAAAAGGGTATCTATGTGGCAAAATTTTTAGTATTGTATCAATATTCATAGAATAATCACTCCCAAGTGGTTATAATTCCACCAGATTCTGGGCCCAAGTGCATTCCAATTATGATATCCATAGGTTCAAAAATTATTTTTTTTCTCTAGGAATACCTAGTTTTACTACTTCATCCAGTAAATCTCCACCGACTTTTAAACTTCCAGTATGTACTACAGCAATATTTTTTTTAAATCACCATTTCCTTTTTCTTGCATAGCTGCAGTTGTTATTTCTTTGATAACTTTGTTATATCCTCTTATTCTTTTAACAGGAATAATCTCACCTTCTGCAAGTTGAAGTAAAGGTTTAACGTTTAGCATACTTCCTAAAAAAAAGCAGAAGCTTTTCCTATTCTTCCTCCTTTATATAAATAGTTTAAGTCACCAACAGTGAAATAAACATTTACTTTCTCATGGAAGTGCTCAGTAAAATTAATAAGTTCGTCAAGTTCATAATTTCCGGAATCTATAAGTTTTTTTTAACTCTAAGACCAGAAATCCTAATCCCCAAGTCGTTTCGTAGCCTTCTACTACATGGATTCTTTCTTCATTTACACTTTTAGCTGCTAATAATGCTGCATTATAAGTTCCACTTAACTTCGCTGGTATATGAACTGAAATTAATTCATCGTATTTTTTTTAGCATTTCTTTGTAAACATTTTCAAAGTCTTGCGTGGATGGTTGAGAAGTTGCAGGAATATAATTGCTTTGTTTCAAACTATCGTAAAATCTTCTACGTCAATATCTACAGCTCTTACAAATTTATTTTGTTGCTTTACGTAAAGGGATACACAACCTATATCCATTTCTTTTAATGTTTTTAAATCGATGTCACAGGTATTATCAGTAACTAATCCTATTTTTTTAGACATAGTTAGCTTCCTCCTTTAATATTTGACGAAAATGATAGAGGCATTATGGCCTCCAAAACCAAAAGAATTTTTCAAAACTCTGTTAATTTTAACACTTTTTGTTTCTTTTGGTATGTTAAGATTTATCATTTCTTCGTCAGGGTTATCTAAATTGGGCATTCCATGAATAAAATTATGTTGAGTCTCCAAAATAGCTGCAATTAATTCAATAGCTCCCGCAGCTCCTAAAGTGTGACCTAGTAGTGTCTTAGTAGACTGGATGAAAGGTCTAGAAATTTGCTGCCCAAATATACTTTTTAACGCTCTTATTTCAGATGTGTCTCCTACAGGGGGGGTACTTGTTGCATGGCAATTAACTAAATCTATGTCTGTTGGATCTAAATGGGCCATTTCTAGAGCCCTTTTTATGGCCCTAGCAGCTCCTTCACCATTTGGTTCTGATTGACTTATATGGTATGCATCCCCCCCAGTCATTCCAAAGCCTTCTATGTAACCATAAATTTTTGCTCCTCGTGCCTTTGCATGCTCTTCAGATTCTAGAATTAAAATACCTGCACCTTCACCCATAACAAAGCCATCTCTATCTTTATCAAAGGGACGTGAAGCTTTTTTTTGGTTCATCATTTCTTTGCGAAAGTGCCATCATATTTGCAAAAGCTGCAATAGGCATAGGATCGATGACTGCTTCTGAACCACCAGTCACACAAATATCAATTTCTCCGCTTTGTATAAGAATTACAGAAGTTATTAAGGAATGAATTGAAGAAGCACATGCACTAACGGTAGAAAAATTAGGACCTTTTAAGCCGTAATGTATTGCAACAACCCCACTGGCCATATCTGCTATCATCATGGGAATTAAGAAAGGACTGACAAATTTTGGACCTTTTTCATTCATTACAAGAAACTCTCTATATAATGTCTTGAACCCCCCTATTCCCGAACCTATAACAACACCTGCATTTTCACGCCATTTTTGTTCTTCAAATAAACCTGCATCTTTTATTGCTTCATCTGCTGCCGCTATAGCCAGCTGTAGGAATCTATCGTATCTTTTCGCTGTTCTTTTATCAAGGTATTGTTCTGGGTCAAAATTGTTAATTTCTGCACCAATTTTTACTTTCTGATCAGATGTATCAAATTGAGTGATATAGTCTATTCCAATAGCCATTTCTTTTAAAGATTCAACAAATTCATTAGTATTCATTGCAATAGGATTTACTGTTCCAATACCAGTTACAACAACTTTAGTCATAATCTACCTCCTAAGATTAATATGATTTCTGTGCTGATAACATTCTCTGAGTAACTTCTATGTAATAGTCAAATATTTGACCTGGGTTCAAGGCAGTCCATTTTTTTGTATAAATCTCTTCTAAGACTAACTTGCTGAACTAGCCCGGTTATTTCAGCCCATAATACAATAGATATTTTTGTTGTATCTAAATTTTTATCAATAGAACCATCATTTTTACCTTCTGTAACTGACGAAACCAATAAATTAAATATTTCTTCGCTTTTTTTTCGTAGGCCTTTTTAACGTTTGGATCTGATTCATCAAATTTTGTTTCTTGTGTTTCGTAATCCAAAATGAGTCGATAATAATTTTCATAGTTAATACTAAAATTCACATATGTTTTTCCCATAGATACAACTTTTCAAAGCCATTTTTACAGTTATTAATTCCTTCATCTATCAATTCTTTAAGAGTTCTAAGAGCTCGCTCAACAGATGTAAAATAGAGATCTTTTTTTACTTGAAAAATACAGGTATAAAGTACCTTTTGCTAACTTAGATTTCTTAGCTATCTCGGTCATTGTAGTATTTTGATAACCTTTTTGTATAAATAGTTTCTCCGCAGCATCCATTATCAAGTTTTTTCTTTTTTTTCTTTTTTTATTATCAATTTTATTATATTTCACTATTATTCACCCTTATAAAATAAAAAAATGACCGTCGGTCATTATTCTTTGAAGAAATTATATCATAAATATGAGAATATATCAAGTATTACTATAAAGTTCAATAAGCATGATTAAAAGTAGCATATAAAGTATTTGTATTTGATTAATGAAGGTGATTAAATTTAAATAAAAGTATCTGTGCTATAATTATCCTTATAAAGGATTTTCAAAATTTTTTTTGAATTTATAATTGGTCTAGGGTGGAGTCCTCACTCCTCTTTTTGGTTACATGTATCATAGAAGTTAAAAGTATAGATAATTAGTGAGTATTAGAACTATGGAGGTATTTTTAAAAAAAATTAAAATTCAAAACATCTATAGAATCTTGGTTTCATAATTTTTCAAGTTATTATATAATATAATATTTAGGAGGAAAGAAATGCAATTAGGAGATAAATTTGAAGAACTTTATCAAATAATGAAGGATTTAAGAGGTCCTAATGGTTGTGAATGGGATAAGGTTCAGACGCATGACAGTTTGAAATCGTATGTAATAGAAGAAGCATATGAATTTGTAGAAGCTGTAGATGAGAAAGATAATTCAAAATGAAAGAAGAATTAGGTGATATTTTATTACAAGTGATTTTCATTCAGTTATAGCAGAAGAAAATGAGGAATTTACAACGATTCAAGTAATAGAAAATTTAATTCAAAAGTTAATTCGAAGGCATCCACATGTTTTTGGGGACGAAAAGGGATATTCTTATGCACGTTGGGAAGAAATAAAGGCCAAAGAAAAAGGTGAAAAAAAATATAGTCGTGTAGGAAAGATAAACAAAGCATTACCAGCTTTGTCTTCAGCAAGACGCGTGCAAGAAAATGCAGCTACAGTTGGCTTTGATTGGGATGACATAAATGATGTTTGGAATAAGGTTGAGGAAGAAATAAAGGAACTTAAGGAAGCCAAAAATGACGAAGAGATAGCGGAGGAGTTTGGAGATTTATTATTTGCTTTGGTAAACTTAGCAAGATTTTTGAATATAGACCCCGAGTTTTCCTTGAGAAAGGCGACAGAAAAATTTGTAAGGCGGTTTCAGAAAATGGAAGAAAAATAGAGGGTCTTGGTGAAGATTTTGAAAACCTAGATTTACAAGAATTAGATAATTTTTGGAATATGGTGAAAAAAAAGAAGAAGAATAAATTTATAAAATTTAGATTATTTATTCTTTTTTTTCGATTTATTTGTGTTATAATAAATTTAACAAAAGGTAAATTGGCAGAAGCTAAGATGTCTTCTGCCTCCTTTTATTTGAGAAGAAAAAAATCGTTTTAATATTTTTTTGTAATTCAAAAGAGGTGAATAGCAGTGGAGATTGGTTTGTTTGGTCTTGCTTTATCAGGAAAAACGACTATTTTTAAACTTCTAACTAATGCTGAAATTGAAGAAAGTTATAAAAGAGAAGCGGTGAAAAGGACCGCAAAAATTAAAGATAAAAGAGTGGATGAACTTGCAAAAATTTATAATCCAAAAAGAATAGTATATGCCACCTTAGATTTTATAGATATACCAAGTTTTGATTATAGAGGCGATCCAAAGGAAAAGTCAAGGATTTTTCAAATGATTCAAAATGTTGATGCGTTGTTGATAATTTTGAGAGCTTTTAATAATTCAGCTGTTCCGTGGCCAGAAGGTGCAGATAATCCCGTAAAACAACTAGAAATTTTAGAAACAGAATTAATTATTCGTGATTTGGAAATTGTTGAAAATAGATTGATTAGATTAGATAATCAAAGAAAGAAGGGAAAAGTTTCTTTTTTTAGAGGAAAAAGAAGAAGAACTGTTAAATAAAATAAAGGATAATTTAGAGAAAGGTATATTTGTATCAAAAATGGGACTGAGTGATGAAGAACAAAAGCTAATAGGTTCTTTAGCCTTGTTTACTTTAAAGCCAACAGTAGTATGTGTAAATGTTGATGATAATCAATTATTGACAAAGAAATATGAAGGTAAGGAAAAAGTAATGGATGAATGTGCAAAACAACTTTTTGCTTACATGGAGTTAGATGGAAAATGGAAGTTGAAATAAACGAATTAGAAGACGAAAAGAGAGAGAATTGTTTATGAATGAATTATCTATTGAAGAACCAGGTATTGAAAGGTTAGCAAAAATAGTTTATAATCATGTAGGGCTTATTTCTTTTTTTTCACTGTAGGAGAAGATGAAGTGAGGGCATGGACGGTAAAAAAAAGGAGTTACTATGAAGGAAGCAGCAGGTAAGATACATACAGATTTTGAAAAGAATTTTATTAGAGCAGAAGTAATGAAATTCGAAGATTTAGTGAAATATAGAAGTGAAGATAAATTAAAAGAAAAAGGTCTTTGGAAATTAGCTGGTAAAGATGAGATTGTTGAAGATGGATACATATTAACTATTAGAGCTAATGCGTAAAAGAGAGGTGGAATTATGATTCTTGTTACTGGTGGAGGAGGATACATAGGATCTCATCTTGTAAAAAAAATTAAAAGAAGACGGCGAAAAAGTCATAGTATTTGATAATTTTGAAAGAGGTCATAAATGGGCTGTAAAAGGCGTAGAGGTTGTTGAAGGTGATTTACGAAACAAAGAGGACATCAAAAAGGTCTTTAATAATTTTGATATAGAAGAAGTGTATCATTTTGCTGCATATTCACTTGTTGGAGAATCGATGCAAGACCCTATGAAATACTTCAAGGGTAATGTTTGTGGAACTCTAAATTTGATTGATGTTATGACTGAAAATAATGTCAGATATATTGTATTCTCTTCTAGTGCAGCTGTATATGGAAATCCTGAGAAAATACCAATAACTGAAGATCAGCCCAAAAATCCAACAAATGTTTACGGCCAATCGAAACTTATGATAGAAAATGTCTTGGAATGGTTTTCTAGATTAAACAAGATAAGATATGTTGCTTTGCGATATTTTAATGCTGCAGGTGCCTATTATGATGGAAGCATTGGTGAAGCACATGATCCTGAAACGCATTTGATTCCAATAGTGCTTCAAACAGCTTTGGGGGGGAAAAGAGAAAAAGTTTATATTTATGGAAACGATTATCCAACAAAAGATGGGACACCTGTTAGGGATTATATACATGTCATGGATTTGATAGATGCTCATATCAAAGCAATGCAATGGATGAAATCTAATAATAAATCAGACGTTTTTAATTTAGGTAATGGAAAAGGATTTACTGTATTGGAAGTAATAGAAACTGCTAAAAAAAGTAACTATGAAAGATATCAAATATGAGATTGCTGCAAGAAGATCAGGGGGGGATCCTGCAGTTTTAGTGGCTTCATGTGAAAAAGCAAAAAAAAGTTTTAGGATGGACCCCAAAAAGTCCGGAATTAGAGAAAATTATCTCAGATGCTTGGAAATGGCATAAAAATTTTGAGCAGAAAGAAACAATATTTTAGCATACTAAAATTTATGATTTAGCAAATAGGAGGAAACTGAATGCAAACTGAAATAAACGAAATCAAGAGGTTGATAAGAGATATACCAGATTTTCCAGAAAAGGGAGTTATCTTTAAAGATATTACCCCTCTTTTAAAAAAAATCCGAGAGTTTTTAGAATCTCGCTGGATAAAATATCAGATTTAATCGATGAATGGGACTTTGATTGTATTGTTTCTCCAGAATCAAGAGGATTCATTTTTGCTGCTCCTTTGGCTTATAAAATGGAGAAAGAATTTGTACCAGTTAGAAAACCAGGTAAACTGCCTTATAAAACGTATTCTATTTCTTATGAATTAGAGTATGGAAAATCAACATTGGAGATGCACGTCGATGCTATAGATAAAGGTGAAAAGTTATAATAGTAGATGATGTATTAGCAACAGGCGGGACTACTAAAGCAATTATAGAACTAGTAGAAAAAGCGGGAGGAATTGTTGTTGGAGTTGCTTGTTTGGCTGAGCTTACATATTTGAATCCAAGGCAAACTTTGACTAATTTTGAAATAGCGAGTGTAATAAAATATTAAAAAGAATATTTTAGTCTTATAAAGATAGTGTTATAATATATAAAAGTGTATATATAGTTTAGGTATTATATTGGGTACAGAATAAAGTTAGTCGCTCTTTTTAGAATAAGTAGGGGAAACACTAGTTAATTAGAAATAGAAATGATGAGTTATTTTTAAAAATAAGTTTTGAAACATTGATAAAAACTAGGCTTTATAATTTATAAAATGAGTATTAAATACTCAAGAGGAGGTGCTCAAAGATGAAAGGAATAAAATTTGACTTTTCAAATGTTTTTCAGCCAAATATAGAAAACGGTCTAAATGAAGATGAAATAAATCAGTATAAAGATATAATAGGAGAAATAGTAAATAAAATAATTGAAGAAAATCCAGGATTTTTAAGTTTACCTTTTACTAGAGTATATATAGACAGGGTCTTGGACCTTAAAAATTGGGTTCAAAGTTTTGAAAGTGTGGTAGTTTTAGGGATCGGAGGATCTGCTTTAGGTAACCAAGCCTTGCAAGTAGCTCTTAATCCTTTGAATTATAATGTGTTGCCAAGAGAAATACGAAAAACACCTAAGATATTCATAATTGACAACATTGATCCCGATTTCGTTGCTTCTAATTTAGATCAAATAGATCCTAGGACCACGCTTTTTAACGTTATTTCAAAATCTGGTACCACTGCAGAAGCAATGGCTAATTATCTAGTTGCAAGAGGGATAGTTGAAAGTTATGGTTTGGATCCAAAATCTCACTTTTTATTTACTACAGATCCCCCCAAAGAGGTGTTTTGAAAAAGATAGCTGAAGAAGAGGGCATCCGAACGTTAGATATCCCACCACATATAGGCGGTAGATTCAGTGTATTGACACCTGTAGGTTTACTATCAGCTTTAGCAAGTGGAATAGATATAATTGATTTATACAATGGTGCTAAAGATATGCATAAAAAAAGTAACTAATCCAAATTTATGGGAAAATCCTGCTGCATTAAACGCCTTGATTCATTATTTATATTATCAAAGAGGTTACAATATATCTGTGATGATGGCGTATTCAAACAAGCTTTTCCTTTTAGCTGATTGGTATCGCCAATTGTGGGCGGAGAGTTTAGGTAAGAAATATAATGTTAATGGAGAAGTAGTTAATGTAGGTCAAACTCCTATAAAGGCTTTAGGAACTACAGATCAACATTCTCAGGTACAGCTTTATAATGAAGGTCCCTATGATAAAATAATAACTTTTCTACAATTAGAAAATTTTCAAAGAAATATTGTTATTCCAAAAATTCATGACAATTTTTCCGAACTGTCTTACTTAGGTGGAAAATCTCTTTCTACACTTTTAAATGCTGAACTTGCTGCTACCGAATATGCTTTAACTCATAATAATAGACCTAATTTAAAAGTTATTTTTCCTCAAACTAATCCATATAATATTGGTCAATTTTTCTTTTCGTATGAATTTCAAACAGTAGTTATGGGAAAGTTATTAGAGATAAATCCTTATGATCAGCCAGGTGTTGAGTTGGGCAAAAAAAGTTACTTTTGCTTTAATGAATAGGTTGGGATATGAGGAATTAAGAGACAACGTAGAAAAACAAACTAAAAGTAAAAAGCAGGTGATTATCTAACATATGGTTATAGGTGTAACTGGACCTGCTGGTTCCGGAAAGAGTACTGTTTGTAATTTAATAAAAAAAATGGTGCCACATGTTAAAATTATAGATGTTGATAGGGTTGGACATGAAGTCCTAACCCTTTTTTTTATTAAAAATAAGATAAAAGAAAATTTTGGTGAATATGTTTTTGACGAAAATGGGAATGTTTCTAGAAACAAATTGGGTGAGATTGTATTTTCAGATAAAAATAAATTGGATAAGCTAAATTCAATAGTCCATCCCGTAATTTATGAACAAATTAGCAAAAAGATAGAGAAATTATCTAAGGAAAATGGTATAATTATTCTAGATGCAGCTCTTCTATACAAAATTGGATTAAATTCCCTGTGTGATAAAATTATTTATGTAGACGCTTCAAAAGACAAAAGAATTGAACGACTTCACAAAGAAAGAGGATTACCCTTAAATAAGGCTAGAAATATTATAAATTCACAATATGAAGAAGAATTTGGGCCATATGATTTTAAAATATGTAATGATTCTGATCTTGATAAATTAAATCAAGAAATTACTAAGGTTTTAAAAGAAATATTAGAGGGATAGAATTTTGTTTTACAGCGTACTATAGAGTTTTTAAATATGATACAAAGAGACAAACTCTACATTTATAGGAGGTGTGTCTGTTGAAAAAAAAGTAGTATTAATGGTGATGGTACTTGCGTTATGTGTTTTTGGTGTTTCTCAGGTTAAGATAGAGTTTTGGCACGCTATGGGTGCTCAGCTTGGAGAGACTTTGAACTCTTTGGTTGAAACATTTAATAAAGAGAATCCAGATATTCAAGTTATCCCTATTTATGTTGGGAACTATAGTGCCTTAAACCAAAAACTTCTTTCTACTATAACAGCTTACAGTCAAGGAAGTAAGACGGATCTTCCTGCAATCTCTCAAGCTTATGCAAACTGGACTGCAAAATATCTATTTTCAAATGTAGTTGAACCTCTCAATGAATATATAGAAAACGATCCAGAGATGAAGGATGCATGGGAAAATCAAATATTTTCTGTTTTAAAGGATATGGTCACATGGGGAGACACAGTATATGGTGTTCCATTTAATAAATCTGTGTATACATATTATTACAACACAGACCTTTTTGATTTATTTGGATTAGAACCACCAAAAACTATAGATGAATTATGGGAGGTATCTGAAACTTTAACTTTAGATATAGATTTTGATGGTACTGTAGATATTTATGGATTAGGAGTAAGAACGTTTATTGATGATCTTCAAATATTTTTATATTCTCACAACGTAACATTTTTAGAATATGTTGGAGAAGGAAAATATAAGATAATTTTGGATGAGCAAAAAAACCAAAGAAGTATTAAAATTGATAAAGGATCTTAAAGATTCAGGTTATGCTATCTTCCAAAATGCTTATTTAGACCAACCTTTTGGCGCTGGAGAAATTGCTGCATATATGGGAACAGTCGCAGGTTTGACATATGCGGAACAATCTTCAAGGGGGGGTAAACATGGAGTATCTTGGGCACCACTCCCCCTCTGTAGATGGTGTTCCTCATTCTCCTATAGCTGGAACTGATTTAATAATGTTTAGTTGGATAACTCAAGAGCAAAAAGATGCAGCTTGGAGATTTCTTAAGTTTTTAATGGATCCGGTTAATGTTGTATATTGGTCTATTAATACGGGATATGTTCCTATTAGAAGGGACGTAGTAAATGTCCCACAATGGCAAGCTTATACTGCTAACGATGTAAAACCAACCATAGCACTTAATGAACTGGAAACAGCTATTCCCGATCCCAAACCAGCTGCTTGGGATGAAATAAGAAGTAAAATTAGTACGATATTTGCGAATTTCCTAAATGATTATGCAACTATTGATGAAACATATGATTCTATGGTGGAAGTTATGGAAACTTTACTCAAAGAATCTGGAGAATTCGCTCAATAAATGCTATTGTAAGATAGAATAAAAACCTGGGCTATACTTTATAAAATAGTATAGCCCAGGTTTTTTTATTTTGGTGGAGTTGATGGGATTCGAACCCACGGCCTTTGCCTTGCGAAGGCAACGCGCTCCCGCTGCGCTACAACCCCCTAAATGAAAAAGCAATTGATATAAAAAAATATGAAAAAAACGATTTATAACTAGCCCACCTCAAAATGCTCTTTTAAAACACCGTCTCTAATAAATAATATCCTATCAGCTTTTTAGCAATATTCAGGTCATGAGTAACAATTACAAGTGTTGTACCATTTTCCTCACGGATTTGTTCTAATAGATCAATTATTTTTTTCACCCGTTTCAGAATCAAGGTTTCCTGTAGGTTCGTCAGCCCAAATAACTTCCGGGGGGGAATGAATGATTGCTCTTGCTATGGCTACTCTCTGCTGTTCTCCGCCAGAAAGCTCATAGGGAAATCTATCAGCTTTACTTTCTAGTCTCAATTTCTTTAAAACCTCATAAGCTTTCTCTTTTGCGCCTTTATTCTTGTTTCCGAGTATCAATAAAGGTAATTCAACATTTTCTAAAACTGTCAAAACGGGTACCAAGTTAAAAAAACTGAAACACAAACCCCATATTTTTAGCCCTGAAAGCAGTTCTTTCCTCTTCTTTCAAGTTTTGAAAAGGAATTCCTTTGAAAAATATTTCCCCTGTTGTTGGATAATCTATAGCAGCTAAACAATTTAATAAAGTAGTTTTTCCTGATCCTGAAGGTCCCAAAATAGCTATAAATTCCCCCTTATGAATAGTCAAAGAAACATTTTTTTTAAAGCTTCTACTTTAACACGTTTATCGTTATAAATTTTGTTCAAATCAATCGCTTTAATCAGAACCGAATTTTCACTATACATCTATTCAAGCTCCTTCATGCTTTCTGCAGGTGATATTTTTGATACCTGTCGAGAGGGTATCAATAAAGTAAAAAAAAGAAATCAAATAAACTAAAATAATGATAATAAATACTTTTACAGTAGGAAAATAAAAGGTAATAGATCCCATAAATTTGAATATCGAAAAAAACAAGATCCTTAGCAACCAGATAACCTCCAAATAAACCTATTAGAGATCCAATTGATACTATAGTAAAGTTTTCAATCATGAAACCGTGAATTATGTCTCTAGAATTCGCTCCAATAGCTATCAAAGTTCCAATCACTCGACTTCTAAGTTTACAAGACCTAAATGAATATAATGCTAGTCCAGAAAAACCACTAATTAAACCAAGATAAAGCATGCTACTTGTTAAAGAAATAAAATTATCAATTCCATTAAAAACATTTTTAAGAATATCATCTAGATAAATTGGATAATCAAAATTTGACATATAACTTTTATTAATTATGTCAATACCCGAGCCATTAACGTTTCCTAAGAGTATCTCAAGGCCTTTTATATTTGCTGGTTTATTATTGACATGAGTAACATATTTTATGGGGGGGATTACAATATCATTTAACTCAAAGTATCCTATTACATTATAAGAAGCTCTGATATTTCCACCTAGAGGAAATATTGAGCTTAACACCCCCTCTATTTTATCAGGAATTTCTTCATTTGCATCAAACTTACCGTAAATAACAGATCCAGGTTTTTTTAATTCTTCTCTCCACTGAGGATTACCTTCAAAAGGAAGTTCCACAGTTTCAAGGAAAGTATCGTCTACAAAAACAACTAATTCAGAATCTAACATAGCAACATTTACTTTAGAAGGGTGAATTATTCCTTCATGAACATAAAGCTCTTGGCTATCTCCAAAACTTTTGATGGGATTTGAAACGACAATATAATTATATCCAAATAATCCTTGACTTGTATATGAATCAACAAATTTTACCAAGTTTGAAGGTACCGACGCAATTACTATTAAACCAAAAATTACAGTACCAAACATAAGAGACATAAGCAAGACCCTTATAGGAAATCTTTCAACATAAGAGAATCCTAAAAGATAAGGCAAAGATTTTTTTGAGAAAAATGATTTTGATAATTTTTTTAGTATAGGTATAATTGAAGTAAAAAAAATAAGATACAACTAATTATTAGTAACACTACCCTTTGAAATACAAAAATAAGGGAGAGTGTGTTTGTAGTTATACTAAATATTGTTTTACTTAATATCATAAATATGATAGATATAGCTACGTTTAAATAAGGATTTTTCAGCCAAAGGACTATACCTAACGATAAAAAAAATCAAACCCAATATATCTAGTTCTTTAAAAAAAATAATGATTGTAATACCTATAATAGTCAAAATTAAACTTAGCCAGTTAATAGAACGATGGGGGGGAATAAACTCTTCTATATCTTTTCTTAAAGAATCAATAGGGGGGGAACTGAAAGTAATTTCAATACCTTTTTTTTATAAATATAATAAGAGGAATTATTATGCCTATTAACATACCAATAACAATTGTTTTTGAGCTTACAACAAATGGAGGCAAAGTAAATCCTCCTCTAGAATCATAAGGTATACTATTAGCAATGACAACTAATTTATTTAAAAGGTGCTCGCCAATTTGACCTCCTAATATGCAACCTATTATAGAAGAAAAACCAAAATAAAATAACGTTTGAATAAAAAAAAGATAAACATTACTTTATTTCTCTTTAAACCTAAAATTCTAAGCACACCTACATTTTTCTCTTGTTCATTAGCTAAACTGTTTCCGAATACTATTATTAAAATTATACCTGCTAAAAGTGCAAAGGAATTAAAAGAAAACATTATATAACCAAGAGCCTCGTTTATTGGTGAATTTAAAAAAATGATCTTTCAAAAATACTATTTCTAAGTTTGGTGATAAGCTTAGTTCTTCAACATTGATTTTGTCTATGTCAACAAAATCTATGTAAGCTTTTGAAGGAAAAATAAGACTATTGGCATAATCTTCAATACAAACAAAAGCTGTTCCAGGATATTGTCCCAAATCGCCTTTGTAATTGAGAAAACCATTTTCTCCTATATATGCAACCTCTAAGTTTTTACTTCCGCCAGCCATATGAACGGTTACATTATCGTTTAGACCAATAGAAAGTTTTTCAGCAATACTGTTACTTATCACTACTTTTCCAGGTTTTAAACCTATATCTTTTCCAACAAAAGAGATAAGGTCCTCTTCTTTAGCAGCAATGATTAAAATTTCCAGAAAATTATTATCTTTTTCTATTCTCCCCCCCATATTTTCTGAAACAGCAAGAATATTATTAACATTTTTATTTTCTTGTAAATTATCTAAAATCATTTGAGATAGGGGAAAAGAAAAAAATAGGCTTGATTTATTATTAGCAATATAAGCGTCGGCTTCCCCAAAATTTTTCTCAATTTGAGAATATTTATAAGCTTGGATAGAATCATTAAGTGAGAGGGATGAAACAGTTAAAAGAGAGGGAATTATCGCTCCGATAATCAATAGAATTGTAAGTTCCCACTTCTTTATGAAATTCCGCAAGGCGAATTTCAGAGTGAACACAGAATCATCTCCTGAGATAATTAATTTTGCTACTCTTTATTTTATCAAATTAATAGGAAAATTCTACATGTTAAACAATAAAATCAATTTTTTTCATATTAAATATTTGTAAAACAAAAATTAAAAAAAATAAAGAAACTAACTAAAAATTTTAAGAAACAACTAAAAAAAATATGCTATAATAACATTAGCAATTTGGAGTTAAGAATGATTAAACGTCATTTTTGCTACAGAATTAAATACTACAAGTACCTAATCTTGCGATTAAATACTACACATATAGAAAGAATTCCTATTTTCAATGAAATTATAACAGATTTATTGAATATTATATCGCAAAGTGCCTAAAATTACTATATACAAATTATAGAAAAAAAATTGTAATTTTAGTTATCGAAACTTTAAAATGTACAAAAGTCAAGGATTAGAAGTATGGAGGATATTTTGTAGAAAATCAAATACGAAACATATATATATACGGATTTTAGAATTTCTAAAGCAAGTAATAATAAAAAAAAGTAGGAGGAGATAGAAGATGTCTGAAGTAAAAGAATTCCAGGCTGAAACAAAGCAATTATTAAATTTGATGATTAATTCGATATATACACATAGGGATATTTTTTTTAAGAGAATTAGTGTCAAACGCTTCTGATGCACTTGATAAAATGAGATTTATTTCTTTAAAAGACCCAAGTGTCTTGGGAGAAGATAGAGAGTTAGAAATAAGAATAGATATAGATAAAGATAATAATTGCCTTATTATAGAAGATAATGGAATAGGAATGTCTTATGAAGAAGTAATAGAGAATTTAGGTACTATAGCTAAATCGGGGACCAAGGCTTTTCTAGATAAACTTGAAGAGGCTAAAACAGAAAATGCGATTATTAGTCTTATAGGTCAGTTTGGAGTTGGATTTTATTCATCTTTTATGGTTTCTGATAAAGTTACTGTAGAAACAAGAAGATGGGACAAAGAAAAAGGCGTTAGGTGGGAATCTGACGGAAGTGGAACTTATACAATTGAAGAAATTGATAAAAAAAAGAACGAGGAACTAGGGTTATTTTATTTTTGAAGAAAGATTTAGAAGAGGAAGAGAATTATTTAGATCAATATAAAATTCAGAATTTAATTAAAAAAATACTCAAATTATATAAAATATCCTATAAAAATAAAATGGGAAGAAGAGACCGAGGAAGGAATCATAAAAATCACCGATAAACACTTAATTCGATGGTACCTTTATGGGTCAAGAATAAAGAAGAAATCACAGAAGAAGAATATAAGCAATTTTACAGGGAAAATTTTTATGATTGGAACGATCCTTTAGAAGTAATACACTTTAAAGCAGAGGGCACGTCAATACAATTTACAGCTTTATTATACATTCCTTCAAAGGTTCCTTTTGCATTTTATTCTAAAGAATATAAAAAAAGGTTTAAAATTATATTCTAAAAATGTATTTATAATGGATAATTGTGAAGGATTACTTCCAGACTATTTTTCTTTTGTTCGAGGGTTAATAGATTCGCCTGATTTTTCATTAAATATCTCTAGAGAAATACTTCAGAAAAACAAACAGTTAGAAATAATTAAAAAGAATATTGAAAAAAAAGATTATAGATGCCTTAAAATCAATTCTTGAGAAAGAACCACAAAAATATCTGGAATTTTGGAAAGAGTTTGGACCTATTTTAAAAGCGGGATTATACCAAAATATACATGAAAAATCAAAAATACAAGATCTCCTTTTGTTTGAATGTTCTTCTTCTCAAGATAAGATAACTCTAAATGAATATGTAAATAGAATGAAAGCAGATCAAGGGAATTATATACTGTACGCTGTTGGAAAAGATAAAAAAACCATTGATAATTTACCTCAAATGGAGGTATATAAAGACAAAGATTATGAGGTTCTTTATTTAACAGATGAAATAGATGAATTTTTAATTAAATTAATGCACGATTATGAAGGAAAAGAGTTTAAATCTATTAGTAGTTCAGATATAAAATTAGACGATGATTTTCAATCAAAAGAAGAAGAAAGTAAGAACTTGTTAGATAAAATTAAGGAACATTTAGGGGGGGAGAAGGTTAAAGAAGTAAGATTAACTGATAAGTTAAAAGAATCTCCGGCTTGTATAGTAAGTGCAGATGAGATTATTTCTTTAAATATGGAAAAAAACTCTTAAGAATTTTGAGCAAATACCATTTAGAGCAGAAAAGATTTTGGAATTGAATCCAAACCATGAAATTTTTAAAGTAATGGAAAAAAAATCTTTCAAGAAAATCCAGAATCAGAAGAATTAAAAGAATATGCTGAATTGTTATATGATCAGTCTTTATTAATTGAAGGATTGGAAATAGAGGATATAGATAGATTTATAAAGTTAATCAATAAATTAATGATAAAAGCTATAAATTGAAATAAACAAATTTAGGGCCCCGCAGAAAGGGGGGGCCTTAAATTATTTAAGAAAATGCACAATAATTTTTTTTAATGTTCTTTTAAAAATTTGTAGACAGTTGTAGACGAATAAGTATCACCTGGATTTAAAACAACAGAAGGAAAATTGGGATTGTTAGGAGAATTTGGATAATGCTGTGTTTCTATAGCCATTCCAGAATATTGGCCGTAGTGTTTTCCTTCCTTTCCGAAAGTATTGACAGAATTAGCTGTATAAAGTTGAATTCCAACTTCAGTAGTATACACTTCCATAATTCTTCCACTGGTAGGTTCCTTTATTCTTGCTGCAAGTATTAACTTGCCATCTTGGTCATTATTTAGAACAAAATTATGGTCATAACCTTTAAAAGAAATATTAGAAAACTTTTCAAGCTGAGTTCTTAGAGTAACTGGTTGTGTTAGATCAAAAGGGGTTCCACGAACATCAATGATTTCTCCTGTAGGGATTAGATCTTTACCAACAGGAGTATATCTGTTAGCTAAAATAGTTATTTCATGATCCAAAATGTTTTCTTTTCCTTCTCCCAATAAATTAAAATAACTATGATTAGTTAAATTAACTATTGTAGGCTTATCTGTAGTACAGCAATAATCTATTTTGACTTCATTATTATTAGTCAGAGTATAAGTTACACTGACTTGTAAATTACCCGGATATCCTTCTTCTCCATCGTGACTTAATCGTTTTAAGCGTACTGCAGGCCCTTCTGAGGTTTTCATTGGAATAGCGGTAAAAACTTGTTTGTTAAATCCCTTTATTCCTCCATGAAGATGGTTTAATCCGTCATTTTGAGCTAAAGAATAAATTTTATTATTTAAAGAAAATTGTCCTAAAGCTATCCTATTTGCATAACGACCTATTGTTGCTCCAAAATAGGGGTTATGAGGAGAATATTTTTCATAGTCAGAAAGAGAGTCAAAGCCTAGTACAATATCTGATAAAGATCCAAATTTATCTGGAACATATAAACTCACTATCGTTGCTCCATAGTTTGTAATTTTCATCATAAGTCCATTTTCATTTAAAAGAGTAAACAAGTCTATAGGTATTCCTTCTTTAGTACATCCCCAAGATGATTTTTCAATAAATCCCAAAGTCCAACTGTTCAACTCTATTCGCCTCCATTTTTTTGCAGATTTGAGTATATTTTAGCATATTTATAGGAATTATTAATAAAATAATAAATTTATCGATTCAATTATAGTTATTCTTGGTTTACATAATCTTTTAAGGCTTTTCCCATTCTTTCAAATAATGAGTCCATATCCCTGGATTTATTGAGCTTTTGAGAGTCATCCAAAAAAACTCCCAAACCCGTTATCGTGCCAATAAGATTAGCTATAAAGTCGGTCATAGTATCAAAAAGACTATCTTCTTGAGCTAGCCTGTATCCAGGGTAATTTCTAAAAATTAGATCAGAAATAAATTCTCCAATTTCCCAAAAAAAACCCCTAAAGTAGTTACGATTGTTAAAGTTATGATTATAATCTTAAATGAAAAAAAATGGGCTTTTTGAATCAGCGGAAAGTAATTCAATACCAATTACTAAAGGAAAAATTAGAAATACTAACCACATGCCACCAGTTATATGTAAGATGAAATCGTATATTTCAAATTTGTTGTAAAATTCAAGCCACATTCCGAATACGCCGTGGAGAGAAATCTGTATAATTGTAAAAGTTCTTATTTCTTCGAGTATGGGAGACTTTGTAGTCCATTCAAATACCCATGTTAAGTAAACTCCAAATGCACATAACAGATATCCTAGAAAATGAGGAAGGTTAAAATCCCAAATAGTGGCGATTATGGGAATAAATACTACAAAAGAAAAGAAAATATTAATGATTCTTAAAGCCTTAAATAGTCTAGAATCAGAAGTAAAAAGTGTTTCTTTTACTAAAGGATCCCCCCCTATCAAAAAATTATGAATCTTGTTGAATTCTGCTTGAGCTTTCTTTAAAGTTTTTGAAAAAAACAGGTGGATTCAATTTCATCACCTCATTTAGTAAGTTATTATTTAAAAAAAATGTTGTAGAATATTTCTTTATTAATCAAAATACCATCATCTATCCTAATATTAAAATCTATCAATTGTATTTTTTTGTAAATGTTGTCATTTCTTTAGATTTATTCATTTTGATTTTTTTTGTTAAAAATGATAGGATGTTTCTTTTT
>JMBV01000227.1_pt1 | contig 21158 bp, 29 predicted proteins | sample 616531 | NCBI WGS metagenome assembly JMBV01 (sample SAMN02727904, study PRJNA239997) | anaerobic digester metagenome | biome: anaerobic digester; isolation source: mesophilic anaerobic digester inoculated with municipal waste water sludge... | place: Germany: Bielefeld University, CeBiTec ...
AGTAATTCCATGCTGTTTGTTATTAGAAAGCCACTAATAGATATATGATTAATTGTATTTTACAATGCCAGTTTAATAATTTTATAGTTAAATAATGTTTGCCTAACTATCGATCTATTTTAATTATATTTTAATGTTTTTCTTGATTTGTCAATCTTATTATTGTATTTTTTTGTTTGTGTTACTGGATTACATTCACATTAAGCTATTTTGTGTTTTTTTTCCCATTAATCTATTTACCTAAATATATCATAAATTGTTTAAAGATAATAATCACGCAATTAACAGTTTTTTTATTTATTATTTAACTATGTAAAATGATATTTTAACTACGAGATATGATATAAATTATTCGTTTCATTCCTTTATACACATACTTTAAAGGGAATGGTTGATACCGGATATTTTTCCCCCCCAAATTCAACATCTGCTATAGTCATTACTGTGATAGTATGCCTAATCCTAATCAGGATCAATTCTCGTACTAAAACAACTGACAAATACAAGACTTACTATATAGAGGCATAATTATTAAGTAAAAACTGCTGAAATCTGATTAACAAGAGGTTGCATAGTAAAGTAGAAAATTATATCAAAAATTACAGAGCGAACTAACAAATATAACAGGACGAAAACTTGCAGAAGAAAACTTTAAAATTCCAAAAGAGGGTATTCGCCGTATCACCATTATCCTGGGATGTTTTATAAAAGAATTCAGCAAAGGAACAATTTCAGTGGCTTCAAAAACTGTATAACTGAAACTTTAAGCGTAGATATCAGGTATAGTTTATGTTACACTTAATAAATTGATATTTGAGACAGCAGGATCGCAAAAAGCGTTTATATTAAAGTTCACGTTATATTCACTTACACTACTGTCCGGTTTAAAATGAAACTAATGTTATATACATCTATTATACAATGGAATACACTCCATTTCCAACTTTTCGATTTGAAATTAAATCTTGGAATATTCCTAAATGGGCAAATATAGATATATTAATTATCAATGGATTATAAATTAGTAAGACATAGATTAATGTTTAACCAGACAGCAGTAATTCACTTAATTGAAGACAATAGCAGATTTTTGAATAGTAGAATTAAGTGATTTGTTGTAGAAAGTAAACATTTGTAGTGAGAATAAAGAAAAAAAGTTTGCCTTTCACCTGAATAATCGTACTTTTGGGATGATTTAATCAGGATATATGTCAGTAATAACAATTGAAAGATGCCCAGTTTGCGGCAGCGGGGATTTAAAAAAATTTTTGATGCTGTTGATCATTTCTCAAGCAAGGAGGTTTTTCCTGTTTGTGATTGCACGGTGTGCGGATTCCGCTTTACAAACAATTTCCCATCGGAAGATGTTATCGGAAAATATTACGACTCACCTGACTATATCTCTCATTCCGACTCAGACAAAGGACTGATTAACAAGCTGTATCACCTTTTCAGGGAACATATGCTAAAGAGAAAAGTCAAAGTGGCAGAATCATTTGTTAAAGGTTATGATAAGACATTGCTTGATATAGGCTGTGGAACAGGCTACTTTATGAACGCTGCCGAAAAATATGGTTTTGCAGTCTCCGGCATTGAGAAAAACAAAAAGGCACGGGAATGGGCAATCAACCATTTCGCATTAGACGTAAAGGACGAGAAAAGTTTTTTTCGAAATGAAAGATGTATCGTTCAGTATTATCACTCTTTGGCATGTACTCGAACACCTGGAGAAACCGAACGAAACCATCGACAAGATAAAGGATATTCTCGCACCCGATGGCACAGTGGTGCTTGCACTGCCTAACCACCACTCTTATGATGCAAGATTTTACAAAGAGATGTGGGCTGCATATGATACTCCCAGACATCTATGGCACTTTACCCCGGTTTCCGTAGAGCAACTGCTTGCAGGGCACAGGATGAAAATCGTAAAAAGATTCCGGATGCCTCTGGATGCTTTTATATTTCTCTGCTAAGTGAGAAATATAAAGGAAGCCCCGTGGTTGTAAAGTATATCAGGGCTTTTTCGATTGGCATAGCAGGATTTGTATTCTCCCTTTTTCAACCTGAATGCTCCAGCTCGATGATATATATTGCAAAACGTATAAGCGAAGAGTAATAAATTTAAGTATCAACTAAATGGAGAAGATAGAAATTTTCTGGAATCAGAATTTTTGAATAGTTGCCTTGTATATATACAATGACGGTTTTATAGAAAAATGAATCCCTCAAGCAGGTTAATTCACCAAAATCAATAAAAATTTGCCTTTGCACCCGAATAATATTATTTTTGAGAACTATATTGCGAATATTTTCAAAGCAATAAGCTATTTGTAAATATACTTCTTAGCGATTTTAAACTGAAATATCAGTATGGGTAAACGAAGAAAGCTGATCCGGTTCGATGACAAACGACTTTTCTACTCCATTCAGGAGGTAGCCGATCATTTCGCGGTAAACGTATCACTCCTGCGTTTCTGGGAGAAGGAGTTCGACAACATCAATCCTAAAAAAACCACCGGAGGAACACGCCAATACACCAAAGAAGATGTGAAACAGGTGGAGATAGTATATCATCTCGTAAAGAGAAGGGGGGGTTGACGCTGGAAGGTGCCCGCCAGACTCTAAAGTCGAAAAAAAAGATGATGAGGCAAAACGTGTGGAAGCAGTTGGCAAACTTATGGAAATAAAAAAAAGAACTGCAATTGCTTGAAGAAGAGTTTGATCAACTGCATGAACTCCAAAAATATTCGAATACTGAAACAGAGTAATGATAAAACAAGAATAATTTACATAATGGAATAGCTTATCGATTTAGTAATAATAAGGTTGAGTCCCCCCCTCCTAAAACCTCAAAACCCAATTTTATTGGTTTGCAACTTATTGAATATCAATGTTCATCTTGTGAAATTTTCAAGAAAAAGACTTATCGGACGGGACTCAAGGTAAGGTTATGATTAAATCGATAAATTAGTAAAATATTTTTACCTTGAACCATAATTTATAATCTTATGAACAAATTTTTTTTCTTGCCAGCCCTTCTTCTCTGTACTTGTATATTCGCACAAAACAAAACAACTGTGAAGTCAGGTGCTGAAATAACTGATGCCTATTTTCCCCCCTTTTGAAAGATAAGCGTGTAGCTGTAATGACCAACCAGACAGGAATGGCGGGCAATGAACATCTTGTGGATATGCTGATAAGATATAAGTTCAATGTGGTGGGCATATTTTCTCCCGAACATGGCTTTCGCGGAACTGCCGACGCAGGTGAACATGTAGCCAGTTCAACAGATGAAAAAAAACAGGTACTCCCATATGGTCGCTTTATGGAAGCGGTGGCGGAAAGCCTTCTGCAGAAAAATAAAACAGTTTGATGTGTTGTTGTTCGACCTGCAAGATGTAGGACTCCGTTTCTATACCTACTACGCCAGCATGGCACGAATGATGGATGCCTGCGCGGAACACGGCAAAAAAAATGATCGTGCTCGATCGCCCCCCCAATCCCAACGGCATGTACGTGGACGGACCCATTCTGGACATGAAGCATAAATCGGGTGTAGGGTGGCTTCCCATACCGGTTGTGCATGGCATGACACTGGGTGAACTGGCGTTGATGATCAACGGTGAGAAATGGCTTCCCGAAGACAGGGTGTGTGACTTAACCGTTGTGCCCTGCGAAAATTACACACACCAGACACGATACGAATTGCCCATTGCCCCCCCGTCACCCAATCTGCCAAATATTCACTCTATATACCTCTATCCATCCACATGTCTATTCGAAGGTACAGTGATGAGCCTGGGCAGAGGCACCCCCCCCAACCTTTTGAGGTATACGGGCATCCGAAATATAAAGGGTCTGATTTTTCATTTATCCCGCAAGCCGTTCCTGGAGCAAAAAAAACCCGCCGTTACTTAACCAGAAATGCTACGGGGGGGTGGATCTGCGCAACCTGCCGGATGAGGAGATCATCGCAAGCGGTTTCGACCTTACTTACATAATAGATGCATACAACAATCTGAATATGGGTGAAAAATTTTTCACACCCTTTTTCGAAAAGTTAACCGGTGTGGACTATATCCGCCGGGATATCATTGCCGGCAAATCGGCCAAAGAGATAAAAGATAAATGGTTTTGCGATGTGGTAAAGTTCAAACTGCAGAGAAAACCCTATCTTCTCTATAAGGAATAGTAACAACGGGAGCGGTTCGATTTATAAAAAAATGCGCAATGATGTGCATTTTTTTTGTATTTTTGCATTTTCTATATACAATAATCAAACGATTCTGGATTCCGGTTTTGGAATCCTTAAATAAATTCAGGTAATCAGATGGAGATTGCAAGCAAATACAATCCTGCAGAAGTAGAAGAGAAGTGGTATAAGTACTGGATGGACAATAAATTGTTCCATTCTGAACCAGATCATCGTGAACCATTCACCATTGTCATACCGCCGCCAAACGTAACCGGAGTACTCCACATGGGACATATGCTTAACAACACTATTCAGGATGTGCTGGTACGCAGGGCACGTATGCAGGGAAAAAAACGCTTGCTGGGTTCCGGGAACTGATCACGCTTCAATCGCCACCGAGGCAAAAGTGGTGAACAGGCTTGCATCGCGGGGGGGAGTAAAAAAACCGACCTCGGCAGAAAAGAGTTTCTTAAGCACGCGTGGGAATGGACTCACGAGCACGGAGGGATTATTCTGGAGCAACTGAAAAACTGGGGGGGCCTCATGCGACTGGGACAGAACAGCTTTCACCATGGATGATGTTCGTTCCGAAAGCGTACTGCGTGTATTTTGCGACCTGTACGAAAAAGGACTTATATACCGGGGGGGCGTACGTATGGTGAACTGGGATCCCAAAGCCCTTACGGCTCTTTCTGACGAGGAGGTGATCCATAGGGAGGTAAGCGGTAAACTCTATTATTTAAGATACAAGATTGATGGTGATCCTGATGGCGCTTACGCGGTGGTTGCTACTACACGCCCTGAAACCATCATGGGCGATACGGCAATGTGCATCAATCCCAACGACCCGAAGAATGCCTATTTGAAAGGGAAAAAAAAGTGATAGTCCCTCTTGTCAACAGGGTTATTCCCGTCATTGAAGATGATTACGTTGATGTGGAGTTCGGTACGGGCTGTCTTAAAGTAACACCTGCACACGATATAAACGACTATGTACTGGGAGAAAAATATAACCTCCCGGCTATTGATATCTTTAACCACGATGGTACCCTCAATGAAAATGGAATGCAGTATGAGGGAATGGACCGTTTCAAGGTACGTAAGCAGATTGAGAAGGATTTGGAAAAGCAGGCTTGCTCGACAAAACAGAGCCTTACACTAATAAGGTTGGATTCTCGGAACGTACCGATGAGATTATTGAACCGAAGCTATCAATGCAGTGGTTCCTGAAAATGGGGGGGCCACTGGTCAAACCGGCTGCTGATGCGGTTGAAAATGACACTATCAGATTCTATCCCGAAAAATATAAAAACACCTACCGCCACTGGATGGAAAACATAAAGGACTGGTGCATAAGCCGTCAGCTGTGGTGGGGGTCATCAAATTCCTGCCTATTTCCTGCCGAAAGGGGGGGTATGTGGTAGCTATGAGCAAAGAAGAGGCTTTGGAAAAGGCACGCCAACAGGTTGATTATGATATCACCATCGACGACCTGAAACAGGATGAAGATGTCTTGGACACCTGGTTCTCATCATGGCTGTGGCCTATATCAGTTTTCGACGGCATAAACAGACCCGGAAACAAGGATATCAGTTATTACTATCCCACCAGCGACCTTGTTACCGGGCCCGATATCATCTTCTTCTGGGTTGCCAGGATGATCATGTCGGGATATGAGTACCGTCAGGAACCATGTTTTCGGAATGTTTATTTCACGGGGGGATCGTGCGTGATAAACAGGGAAGGAAGATGTCGAAACAGTTAGGCAACTCACCCGATCCTGTTGAGCTGATGGATAAATATGGTGCCGACGGCGTACGCATGGGAATGTTACTCTCTTCAGCTGCCGGAAATGATCTCCTCTTCGATGAAACACTCTGTGAACAGGGGGGGCGTAATTTCAATAACAAGATATGGAACGCGTTTCGTCTTGTAAAAGGATGGGAAATTGACAAGAATATCACCCAGCCTGAATCGTCTAAAATAGCTGTAGAATGGTTTCAGGTAAAATTATCGGAGACTATTTCGGAGATTGACGACCTCTTCTCTAAATACCGGCTTTCCGAAGCATTAATGCTTCTATATAAGCTTTTCTGGGATGAATTCTCAGGCTGGTACCTGGAGATAATAAAACCGGCATATCAGCAGCCTCTGGATGCTGATACATATAGGGCAACGCTAAAATATTTCGATGCCTTGCTGCGACTGTTGCATCCTTTTATGCCATTCATTACCGAAGAGTTGTGGCAGGCACTGTACACAAGAGAGACAGGAGAGAGCATAATGACTGCTCTGCAACCTAAAGAAAAGACAATAGATAAAACTCTGATTGACGGGTTCGAAGAGATGAAACAGGTGGTTGCCGGAGTGCGAACCATACGGTTGGAAAAGAGTATTCCAAACAGGGATGAGCTTCAGTTACAGGTTATTGGTAGCCATAACAGTAAATACAACAGTATTATACTAAAGATGTGCAACTTGTCAAGCATCTCTGCGGCCATCGAGAAACAGCCTGGCGACTCGGGATTCCTTGTAGGAACAACGGAATACAGCGTTCCCCCCCTTGCTGATAAGATGGATGTGGAAGCCGAACTCAGTAAGATGAAAGCAGAGCTGGCCTATACAGAGGGATTTTACAGTCGGTATTAAAAAAAACTTGGCAACGAACGGTTCGTCCTGAACGCGAAACCGGAGATAGTGGAAAACGAGCGCAGAAAACAGGCGGATGCCGAAAGTAAAATAGCCCTGCTAAAAGAGAATATCGAAGCATTGTCAACTGAATAATAGTTAAAATAGACCTTAATAATCTTGCTAGTTATGAAGAGTCTTTTTTTTAACTGCAATAAAAAGATGTTTAAACTCCTCTCTTATATTTCTACAAGAATTTCAGAAAAAAATTATCTCCACGAAACCAGTATCGGGAGGAGATATATCTTCTGCCTACCTTATTGAGTCTGAAGCCCGGAAATATTTTCTGAAGGTAAATTCAAACCTTTGTGCTTTGGAGATGTTCCACGCGGAACAAAAAGGACTGCAAACCATTGAACAGACAAAAACCATAGCTGTCCCTCATGTGCATCTCGCAGATACCATAGAGGGGAAAGCCTTTCTCTTGATGGACTTTATTGAAAGTAAACGCCCCGATATGTCTGACTATATTCGTTTTGGAGAAGTGCTGGCCGAATTACACCACTGCTCACAGAAGGATTTCGGATTCAGTACAGATAATTTTATTGGGAGTCTTCCACAACGGAATAACACCCATGCCGGCTGGGCGGAATTTTATTGGTTCGAACGTATACTCCCTCAGCTTCAGTCGGCGCTTAAAGCCGGATTGATACAGCAGAATATCATACCAAAAGAAAAAGATGTTATCCCTCTGTTTCAAGAAATATTTGGCGATGTGAAACCCTCTCTTTTACATGGAGATCTATGGGAGGAAATTACCTCATTTCAACCAATGGTGTCCCCCCCTGCCTTATCGATCCTGCTGTCTATTATGGCCATTCCATGGTAGATATTGCCATGAGCGGCCTCTTCGGTGGTTTCGGGACCGAATTTTACAACGCATATCACGAAATCATCCCTAAAACCGAAAACTATCATCAACAAATTGATCTATACCAATTATATTACCTGCTTGTACATTTAAACCTGTTCGGTAGCGGATACTACTCCTCCGTTTCATCAATCTTGAAAAAAAATATTTTTGATCTTTTTTTTAATACGATTAAAACTCAAGGTAGGGCTCAAGACGGTAGATATCGTCTGTGGTGAACTCATCGAGCATAGAAAGCTCGTTGATGGAAACAATATCTCCTTTTCGTCTGCGCAAGTTGATGATGGCCTGAACCTGTTTGTAATTAAGGTATGGATGCCGCAACATCTCCCTGAATTCAGACTTATTGACCTGAACTTTGCGTAAATTGGTATTCGTTTCAATATAAATATATGGTATTATGCTAGAGTACAGCTCGTTGTCAATGCCATAAACCTCCAAAAGCTGCTCAACCCTTGCGAAGCCACCCAGCAGATCACGGTATTTAACAATACGGGAGGCGTAGATACTGCCTATACCAGGTATCTTTTTCCAATCAACTGTATCAGAATTGTTTAAAATGATCATTTGGCCTTCTGACAGTTTTTCCGATCTTGAATAAGATTTACGGTCTCCAGGCGATTCATCCCTCGGTACTGTGGGTTCTTTTAAAAAAATTATCCCTTCCTGAAAAAAATTTCAGCTGAATCATTTTCCGTTCCGATATTAAAATAATCCTCCTCATGCTCCTTCAATTTGTTACGGAATTCTTCAAACTCTCTTATCAATGAGTCATTTTGCTCAACAATAAACCCGGATGAGTTCCTATAGCGAAGCAGGCTATTCAATATTAAAGTTAACACGATAAGAATCAACAAAAGAATTACCGCAATTTTTGAACCACTCCGGAAATATAAAATCTTTCCATTGCATACGATATATATATTTATAATACTTCAACTTACTGATTGTGTGATTAATGACTGTAACCAAATCTACCTTTCCGGTTAGTGCCAGGCAAATAAGAAGCCTTTGCCGGGTATGATATTCTAAATGGTTACGGTCGGACTTTGCCGGGTATGATTTAATCAAATGGATGTCGTGTAAATCCGGTTCCTCAGAATTATAAAGATAGAAAATAAATCAATTCCTTTTAATTAAAAGGCTTAAATTGTATCTTTGACAGATTTCTGGTCAGAGATCCGTTTAATTGATGATCCTAGCATAGTCTCGAATAGTATGGTATTGAATTACATTTGGATTGCATTTTTTTTGGTCGCTTTTATAGTAGCGACAGTTAAGCTTGTCTTTTTCGGAGATATATATGTGTTTAACGAAATCATGAATTCCACCTACGATTCAGCTAAACCGGTTTTGAGATCTCGCTGGGACTTACGGGTGTGCTGGCTCTATGGCTTGGCGTGATGAAAATAGGCGAACGCGGAGGAATGGTTGAATTGTTCTCAAAGGCAGTTGCACCACTTTTTTTTCGAAACTCTTTCCCGACATTCCAAAGAATCACCCGGCATCAGGATCCATTCTGATGAATATATCGGCAAACATGCTTGGACTCGACAACGCAGCCACACCTTTTGGATTGAAAGCGATGCAGGAGTTGCAAGAAATCAACCTAAACAAAGAGGAGGCATCAAACCCCATGATTATGTTTCTTGTGTTAAATGCATCGGGACTGACGCTTATTCCGGTCACCATCATGGTGTACCGCGCTCAGCTGGGAGCTGTTAACCCTGCCGATGTGTTTATTCCCATAATGATTACCACATTTGCTGCTACTCTTGCCGGCATGATTGCCGTCTGCCTTAAGCAAGGAATCAATATTTTCAGCAAAGCGATAATAAGCTTTATACTTGTAATGTTGGGAATTATTACTGGAACCGTACTGATATTTCAATCAATGCCGCAGGAAAAAAATCAATATTGTCTCCAGCCTGGCAGCAAACATCATTCTGTTTACCATTATAGTGCTTTTTATTGTAAAGGCATTGAAAAGAAAAATCAATATCTTCGATGCCTTTATTGACGGTGCAAAAGATGGATTTAAAACCGCTGTCTCCATCATACCATACCTCATTGCCATTTTGGTGGGTATAGGTGTTTTCCGCGCTTCAGGAGCGATGGATTTTTGATGGATGGACTGCGAAACCTTGTGGCGTTGACGGGCACCGATACACGCTGGGTGGATAGTATGCCCACGGCTCTGATGAAACCGTTAAGCGGTAGCGGAGCACGAGGGATGATGATTGATGCAATGAAAACGTTTGGCGCCGATTCTTTCACCGGGAGACTATCGAGCGTACTCCAAGGAGCAACCGACACCACCTTCTATATTGTTGCCGTTTACTATGGTGCAGTGAACATCAAGAATTCACGCTACACCGTTCCCTGCGCGCTTTTGGCTGATTTGACCGGTGTAATTGCGGCCATTTTCGTGGCCTATCTCTTTTTCGGTTGAAATAAGGCAATTCTCAAAGTAAATAAATGTTAAATATATGGCTGTCACTTTTCATGTGGAAAATGTTGATTTTCCTGCAATAAAAATAGAGAAACTGCAAACTGGATAAGAACCGTTGCGAAAAATTATGGTAAAAATGTGGGAGATATCTCTTATATTTTCTGTGACGATGAGAAAATACTGGAGATTAACCTTCACTACCTGAATCACGACTATTATACAGATATTATCACTTTCGACTACTCCGAAGGTGATATAATATCGGGAGATATCTTTATCAGTCTCGATACAGTGAATTCCAATTCACAAAAGTATTGTACTGAATATACAGAGGAACTGCACCGTGTTATTATACACGGAGTATTACATTTATGTGGGATTGACGACAAGTCAGCCACCGATGCCAGATTGATGCGTGCAGCTGAAAACGATGCTCTGAAACTATTATCTGTATAAATATTAAATATTTACATTAGGGAATACAATATACTTTTGGAAACATACATTTGAATAAACAAAACTTATTATACTAGTCACTTTATATTCCAATACTTCGGTAATTTTTTTTAAAACAGTTCTTATAGTTCTCTGAATATCAATAGAGTATGGCACTTTTTGGGGATCTGGCATAAATTGTTGACTGTCAGTATTATAAATGAAGTTTTAACGAAGCATTAATATTCCATATAACATAATACTGAAAACTTTTTTTTATACCAAGTTTGATAAGAAGGCTTATACGGACATTATGGACAGTGATTTCACTACCGGGGGGGAAAATTGAAATTTACGGGCAACCCACACAAACCACACGTTTAGTGGCAATTACAATAGAGATTATAGCGGCCAACTATCGGTCTGCCTCCATATACAATTGGCTTAGTGACGCTTAAAACAACCTTACCTGTAATTAACAGTTAGAATATTCTTAACTTTTTCTTTTTTTTAGTATCTTTGCATAAGCATAAAAGGTACTGCTTTATAAAACAGGTGCAGAGTAAATTCATTTACTTATCAGAGGGCAGAAATAGAATATTTATATTACAAGATGAACTTTAAGTACGATATAATTGTTGTTGGTGCCGGGCATGCCGGATGCGAAGCTGCTACAGCAGCGGCCAACCTGGGCTCTAAGGTACTGCTTATCACAATGGATATGAACAAGATCGCCCAAATGAGCTGTAATCCCGCTGTAGGCGGCATTGCAAAGGGGGGGCAGATTGTGCGCGAGATTGATGCTATGGGTGGGCAGATGGGTATTGTAAGCGACAAAACCGCTATTCAATTCCGTATGCTAAACAGATCGAAAGGACCTGCCATGTGGAGCCCGCGTGTACAAAGCGACCGTATGAAATTCATCGAAAACTGGCGTGAAATAATTGAAAACACACCAAACCTTGATATGTGGCAGGATATGGTAACCGAACTGACATTTGACAGGTCAATAGTTACCGGTGTTAAAACCCGCATGGGAGTAGAATTTTTGGCGAAAGCAGTTATTCTAACCAACGGAACATTCCTGAACGGATTAATACATATCGGCAAAGTACAGATTGGCGGAGGCCGTATTGCTGAGCCAGCCTCTCTCGGCATGACAGAGCAGCTATGCGAAAAAGGGTTTAAAACCGACAGGATGAAGACGGGTACACCTGTACGCATAGATGCCCGTTCTGTTGATTTTCTCTTATGGAAGAACAGAAAGGGGGGGATGATGATAGTTTTCACAAATTCTCATATTTACCCAATGTAAAGCGGGAGCTGAAGCAGCTCAGTTGCTGGATAACATATACATCGGAAAAAGTACATGAAGCAATTAGAGAAGGATTGAACGACTCTCCTCTTTATAATGGACAAATACAGAGTATCGGACCCCCGCTATTGCCCGAGTATTGAAACAAAAATTGTTACTTTCTCCGAAAAAAACCAGTCATCAGCTGTTCCTTGAGCCCGAGGGAGAAACTACTCACGAATATTATCTCAATGGTTTCTCCTCTTCCCTGCCCCTTCAAACACAGCTGAAAGCTTTGAAACTTGTTCCGGCATTTAGGAATGTTCATATTTATCGCCCGGGATATGCCATAGAGTACGACTTTTTTTTGACCCTACTCAACTGTACCTACGCTTGAGACAAAATTAGTGAAAAATCTCTTTTCGCGGGGGGGCAGATCAACGGTACAACCGGCTATGAAGAAGCAGCCGGACAGGGCTGATAGCAGGGATAAACGCTCATATAAATTGCCACGGAGGAAATCCATTTACACTGAGAAGAGACGAAGCATATGTAGGCGTACTTATTGACGACCTGATAACAAAAGGTGTGGATGAACCCTACAGAATGTTCACTTCACGCGCTGAGTATCGCATTCTCCTTCGCCAGGACAACGCAGACGAAAGGCTCACAGAAAAATCATATAACTTAGGGCTAGCCTCGGAAAGCAGAATGCACCTTTTGAAAGCAAAAGAGGAAGAAGTGAGAAAAATAATAGATTTTGTAAAAAAACTTTTCAATCAAACCACAAAGGATAAACCCATTCCTGGAGCATATCGGTACAACTCCGCTAAAGCATGGCGTGAAGCTGATAGACCTGCTCACACGTCCTCATATCGACTTGTCATTGATGTCTGACAATGTGACTCCTCTTAAAGAAACCCTTGACACGATTGCTGACCGGAAGGAAGAAATAATTGAATGTGCTAATATCGAAATAAAATATAGCGGCTACATTAAACGGGAACAGATAATGGCAGACAAAATAACCCGTTTGGAGGAGATCCGTATCAAAGACAAGTTCAACTATACTGAAATACAGTCGTTATCTACCGAGGCAAGGCAAAAACTTACAAAAATAAACCCGGGAACCATTGCACAGGCAAGTAGAATACCGGGGGTCTCCCCCCCCAATGACATTTCTGTGCTGCTTGTCCTCTTAGGACGATAAAACCGTAAATGTTCCACGTGGAACACGTGAAAAATCAAAATAAAATATATTAAAAATGAGCATAGAGACACTTACATCAGCTGTTAGAAATATTCCGGACTTCCCAATTCCTGGAATTCAGTTTAAAGATATCACAACGCTATTCCAATCACCAACTCACTTGAAAGAGTTAACAGACCTTTTGTATGAGCAGTACAAGGATAGAGGTATAACAAAAGTAGTAGGTATTGAATCAAGGGGGGATTCTTTTTGGGCCCCGCATTAGCTGTAAGACTTGGAGCTGGATTTGTGCCAATAAGGAAACCTGGAAAACTTCCATATAAAGTTATAGAGGAAACCTACACAAAAGAGTATGGAAATGACGCAATACAAATCCATGAAGACGCATTAACAAAAAAAACGATGTAGTCCTGCTGCATGATGATTTACTAGCCACAGGAGGGACAATGGCTGCAGCATATAATCTTGTAAAAAAAACTTGGGGGTGAAAAAAATCTTTATTAATTTTCTTATAGAATTAGTAGAACTTAAAGGCAGGAAGCATTTCCCTGAAGAGGTGGAAGTTAGTTCACTTCTTAAATTCAACGAATAATCATCAGCTTAAATTAGTGAGTAGATCAAATAACAGGTCAACAAAAAAAACCAATAAAATTTATAATGCTTATAAAAAGCAATATCTACCGATGGTAATTAAAAATTTAAATTTTAACCCGAAAAAGAATTTTTTTTGAAAAATTCAGTTTTGTAATTTTGCAGCAATTGCTACTTGCTAAAATGTCAGAAGAGATAAAAAAAATACACTTGCCGTAATTCCTCATCTTCCGGGCTGTTATCAGTTTATAGATGAGAAAGGCACAGTTATATATGTTGGCAAGGCAAAAGATCTGAAAAAAAAGAGTGTCATCTTATTTCAACAAAAATCATGAACATCCTAAAACCAGAATTCTTGTAAGAAATATCAGAAAAATAAAATATATAGTTGTAAACACCGAAGAAGACACCTTCCTACTTGAAAATAATCTTATAAAACAACTAAAGCCACGTTACAACGTGATGCTAAAGGATGACAAAACCTACCCTTATATTGTAGTAAAAAAAATGAATTTTTCCCGAGAGTTTACAAAACAAGAAATATTGTGAAAGACGGATCAAGATATTTTGGGCCTTATACCTCAGTTCAATCTGTAAATACCCTTTTAGACATTTTCAGAAAAGTCTATAAAATACGTACATGCAGACTCAATCTTACTCCTGAAAATATTATTGAGGGAAAATTCAAAGTTTGCCTCGAATATCATATTAAAAGATGCAACGGCCCATGCGAAGGGTTACAGACACTTGAAGAATATAATAAGAATATTGAGGAAATTATTGAAATATTAAAAGGAAATGTTGCAATTATTGAAAAACAGGTTCAGGAGAAGATGCAGCTGCTTGCAAATGAATTGCGTTTCGAAGAGGCTCACGAGTTGAAAGAAAAATTGGTGCTTATTCAGAACTTCAGAGAGAAATCTCAAGTAGTCAGCAATACAAACTATAATCTTGATGTATTCTCAATTGAAGAGGATGAAAACTCTGCATACATTAACTATCTTCATGTTGTTAATGGCTCAGTAAACCAAGCATATACCTTTGAATATAAAAAGAAACTCGATGAAAGTGCTCAGGAATTGCTAAGTATGGGAATTATTGAGATGCGTGATCGTTTCGGAAGCAAATCGAAAGAGATTATTGTTCCGTTTATCCCGGATCTGAAATTATCGGATGTAGAGTTCACCATTCCACAGCGTGGCGATAAGCGTAAACTCCTCTCTCTTTCTGAGAAGAACGTAAAACAATTCAAAATAGATAAATTGAAAAAAAAGCAGAAATGCTAAACCCGGAACAGCGGACTACAAGAATCCTGAAAACCCTGCAAAAAGATTTGCAGTTAAAAGAGATGCCGTGGCATATAGAATGTTTTGACAATTCCAATATACAGGGAACAAATCCGGTTGCAGCATGTGTGGTGTTCAAAAAAAGGTAAACCATCAAAAAAAAGACTATCGCCATTTCAACGTTAAGAGCGTTGCAGGCCCTGATGATTTCGCATCAATGCGCGAGATTGTAGAAAGGCGCTACTCTCGCGCGCTTAACGAAGGCTCCCCCCCTACCCCCAACTCATTGTGATTGACGGAGGTAAAGGACAACTAAACGCTGCTGTTGAATCTCTTCAGAAAAATGGGCTTTACGGTAAAATAGCAATTATCGGCATAGCAAAGCGCCTTGAAGAGATATATTTCCCTTATGACCCAGTTCCACTATATATTGACAAAATTCCGAAACGTTAAAAATTATTCAGCACTTGCGTGATGAAGCACATCGTTTCGGGATTACCTTTCATCGTCAAAAAAAGAAGTAAATCGCAAATTATTTCAGAATTAGATAATGTAAATGGGATTGGACCCGAAACAAAGAAAAAGCTTCTCTCTCATTTTAAAAGTATAAAAAGAATTAAAGAATCGAACGAAGAGGAAATAAAAAAAACTTATTGGCAACAGCAAAGGCAATAAAATATTGAAATGGATTGCAGAAAGCAACAAAATAATTTTATCGAATCTCCACTCTTCAATTCATAAAATTTCAGACAAGATATAATATTTATGAGAATTCTCATCCAGCGTGTATCACAAGCATCAGTACACATAAACGGAAAGGTAAAAAGCACGATAAAAAAACGGTCTGATGCTATTGGTGGGTATCGAAGATTCCGACACTACGGAAGATATTGATTTTTTTTGTGCAAAAAAAACAGTTAATTTGCGTATATTTGACGATGAAAACGGAGTGATGAATAAATCGGTACTGGATATTGATGGTGATATCCTTGTAGTTTCACAATTCACGCTGCACGCAAGTACCAAAAAAAAGGAAATCGTCCGTCATACATTCGTGCGGCAAAACCTGATATTGCCATTCCTTTATATGTAGAATTCTGTGAACGGTTAATATATACATTCGGGAAACCGATAAAACAGGAGAGTTCGGCGCCAATATGCAAGTGCATCTTATCAATGACGGGCCAGTAACAATTTTAATTGATTCAAAACAAAAAGAATAAATTTATCCGGCTCCAAATATTATACAAACTTTATCAAGTTTGTATGTCTGATAATAAATACTGCGCAAAATAATATAAAAATGACAATCAATGAAGCTCAACAACAGGTAGATAACTGGATTAATAGCTTTGGCGTACGCTATTTTAGCGAACTTACAAATATGGCTATACTTACCGAAGAGGTAGGCGAACTGGCACGAATCATATCAAGAACATACGGCGATCAGTCATTCAAAGATTCAGACTTGTCAAAGAACATCGCTGATGAAATGGCTGATATATTATGGGTACTTATCTGTATGGCAAACCAGACAGGTGTGGACCTTGAAGATGCATTGAAAAAAAATATCATAAAAAAAACTGTAAGAGATTCATCAAGGCACAAGAATAACAGTAAACTAAATAACAAGAAATTAGAACCATAATCCTATTTTATAACTTATTAAACCAATCTGAAAATGGAAACAGATAAATATAGCAAAGCAATAAGTAACCATCCGTTCAAATTAACGGACAAAGAAGTAGCTGAAAAAAAACAGCAGGAATAATCGCTGAAAAATTTAATGAGAACAATAATCAGAAAGTATATAAAAAGCTTTATGGTTGCATAGACCTTACTACCCTAAACACAACAGATACAAAAGAGTCTGTTTGGAAATTTACAGAACAGGTAAATACCTTCGATGGTACCAATCCCGAAGTGGATAATGTGGCTGCAATCTGCGTATATCCTAACTTTGTGGAGATAGTAAAGGAAGCGCTTACAGCAAATGTTAAAATAGCATGTGTGTCGGGAGGCTTCCCTTCATCACAAACCTTCACAGAGGTGAAAGTAGCCGAAACTGCACTTGCTATCGCCGATGGAGCAGACGAAATAGATATTGTTTTCAATGTAGGACTTTTTCTTGAGGAGTATTATGAAGAGTTGTGTGAAGAAATTTCAGAGATAAAAGAGGCTTGTCGAAATGCTCCATTGAAAGTAATACTTGAAACAGGTGCATTGAAAACAGCAGAAAAGATTCACAAAGCCTCTATCCTCTCACTCTATTCAGGAGCCGATTTCCTAAAGACATCTACAGGTAAGGGTTACCCGGGCGCAACACCGGAAGCAGTATATGTAATGTGCCAAGCAATAAAATCATATTATTTCAAAACAAAACGTATGATCGGAATTAAAGTATCGGGAGGAGTAGCTACTGTTGAAGATGCTGTAAAATATTACACCATAGTGAAAGATGTTCTGGGTGAAGAATGGTGCAACAAAAACCATTTCCGTATTGGTGCAAGCCGATTATCGGATGTATTACTGTCTAAAATATAAACAAATTGAAATCAAATATATTATAAACAGCAATAAGATGAAAATCAAATTTTTAATGATGACTGCAGTTATCGGCATTTCATCTGTTTTCCAATTACCGGCACAGGAATACAGAGTTATTTCCGATTTGCGTAAACTACCCTATTGGCAGGATGTTAATGTTGTTAAAGTAAACAAGGAACATCCACGTACGCAATTTATGACGTACGACAATAAATCCGATGCGTTAAAACACGTTTCGAAGAAAGTAAATATTACAAATCTCTAAACGGGACATGGGATTTTTATTTTGTAGATTCTTACAAACAGCTCCCTGAAAATGTTACAGATTCAACTGTCTCGCTTGACGGCTGGAAAGAGATCAGAGTCCCGGGGAACTGGGAGATGCAGGGATTTGGAACGGCTATTTACGTTAATCACCCTTATGAGTTCGTAGAGCGTGACCCGAAAACACGTTATCCGAAGATTGAACAACCCTACCTCCCCGAAGATAATCCCGTTGGCGTATATCGCCGTGAGATTGATATACCTGAAAGCTGGAGCGACCGGGAAATTTTTCTTAGCTTAGATGGGGGGGCAAAATCGGGCGTATATGTCTATATCAATGGTAAAGAAGTGGGATATAGCGAAGATTCTAAAACAGCCGCCGAATTCAGAATAAACAAGTATGTAAAACCGGGAAAAAAACACGATTGTTCTGAAATTATTCCGCTGGAGTACAGGATCTTACCTAGAATGCCAGGACTTCTGGCGTATGAGCGGTATAGAAAGGGATGTATTTCTATGGTCGCAACCCAAAACTTCTCTCCGCGACTTCAGAATTAAATCAACTCTTGACGATAGCTATAAAATGGCATATTTGAGCTGGAGACGACAATAAGCAACTACAATTCAGGTGCATCATTTGCTGAGGTATCTTATGAGCTGCTAGATGCATCTGGAAAAATTGTTGCATCAGATATTAAGCCCATCAGCATCCATAGCAACGGTGAAAATGCCATATCCTTCACAGCTCAACTGGCTGATGTTGATACATGGACATCTGAACATCCTAACCTTTATAAACTGCTTATCACAGTGAAAAAAAAGAGGGAGAGCCTTCAGGCGAGGTAGTCCCCTACTGTCGGCTTTCGCCGAATCGAGATAAAACAGTTAAAACGGGTGACAGAATCGACAGGCTGTTCCTTGTAAACGGTCAGCCTATTAAACTCAAAGGGGTAAATATTCATGAGACAAATCCAAAAACTGGGCACTATGTCACTGAAGAGCTGATGAAAAGGATTTCACGCTGATGAAACAACATAACATCAACACTGTACGTCTTTCACATTACCCCCCCCAATCGCGCCGGTTTTATGAACTTTGCAGTGAATATGGACTGTATGTGTATGATGAGGCAAATATTGAATCGCACGGGCTTTATTACGGCCAGCGCTCACTTGCAAAACATCCTGAATGGGAGCAGGCTCACATGGACAGGACAGTAAATATGTTTGAACGAAATAAAAATCATCCGTCGGTAACCATATGGTCATTAGGCAATGAAGCCGGTAACGGAATAAATTTTTTTCATACCTACAAATACCTAAAAGACCAGGAACGTAATTTTATGAACCGTCCTGTAAACTACGAACGGGGACTATGGGACTTTAATACGGATATGTATGTACCTCAATACCCAAGTGCGGCATGGCTCCACGAAATAGGAAGAAAAGGTAGTGACCGTCCTGTTATCCCCCCTCGGAATATTCACACGCAATGGGGAACTCAAACGGAAATCTTGATATACAGTGGGAGGCTATATACAAATATCCCAATCTACAGGGAGGTTACATATGGGATTGGGTAGATCAAGGAATGGAGGCCTATGACGAAAACGGGCGCCATTATTACAAATATGGCGGAGATTACGGTGTTGATATGCCTAGTGACGGTAACTTTCTCTGCAACGGATTGGTGAATCCAGATCGTACCCCCCACCCCCCCTCTATGGCCGAAGTAAAATATGTTCATCAGAATTTTGCTTTTGAAGCAATTGATCTTACCAAAGGAATTTTCAGGATTATTAACCGTCAATATTTTTCAGATACCGATAACTACGTATTCAAATTCAATATTACTGAAAATGGTAATATATTATCTGATGGAATACTTCAGATTTCCCTGCAGCCTCAAACGAGTACTGAAGTTTCTGTCCCAGTAGGCAACCTGCAGCCTAAAGCAGGCAGAGAATACTTTATCAACTTCGAGGTAATTCAAAAAAAATAGAAACACCTCTTATTCCTGCAAATCATCTAGTTGCAATTGAACAATTCAAGTTGCCGTTAACAGCATCGAAGCAGATTTATGTCGATAAACCAAAAGGGCCTTCTCTGAAAATAAATAATTCAAAAGACAAAGTAGTAGTATCATCTCCTGTAGTAAATTTTGTATTTGACATGAAAACCGGAGTAGCTACCTCCTATAAAGTAAAGGGAATTGAATATTTTGATAAGGGTTTTGGTATTCAACCCAACTTCTGGCGTGGTCCAAATGATAACGACTACGGAAACGGTGCACCAAACCGCCTGCAAATATGGAAACAATCGAGCAAAAACTTCAACGTAACTGATGCGAAAGCCTATTCCGAAGGAAATAATGCAGTGCTTGAGACCACTTACCTGCTTGCTGCCGGTAACCTTTACACGGTGAAATACACAATTTACCCGTCCGGAATAATGAAAATTGGTATAGAGTTTTTCTCCGCAGAGAGGGAAGAGAAGCAGATTGCAGCATCAGAAGCTACTCTTACAGCAACCTTTTCTCCTGAAGCATCAGCAGCTCGCAAAGCTTCATCATCGCTTACCGTCCCTAGAATAGGCATTCGTTTCCGCTTACCAACATCTATGAACAACGTGGAATATTTCGGGAAAGGCCCGGGCGAAAATTATATCGACAGGGCGTCTGGTTCAAAAGTAGGTCTCTATAAAACTACTGTGGAAGAGATGTACTACCCTTACGTACGTCCCCAGGAAAACGGGCACAGAACCGATACCCGATGGGCAGCTTTTACTAACCAAAAGAAAGGGTTACTTGTTGTAGCCGATAGTACAATCGGTTTTAATGCATTGCGTAACAGCATTGAAGACTTCGACTCCGAAGAGGCTGTACACCGTCCCTATCAGTGGAATAATTTAAGCAGCGAAGAGATTGCATCACGTTCTGAGGAAGAAGCAAAAACAACAGGCCAAGGCAGACACATATTAACGATATTGTTCCTCGGAACTTTGTAGAAGTATGTATAGATATGAAACAGCAGGGCGTTGCAGGATACAACAGCTGGGGGGGAGCCCGCCCCCTTTCCGAGTACAGCATTCCTGCAAACAGGGATTACAAATGGGGGGGTTTCACACTTATTCCCATTAGTAATACCTCTGAGATTGCTGAAAAAAACAGTCTTTGAATATTAATCCAGATATACATAATCATTGGAAAGGCGGAATTTCTTGTCCGCCTTTCTTTTTATGACCATAGCATAATTGATAAGTCACCCCACCTGCACTTGTCGCCTTAATTCTCATATTTATAGAGTTTTTCGAGCACATCAACC
>JMBV01000228.1_pt1 | contig 21143 bp, 46 predicted proteins | sample 616531 | NCBI WGS metagenome assembly JMBV01 (sample SAMN02727904, study PRJNA239997) | anaerobic digester metagenome | biome: anaerobic digester; isolation source: mesophilic anaerobic digester inoculated with municipal waste water sludge... | place: Germany: Bielefeld University, CeBiTec ...
GACCAGTCATAATGCCTTTTTAGTCTATCTATCCCCCCCAGTTTCTTTCGTGTAGTATTTTAGCTGCCACTTCTACTGCATTTTCTATAGTTTTGGTTCTGTTGCCACTTTCACAAATTTCTAAGCCTATGGATTTACTATTGCCTACTCCATTAACTCCATCACCTGCATGGTAAGCTATCTTATTAAGCGGTATACACTCTATAGCTTCCTTTTCATCTACTACTATATGAAAACCTGTACTTGTTGTATTTCCTTCTCTATTTAGGTTGTCCCTTTCATTTTGTGCTGTAGATTTAAGATTAGCTGTAGAATGTATAGTTAGATATTCGGGTTCCATAGGACCATGTAATTTTCTTTTATTAGTAATATGCTGTACTCTATAATTCATCCTTCCACCTCCTTACCTAAATATCCCTTGTTGAATAGCATAAAAAAAAGAAGGATACTATCCCTCCTAATAATAAGCCCATAAACCACTTCATAGTTGAGTTTAGGGCTGCTAGTTGCTTTATTAAATTATCTAATCTTTCTTCTAGCCTACTATTTGTTCTTTCTATGATATCTAGTCTTTCTGAATGATTATTAATCCTTCTTTCATGTACTGCTATTTTTCATCTAATCTTCTATGACGTTCCTCGCAAATTTTATCTACCATCCCTTACCTCCATAAATATTATAGGAGGGCATAAAAAAATACACCCTCCTAGGTGTTTTAGTTATGACGCATTAATAACCATGTGTAACTAATTAGAATTAATCATTCCGACTAATTCCTCATACTCTAATTGTGAAATTCTATCATTTAATAAAAATACATCTAATTTATTTAACATATCTTCTCTTTCGTATCTACCTATTTCAATTAATCTTTTACAATTTCTATAAGTCATTTATATCAACCCCCCCATTTCTATTAGTGATATTCTATAATCTAAATCTATATTGTATTCCATTTGCAACTCCTCTGTTGTCGGCTCTGTAATTGGTTTAGGTTCTAATTCAACCCTTGCTAGATATTCTTCTTCTGTTACTATTTCAATATCTTCTAATGTAAAGTATTCATCATTCAACATATTTTTAAGTGCTTCCTTTTTCAAGAAATCTACATCCTCGCCTTGAGTTATAGTCCTGCAAGTATCTTTAATTACGCAATATTTCATATTTATCCCTCCTAATGTCTAAAAGCAAGAATTTGCACTCTAATAGTACCATCAGCACCATTCCCAACCTTACTCCAATTAAGCCTTATGCCATCACTCTCAAAATATACCGAGGCACTTGCACTATTAGATGTAGTTGTATACATCTGAACAACAGCGTCAGTTTGACCTCGAAAAGTATCAGCAAAACTGCCACCTTCAACTTGAGCAAAAGAAAACTGCGAAACTCGAGTACCATCAAATGCGGCAATTCCTACACTAAACAATTTAGTGCCATCTATACCAGCAAGTAATATTACTGCATCAGGTTTAAATCCCAACGAAACACTTTGGCTACCTGTTATTTGTGCATCTCTAGTTATTTGTATCGACTTGAACATATTATCTGCCGTATGTGCATCAAATTCTGTTTTTGTAGCTTGTTTAACATTATCAACATTGGACAACCCTATATCAGATTTGGTTAGTCCATTTATCCAACCCTGCACTTTATTCAGGATATGTTGCACCCTTCTACCTGAAATTGTTCTTAAAGTAGAGGAAGTTCCAGCATCTATCTCGGCTGTAGTTATTTCTGAATAAGTTGTATTTGTGTCTTGTGCAGGGATACCTAATGCAACAATGTCAGCCTTAGATATAGCCCCAGTTTTACCATTTATAGTTGTTGTAGTATCAGTAAATTTTGCGTTTTCAGGCACATCTGTTTTAACTCTATCATTATCTACTTTACCATTTAAACTGTTTACTAAGCTATCATAAGTGTCACTAAAGAGGTGACCCGGAACATAGTAGCTTGGCTCATACCCACCTAATTTATTTGCATTATCAGCATTATCGACTACACCATCTCCATTAGTATCATAGACTTCCATTAACATATCTCCAGCGCCTTCACCATCCACGCCTCGTCTTGCTAATACAAGCCAATAATCAGTATCCGTTGGCAAATTACCTTTAGTTTCTGCTATACAGATATATGAACTTCCGTCATAGAAAACTTTGTTAAGTGGGTAGTAGGTTTTGACACTGCTATAATTTTCCCATACTGAAAAGCATCCATTGCGTCTTGTCTAGCATTTTCATTTCTACGTCTATCCCATTCAGCACTATTTCTTAATTGTTCATTGTCAACTCTATCTAACTCGGCACTTTTTCTAGATTCTTCATTTTGTCTCCTAACAACCTCTGCACTTTCTCGTTGGGACTCATTATCTATTCGTACATTTTCTGCATTCACTCTTTAGTTTCATTACTATCTCTTGTATTCTCGGCACTAATTCTATCATCTTCATTTGACTTCCTAGTATTTTCATTGGAAATCCTTTCCAATTCCTTGGTAACTCTGTCATTTTCAGCAGTTATTCTTAATTCTTCTTTATCTTCCCTGTTTTGTTCTTTAGACTGCCTATCTTGTTCAGCAATATCCCTTTCATCTTCTGCCATTTCCCTAGATTCTTCATTTGCGATTCTTTCTAATTCATTGGATTTTCTAGTTTCCTCATCTATTACAGTACCTGTTAATTGGGATAATTTATCCAGTATTGGAATTAAGGATAAATCGTTGTTTTCCACCATTACTTTATTTGCACCGTGGGAACCCTCAACAGGTTCATAGATATCTGTATTAGGGTTATAGTATTGACTTATAGGATTGCCATCTTTATCTTTTACAATGGGTTTCGTGTTATACGCCATTATCTCACCACCTCTATTAACTCATCTAATTTAGCACTAATTTGGTCGATTAGATTTTGAAATTGTATTTCTCTACCTTCACTATCTACCATATTTACTCTTAACATTCCATCTTTACTTTCAATTACTTCATATTGTTGTGTTTCTGAATTCCAATATTGAGGGACAGGTTTACCATTAACATCTTTAATTATTGATTTTTCATTATAAGCCATCAGTCTCACCACCTAAAACCTCAATTGTTCTTTCAGCCACTTTAATTTCTACTTCTTGTCTATATTTTTCAGGCACTTCTTCAATAGTTTTCCTTTCTGCTAATACTAATACTGTGTAAGCATCAATTAATTTTAAATCTATAATACTCATTACATCACCTCTTTAATAAGAGTTAATATTTCAATAGTATTTTCTGCTTTTTTTTAACTTCCTCTGGAGAAGGTTTGAGTTTTTGCAATAGTCTTTCTTCTTCTGTTAAAATTCTGCCATACATTTGTATTTCTTGTATTTCTTTGTCGGCCATTTCTATCAATCTATTATTCATAATTTTATATCTTTCTAAATTCTTAGGTAATTTTTCTACTTGTATTTCATCTAAATTATCCTTAAATTCTTCTGAATAGTGGTGAAAATATACTTCTCTATTTTGCCAATTTTCTAACACTGCTTGTATTATCCCATCGTTTTTATTAAACACTAGTTTCATTTTAAGCCCCCCCTCCAATAACTGCCAAAAGATTAAATTGAGCTCGTCTAAACTCTTGTCTATATGAAAATTCCCCCCCTTCATGAATATAAAACGCTATGTGTGACTTAACGTCCACATAAGGAGTAGAACCCAAACTAAAATCTTCAATTTGACATACGAGACTAAATCCCAATATGGTTTCCCCCCCGTTGTTGACATCTGGTATAGATAATATTGAATAAGCTCCTATGTGGTGGGCCATGAACTTCACATCAGAGCTTCTCCTTCCTCTAAAAATTCTGGTAATTCAACCCGTACAGGCGGTGGTGCTTCATTTAATATTGGATTGCTACCCCCCAAGATTATCGAATGCATAAGCGCCACTCAGGTAATAAGAATCTCCATATCTCCACTGTCTTTTTAGACCATCTGCCCCTAATTCCGAATATTCATCTGTACTACCATGATTAACTCTAATTTTATCCTTATCAATTGTTACAATTCCTTGATTGATTAATAATTGATTATTGTACCATTTTAAGGCATTTTTGAAATTAAAGGTTCCATTATCTAAGTTAAACCACGTACTCCCATCTTCGCTGGTTAATATGCCCGTTCGCACTAAATTAGAACTTAATAACCCAGTAGTAATAAAATTAGCATTAATTTGCCCATTCATTGTCATAGCTAGACTATAAGGTCCGTCTATTCCAGTACTAGAATATCCAAGCCCTGCTAAATTCCATCTCCATATTTTTGTGCTAAATCAGGGTCAGGATTATCCATTATTAATAATTCATTTTCTCTTTTTAATACATATCCACCCAATTGACCTGTTATGAGTTCTGTAGCATCTAACATAGCTTGTTCCAAATCTGTAAGTTTATCTCCTACTTCTACATCAATTTTTCTTTTTATTTCAGCTATTTTTCTATTAGTAGAGCCTTTATATCCCCCCCTTGAGATTTCAGGAAGTCCTCTGCCTTCTAATACACTTCTGCCACGATATTTATAAATAGATTTAGTAACTAGAGTATTATATTCCTTACCATCTCTATCAATCTGTTTGATAATATCTCCCGCTTGAATTGCAGGATTACCCTGCCAATCAGAAGTATATGGTGTAAATATAGTATTTTCCACATTAGCCAATATATTAGGCAATACTGTTTCATAATCTCCCTGTAGAAGTGGATTTTCAGTTAAATCTATAGCGTAATCTTCACTACCTGCAAGATAGGTTGTACCATCTACAGTAGCCATAACCCCTTTTATTTGTATAACATCATCAGAAGGTTTAAAGTTAAATCTATTCATAGGTTCTAACTCTATATCTGTTTGTTCGTACCACTTTAATTCTAACACTCCATGCCTATTACATTTTGCAAATGTGCCACTTAATTCAGCCACATAGCCCAATACATCCCTCAAGGTTAAATCGTCATCTGGTCTAATCTTAACTACATAATCCTTGTTTGGGAAATTAGTAGTGCCAACGGGTATATCGGCTACATTACAAATATTTACATAAATTTGATATAAAGTAGCTGGATAAGATAATTTAGATAATGAATAAGACTTGTCTAGGTTTATCATATTATCTATTGCTTTTAGCTGTATAGTGTTTCTTTGTCTATTTACATCATCTATATTGAATCTACCCAAAGGTACATATTCCCATTTTTCTTCAAAACCCTTCATCTTGCTTGGCTGGGAAGGTTGCAAGAAATGGGCATCTATGCCTTCTTTTGTTTGCAATCCTATATTTACGAATACAGTTGCTCCCACGAATACGATATTTTCGTACTCTGATTTATTTAGGATAGTGAATGATATATCACTTGCTACAGTTCCGCCTATTGTAAATTCTTCTCCTGATTGGGAACTTTCTGTATAAGTTAGTGAGCCTTGGACTAAATCTTTATCATCTAAGTAGAGAGTCCCTTGGGAATGTTCTATTTGAATTTTGCACTCGAATAGCCTATTATTTTCTTTTATTTTATTTTTATAATCTGTACTTACTGGATACATCTATTCACCTCCTAGTATTCGATTAGATTAAAACTAATGTTCCATTTTACTTCGTCTCGGATTTTACCTCTAGTATCATCTACCATATTTAATTCGACGTCTCCGTCTACTCTCATCTGTCTAGCTTCAAAACCGTGGGCAGTTGGAAATTTAACATTTAAAACCATTTCGTCTAATGCAGATTGTATTAAATGTGTCTGTGAATTATCCATTTCTATAAATCCTAAACTAATAAAATATCTCCTTGTTCTGATATTGTCTCTTTGCTCGTATCCTAACTCGTTCATGTTTATTTCATCTATATCTGATGTTCTAATAGAAATTTTTGAAGGTGCAGGTAGATCTACACCATTTATTTGAATTATAGACATACTTACACCTCCTACACAATTACTACTGTTTCGCCATTAATTCTACTTTGCCTGTTTATATTAGATACTACCTTGTCCGTTAAGGTGTCTTCTCCTACTTTGACAGTAAGATATAATTTTGTTTCTTTGTTTGAGTTGTTGATTAATTTTGCTAAAGCATTTATATCGAATTCGTTCCCAGTTGTTTGGTTATTGGAATATCCTAATTGTTCCATTGTATCGGCTAGTATACCTGCAAGTTTTTCAATCGGCAATACTGCCTCTGGTCCTGCTTCTCCCCCCCATCCTTGATTGCCAAATACATATGGTTTAGTAAATATTGCCCCCTCTTTCCTCCATTCAATACCGAATTTTGGAACACTTGGAGGAGCCAAACTAAATTTCCCTTGTACGCTAATCCTAGGTAGTTTCAATTTTGGTAATTCCCATTTAAAATTAAAAAAAAGTTTTTCATTTTTTTCTATTGCGTTTCCCACAGCATCTTTTGCTCTTTCGATTTTATCTGTTATGTTCTTTCTAATATCTTCAAATTTATTTCTTACATTAGCAGCTAATTGTCCAGCTTTTTCCGTTATTGTATCCCAGTTTTTATAGAGTGCTACTCCTATGGCAATTGCTGCTGCAATACCCGCAATAATAGCCCCTGTAGGACTAAATATAAAACCTACAGTTTTGCTTAACCCGCTTGACAATAAAGACCCTACATCTTTGATTTTATCCCAATTATCTATAAGTTTACCTCCTAAATCTATGACATTTCCTACACTTTTGGAAAGTGTCCCTAAAATGACCAATAAAGGACCGATAGCTGCTACTAATAATCCTATTTTGACTATATTTCTTGAGTTTTAGGAGATAGATTGTTGAACCAATCTGTTAAGGACTGTATTTTTCGATTAGAGATTCTATAATAGGTTGTAGGCTATCGAATATTTTTAATCCTAGTTCTTCTAATGCTGATTTAAGATTGTTTATTGCCCCCCCATGGTATTATCAGTAGCTGTGTCATACATTTGTTCTAATGCACCATCAGCACCTTCAATTTGCCCTTTAAGGTTGTAGTATTCGTTTCCTAACCCATCCATTAACTTAGTCATAGTATCTATTTGAGATTTCCCAACTAATTGAGCCATATAGTAGTTTCTTTCCGATTCTGTCATGCCATCAAATTTGGTTTTTAATTGTTCTAGTGTAGCCTCAAAGCCTATATAGTTTCCTTGTTGGTCATAAATAGCAATACCTAATTCGTCAAATATTTTTCTTGTCTTGTCTGTAGAACCAGATAGATTTACCATTACGGAGTTTAGAGAGTTCCCAGCCTCTGCTCCTTTCATACCTCTATTAGCCAATATCCCTAACATTGCAGCACTTTCTTCTATACTTACATTCATATTTTTAAAAGTTCCACCAGCTTTTACATAAGCCTCCATCATACCTTCGGCACTTGTGTTTGCTTTAGACTGCGTGAGAGACACTACATCAAGGTATCTATTCAATTCATCTACAGTTAGCCCTAAACTTGACATTGAATCTGTTACTAAATCAGACGTTTTACCTAGTTCAATTCCTGCTGCACTAGATAGCTTTAAAACTGGCATTAAGGCTTTTTGTGAAGTTTCTACATCCCATCCAGCTAAGGCCATGTATTTTAAGGCATCTGCTGCATCTCTTGCTGATTTATCTGTTGTGGCTCCTGCATCTCTAGCTGCCTTTTCTAATTGTTGTAATTCTTCTGCACTAGCCCCTGATACTGCTGCAACTTCTGACATAGACTTTTCAAACTCTACTCCTAATTTTGTTGCTGCTGCTCCTATTCCAACTAAAGGTAGGGTAACTTTTTTTATTTAATTCTTTCCCCACATCTTGCATTTTGCTGCCTACATCATTTAATTTCTTCGATGCTGCCCCCCATACTTTGTGCAAAGGAATTATTTTCTCTAGTTACTTCTTTTAACTGTTTTTCATAATGATTTAATTTAGAAGTAGTTTCTACAATTTCTCTCTGATAAGCTCTGTATTGTTCTTCTGTTATTTCGCCTTTTTTTTAAATTGCTCTTGAACTTGTGCCTCTGCTGCTTTTAATCGGTCTAGTTTTTCTTTTGTAGCTGCTACTTGGTCGCCTAGTAATTTTTGTTTTTGACTTAATAATTCTGTATCTTTAGGATTGAATTTTAGAAGTCTATTTACATCTCTTAATTCCTTGTTTATATCCCTAGACTGTTTGTTGACATCTGCCATTACCTTGTCTAAACCTTGAGTTGCCGCTGAAATTTCTACCGTAATCCCTCGAATATTCTTACTCATCTATTCACCACCTTACATATATCGGTAAAAGTAGTCTATATCCTCTTGTGTAGCCTCTTTGATTGTTTCTTTTTCTTCTCCCATCCACATGTCTACATAATCAAAAAAATCATTCAAGGTGAGTAAATTTAATTCCTCGAATGATAATCCTGTTTTTTTTCGCTGCTGCTAAAATGCTAATCTCGTAATTAAATCTTCGTCTACGGATCCACTACTTTGATTCTGATGTTTCTTCGCCACGAAAGGTGGCATTCGTTGCTTCCTCCACCACCTCTTTGATTACATCAGATATATCAAAGTACTCAAATTCCATTAACCAATTTTCAAAGTCTTTCATGTCTTTTCCCATTTTATATGTTTTTTTCCATAGCCCAAATCATTTGTAATAAATTTATATCATCTAATGAGGACTGGTCGAATTGTAGTTCTTGCATTTTTAACAAATCCCCCACTAAAAGATTGGTTAAATTCTTTTTTTATAAAAATATGGTGTCATTGGGCTGCCTACTATTGTTATTTCTCTATTTCCTAATTTAATTGTTTTCATTATAAATCCTCCCTATATAAAATAAGGGTAGAAATTAATCTACCCTATACCTCTGGCGTTCCAAAAGTTGGTGTATATACCGCATCAAAGAATCCATCAAATGCAACTTTATTTGTATCGTTTAATTCCATATCGCCTTTTACTATCATCTTTTTGTCAATTTCAATTGGAGATACTATTACTGGTAATACATCTGTGTTAGGTTCTACTGTTTCTGTTTTGGTTTGGTTTTCTTTAGTAGGTCTATTTGCCTGTACGTCATAATATACGAATCTCCTGTTTCTTACATCTCCTGAAACTTCCCCCCCATTAGTGCAAATTTTTCTGGTTCCCCCCCATCTGCCACTTCTACCAACATTCCATTATCGTCAATCTCCCACCCTAGCATTCTTGCCAATATTTCATCTGGCAAATTAGCCATTGTCAAATCGGCTGTATAACCATTGTTTGCAGTTGTAACATAATAAGCCATATCATCTGCATAAAACGTATTTTCCCCCCCACCTTCTGGGCTTGGAGAAAAGGATACTGCTCCAGGGATTTTAGTTGGTGTTTCCCATGCTGGTTGAGTTTCACTTTCTGGATCCATAAATGCTATATGAACGTTTTTAAAGCCAAACGTAACTTTGTTCTTGCTCATTAATTTTCACTCCTTTAAATTAGTTGTACTTCGTATATAACCTGATATAATTTTTCGCTATCAATCCAAGTTTCTAATTTGGAATATGGTAATTCTATTTCTTTTAATTTATCTTCTACAAGTTTTTCGCTTGATAAGTCTTTTTTTAGTCGTATATAACTCTATCTGGAAATAACTTATTTCTTTATAGTTATGGTTATCTGCTATTAAGTCATTAGAATAAGAGTATAAATATATCAAATACGGAGGAGTAGGTGTTTCTGTAAAGTGGTGATAAGATACTGGTAGTCCTATAGCCTTTAAATGATTGTATAATTCTATTTGTGTCATTTTCCGCCCCCCCTCCTAATAATATCTTCTATCCTCTTTTCCATTCCTGGGATATGTTTGTCATATGCAGGTCGAATATGTGGTATTCCTTCTACTCTACCTTTGCCACCTCTTTTAGCATGACCCATTTCTAGTAAGTGTGCTAGTCCTGGCTTGTCTTTATTGTAGATTATTCTAGTAGCATAACCTTTACCATTGTCTTTTTTTACCTTCCACCCTTTAGCATATTTTCCTGTTAATTTAGGTGATGTTAATACTATTTCATCTTTTACCTTTTTAGCTGTATCGTCTATTTCTTCTTCTATGGCTTGAGACACTTCTTCTGTATATTCCTTTATAATCTCGGATATCACTACTCCTAATTCATCTGGACTTATAAATCTAACTCCCATGGCCTATCACCTTCTCGCAAGTCAGTTCTATTTCTTCTGCCTCTAGGATATTGCCTGATTTCTTTTCGCCTATGCTATATTTTTTTTCTATATGTTCTTAACACTTCGTACCTTTCGCCTTCAAATTTCACTTCTTTTTCTCCCTCATATTCAAATTCATGTATTATAAATTTTATTTCTGGTTTTAGTCCTGACACTTTAGCATTATAGAATTCATACTGCCCTATATCTGCTACTTTACAGAGTATTTTTCTTTTTATAGGTATAGTGATATCATTTCCTATTTCGTCTTTATCGACTTTGTAACTAATTAGAGTAAGTTCATGATTATACATTCCCCCCCTTACCTCCGTTGTGGATATAAAGATTTTTCAATCTCCATTGAAGGTGCTTAGGTGTATCGCCAGAACTGTCTCTACTCTGGTATCGCCATACAGAATAATCCACTACAAACATTATGTGGTTCATGTTATCTATTTCTAATGTAATTCCTTTTTCATCTTCCAATTCTTTTATAACGCTTTCAATAATTGAAATCAAATAGGTATCCCTAACATTTGTAGAGATACCTAATCTAGCTTTTACAAGTTCTAATATGGTAGCTGTATCCATTTATACCAGCTCCTATTTCTTTTTCTTTTCTTCTTTTATTTCCTCAACTAATTGCCCATATTTAGTAGAATTTATTTCTTTAAATCTTTCTTTTGATACTTCAAATTCTTCTCCTACTTCTCTTAATTTCTTTTCTTTTAAATCTTTAAACTTTACTATTGTCTTAACTCTCAATCAAATCCCTCCTATGCTTCTGGGGTTTCAGGAGTGAAAGTAATGTAAAACCCAGCATCTGTATCTGTAGCTTTCGCATCAAATCTGACAAACCCTGCTAATAACTGCCCGTAAACATTATGGTCCACCCATTTAATAGATGCCCTTTTTCTGTCAAATAGGGTCATAAATGCTTTAGGATCTCCTATAAACCCTACTAAGTCACCTTCTGATTCACCAATCATAGTATCATCAAGTTTTACTACTTCTTTTCCAAATAACCTTTTTCCTGATGCTACAGTTATGTCATCTTGCAATAGATATCTACCGTTGTTGTCTTTCATAGTATCTAATACATTGTATAGCGATGAAGAGATAACTGCCTTAGCCGCATAAACACTCTTTAAACTTACGTTAAATACTTCTTTTAACCCATCTAGTCCAGTTACCGATTTAGGTGTTGCTGTTTTTAATATTGCTGCTATTGCTGCATTCTTAGTATTAAGTTCTTGGTCTGCTATTTCTTCTGCAATGAGTCCTGTTATGTCATAGTCAGCATCATCAATTGCTTCTTGTGAAACTGGAATATACCCTCTATAAGTTTCTATTTTGTAATCCACTTCTTCGATTGTAGGATTCGCTAGCTTAGGGTTTGCTTCTAACTCTGCTACAGTTACCATTTTGCTACCTGATTTTTTTGATTACTGGATATGTTCCTGAACCTCTATTTACTTTTCTAACTCTTACCAGTTTACTTAAATCAACGATATCTTCTGGTGCTTTTTCAGGTGTCAACAATTCTTCAGGAATTAATGGACCACCTTCAACACTTGTAAAATCTCTAGTCACTACCTTGGTTCTTACATAGTTGTTAATAGCTTCTCTTATTTCCATATCTTCTCCTCCTTCATTTCTTTGAGTGTTGGAAGGTTTTTAGAGTTCAATTCTTCTAACTCTCCTTCTAACTCTGCAATTTCTCCTTCTAGTTTTGACTTCTTCTCTTTAAGTTCTGATTTCTCTTTTTCTAATTCTTCTACTTCTTCTTCTACTGCCTTGATTTCCTCATCTGTCTTAACTTCCTCTATTGCAGATTCTAGCTCTTCACTCCTAGTGATTAGTTTAGTTTCTTCTTCTAGGTATTCATTCAGAGTATTTCTTAAAGTTTCTATTTTCTTAGATAACATTAATTGTCTAAGCATTCTTTAATCTCTCCTTTAACTTGTTTTTCTTTAATTCCAATTGCCTTTCTTGATATTGTTTAATATCTCTCTTTCTAGCTTGAATTGATGTTGTAGGATACGCAGGAAATGTAACTACTGATACTTCTTTTAAATCTATTTCTTTTAGAATAAACTTTACTGTACCATCATCTCTTTCGGTTATTTCCTCACTAATGATATTAAATCCAAAGCTACATGCATTTATATCTCCTCTTTCAATTCTTGCTAGGATATCCATTGCTTGTTTGTCATTAGGATTTATCTTTACCTTGCCAAATAAGCCTGTAGAGTCTTTCTTGAGTTCAAGAGTGCCATTGCTTGTCCTACCCAAAACAATGCCTGTATCGTGGTTAAATAAGGCTCTAATATCATTGTTTTTTAAACTCTCATCAATACAATCTGGATGTACTTCTTCAAATGCCCCCCCAGGCCATAATTCAGTTTCCTCGTTAAATCTAATGAAATAACCTTCGATGTATTTATCTTCTTCTTCACTTCTTACTTTAAAACTTGTATTAAAATACATTTCTCTAGTGTTAATCTTCATCACCACCTTTTAATTTATTTTGCTTACCTATATCCTCTAGTTTAATGTAGTTTTCTAACAAAATTAATTCCTCTAACCCTTCCCTAGGGCTATAGCCTATTAAGTCCCTTACTTCGTTCCCTGTTAATATTCCTTTAACATATAGGTCACTTCCCATATCAGCTAATTCATTTAAGTCATAAGCGTATAAAGACCTAGGATTAAATTTAAAATATAAATCAGGACTATACAAAAGTTTCTTTGTTAGCTCTTGTTCTATTCCTTTAGCTATAGGTAAAATTGTAGAATTAATGAAATTATTATATTCATCTTTGTTGTACTCTCCCACTCCTAAAATAAAAGCTGGTACCCCAAATATTGATGCTACTGTTTTTTTTATCAATCTCTACTGCATCATTTATAGCTAAATCATTTAAGGATAAGGGTTTAACTTGTTCTACTTTTACTAAATCGGCTGGGAATACCCATGCTTACCTCCGCCAGTTTCAGATATATATTTTTAAGTATTTCATCTCTACCTTCTTCACTTGCTAATTCATCTGTCATAGCATCTACTGCAATTAGGATTGATGGTTTCCACTTATCTGACATGAAGGCTTTTTTTGGTTGCTGTAGCCTGCTTCAAATTATCTACTATATCTTTTAAGACTACCTTGTATCCTGTGCCTACCCATGGCCTATTAGGGTCAGGGTTAATCTTGAAATGCAATATTTCATTATGGCTGTACGTTTTTCTCCATAGGATATCTTATAACTTGTATCAGTATCTATAAAGCTCCATAAATTAGGTTTCAATGGAATTAAATCCTCTATAAGGTCGTCTTTGATAGTTGGATATACTATAGAGTTCCCTTTCCCTTCTAGTAACATTGTGTTGACTATGTTATACATCCAATCTTTTCTTGTCATTAGAGAATATGGATTTATATCTATTTTCCTAGATAGTGCATTTTAACTCTTATATCTCCATTTTCTCCATTTTGCATTAAGTGGATTGTCATAGATGATATGAGGTCAGCTATCTTACTTGCTGCAACCTTTACTTCGGGATGATTAGATAGTTTCGTATATCCATTTATGGCTAATGAGTCTAGAAATTCAATCCATTGTTGATTATTTGTATCTGCCCTGATTTTGTTTTTACTTCTAAATAATAGTCCCAAATTTAATCACCACCTTTAAATAAAACTAATAATGCTAATAATATAAATAAAGTTCCTGTTGCTATAAATCCTGTTGCTTTAGAAAGCATAAAAAAAACCTATTGAAAGATTAGCTATCCCAATAAGTAAAATTATTTCTGTTAGATTGTCTTTGATTTTCTTCATTTAACCACCTACCCATTAAGCCATTTACTAGCTTTATTTTCTTTTTCCATATTCTTTAACATTCTAACTGCTGCATAATAAAAGCACCTACTATTTAGTAAGTGCTTGATAATCTTCATAATACATCCATTTGTAGCCACCCGAATGATGCCTTGTTTTACTACTAAGGTATTGATATATACCGCCAACCGATATGTCGTTTTCTTTTGCTGCTTGTTTTATTGTTGGATAAATCCGTATGTATTCATTTTCCAAAGATAACTGAATTACTTTTTTTTGCGTTGGGGTTTTCTTTGCCTACTAAGGGTGTTTTGTTAGGCTTATAAACACCCTCATCTGCAAATTTCCATCTATATCCCGCTGATGTCCTATTTTACCATGGCATACCCTAGATATATTGATGTATCCAACACCTACTTCTGCAGCTGCTTCTTTTAAACTACCAAAGCTCCTTAATACCTCTCCAGTATCTTTATCTAGTTGCAATACCTTCCTTTTTAGTGGGTTTTTATATCTTCTCATATTTTTAATTTTCCTTAAATCCTTACCGTAACACCAATAGTACCCTTTGTATTTTTTTTCCATGTGTTTTCTTTCTCAATTAATATACATATATCACATATATTCCCTGAGTGAAAACCTAATTCTCTTTTTATTTCAATACTAGCTCCCCCCCACACCCTTATAATTTCAAGGGTATTAATATCAATTTGTGCTATTTGTTTTGATAAAGGGTTTTTTTTATGCCCAAATTCCCATAATTCCCATTATCTTCTCCATAATTGCCTCCACCAGTTGCTAATCTGTTGATATTAAAGCCTATATGCCTATCATAAGCTTTTGTTTTGTCCATCCAGTATTGCTCCCTATCTCTTAAATTTGCCTTGTTTTCTACAACTTCTATTACATCGAACTTGAAATTCTTTTCTTTATATTTATTGAATGAATTTTGCAATCTACCATTTCTGTGGATATTATCTCTTAGCTCTCTTAAATGGTCTCTTTTTCTTTTTCTTAAATCAACACTACTACCAATATAAAACTTACCATTTACAATGTTGGTAATTTTATAAATACCCATGTTTTTACCCATAATAAATACACCTCCGACAGTGCTCTCCGATTATTAGTAGTAGGAAACAAGGCTCGGATACCTTGCTTGTCAATAAGGCTCATGACTTCCTTATCTATCCTACATATACATTATACCACTTAAATGGTCTGGTATCAACTGTTTAGCCATTGTTTTGCTAATCCTTTTTTTTACTTAAATTCTTTAGCATTTCCATGCAAGCGAACACACTGGCGTCAAAATAATCTATTCTCATTTTCGGCATTACTTTTTCATATTTTATAGCATCATCCACTTGCTCTATCGCTCTAACATTTTGCAAGTTGTATTCGTAAGCTTCTGAATGTAAATAGTAAAACTTTCTCTCTTTCGCCTTTGCTTCTATACGCCTAAAGCCTTCGGATTTTAGATAATAAAGCTGTGGAGTATCTACGATTCTTAATCCGGCTTTTTTTACCTTCTAAATGAAACTCTCTACCAAACTTTTTATCAAGTCCAATTTGTTTTATATTGAATCCCATTTCCTTCATTTTTAAAAACCATCTTACTACTTCTTGATAATCCACAACTGGTGTATTTGTCATGGTAAGTAGATTTTGTTCTTCCCAACCATATAGAGGGATGTTATCTTCTTCGGCTTTTTCGCTTGCTGCGACTATTGGGAAAAAAACCATGTGTGATAGCAATGTCTACATCTCCATAAGTCCCATATAGACAAGCAGCCGATAAGTCAAATCTCTTCGATAAATCACAACCGCCAAACCAATCAATTTTTAGTTTCGCTAATTCTTCCAAAGTCCAATTGTATAACCTATCACTATTTTTGAATTCGTCTATGTTGAAATATGATTTCATAGCACTTGTGTAGATGTTTAATGATTTTGCTAAGAAGTCTTTTCTTTGCTGTGGGTCATTTTGTGCTTGTCTTGCATCATTCAATATATCTTCTGGTCTTATTGTTACGTTGTAGTTGGGGGGGTTAGCCTTTTCATGCTCTGTAGGATCTAGATAATTTACATTGCCTTTATCATCTTCATCAGCTTTTGCTATAAATACAAAATATTGTTCATCTGTAATTGTACCTTCTAGTATCTTTTGGCAATATTGCATACGATTATAACAAAATGAATTCATGTTGTCTCCTGCTGTAGTAATCCCTATCATTAATTTGTTTGTATAGGCTTTCATGGCCTCTTTTATAATGTTGTATTGTTTAGGTGATTTATAAGCGTGTAATTCGTCAGCTATGGCCACATTACAGTTTAAACTATCTTGTGCATCTGGATTAGCTGCTAAAGCTTCTATATGGATACTGCCTTTACCTAGATCTCCTACTATTGATTTTTCTTGATTATTATTTCTAATTCTAAAGCTTTCTTTTTCTCCCATTTCTTCTAGGTTATAAACTATAAATTCAAAGGATTGGTTAGCTTGTCTTAATGCAGCACCTACTATATAGACTGTAGAACCTGATAGTCTTTCTAATAAAGCTAAAGCCCAAGCTAATGCAGCTGCAAATCTCGTTTTCCCATTTTTTTCTAGGTAACATTATAAAGACTTCTTTAAACCTTCTTATTATCGTGCCTTTATGAAAAAAATCCTAGAATATTATAAATAATAAATTTCTGCCACGGTTCCAATAAAAAAAGGCTCTCCCCCCCTCAATGGTGAACCATCTAATTTTTCTCCTTTATCATGCACAAAGGTTTTTTTTCTATTATTTGTATAACAAACTCTGCATCTTTGGGCCTAAAATCATATTTAGGATTCTCTAAATCTCTTTTAAACCTTTGACACATTTGGATTGTTTCTCTACAAGCTATTTTTTTTACCTGTTATTACATCATCTACATATTCAAATACCTCGTCATAATTTTATATTTTTACTCAAGTTTGTTTAAGGCCTCCGCCAGTTTGGATTTATTTTGTTTTTCTGCTGTTACATTTTCTAAAGACTTTGGATTTAGACAAAGTAAATTTGAATATGTAGATATATCCATCCTTAATTTTTCCATAGCTGAATATATGGGGGTTTTCCTCATATTTGTGGCACCTGCTTTGTTTGTATATTCTTCTTGCACCTTGTATCCTTGTTTTTCAAATTCTTCTGTAAATACTTCGTATTGATGAACCATATCTACGAATATATCTATAGTAGTTCTGTATTCTTTTCTATAGATTCCTAGCTCTTTCATATTTTTTTTATTACTTCTCTTTTTATTGTTTCTTTTTTTTACGTGCCAATGATTTACACCCCCCCTTTTGAAAAATCTTCGTGTGTGTGGATGAACTTCCTTCCCCCCCCTTGATGTTTCCATTTTCATATATTGCTACATAGGTGGGGGGGGACTTTCTCCACATGAAAAGACACAAGCTATTCACTTGTGCCTTCTTATTTTAATTTATATTAAATTTTATTATATAATCTATATCGTTATCTGATTTTACAGTATTGCAATGCCTATGTGCTAGCCTGACGTTGTCCCATGTGTGTGTGCCGCCTTTGCTTATTGGTGTTACATGGTCTACACTAGGGTAATTATCACCTGCAATAAATGTCCCGTCTTTCCTTATCATATAGTCTTTCTTGTCTACCTTCTCATTGCATAAGTAACATATATCTTTGTCTCTTTTGCATAACCTTTCTATACTTATATCCCAATCTATGTTTCCGTTTCCTTTTATTCTTGTTCTTCTTTTTATTTCTTTTATTCTGTTTGTTCTTTTATTACTACATTTTATACTACAGGTTATTTTTTTTCAAAGCTATTAAAATATTCCCTTCCACATTCTTCACATTCTAAATAATATTTATGTTTCATCTTTATTCTCTGTAGGCTTTCTATTTCTGGTTCTACTTTCTTTTTTTATTGCCCTTTCTTTTTCTTTATATATCTTGTCTAGTATATTGATTAAGTCTTTTCTCAACCTGTTTATCTCATTACAATTGTCGCATTGTATCTCTATCCCTTTTCGGCTAAGCCTCCCTATTTGTGCGTTTCTTTCTTGTACATAGCCACATATTCTACATTCACTTTTAAAATTATCATTTGCTCCTACATACCCTGAATGATATTTAAAGTTAGAATGTAAATTTTCAAATTGTTTTTTTAAACTTTTCCTCTCTCTGTTTGGGACTTCCATATTGATTGTATTGCCCCCCCGGTTTTAATCCATTGTTCTTGTGAATTTCCTTATATTCATCACTGTTTTTCTGCCATTCATACTGACAATCAGTAGAGCAAAATCTCTGGCTTTTAGTCCTACCTTTAAACTCTTTATTGCACCAATCACATACTAAGCCATGTATTAAGTGCCTGCCTTCGGCCCTTCTTTTTTTTGAGCAGCTTTAATTGTTTGTTTGTTTTTACATTCCTTACACTTGCTATCTAGCCCATATTTGCCACCCTTGTTTTTATAGAAGTATTCTTTCGTAGCTGGTAGTTCTCTCCCACATTTAGTACATATTTTAGTTTTACCCATAATAAATACACCTCCGTAGTGTTCTCCGATTTTGTATGTAGTGGGAAACAAGGTTCGGAATACCTTGCTTGTCAACCCGTCGGTCTATCCCACATATATATTATACCATATGAATGGCTTGATTTCAATATTTATTATCCCTTAACTCTGGATACTTTCTTTCTATCCTTTCCCTCCATTCTTCCCCCCCAAGTTTACTTAATGTATTGTCAAACTTGTTATGCATCTTCTCATGACAACCTTCACATAGACTAATAAGGTTCCTGCTATCCAGTCTCAAGTCAGGTCTCTCTTGCAGCGGTATGGCATGATGTACTGTATCCGCTTGTACTACCTTCCCATACCTCTTGCACTCTCTGCATTGATAGTTGTCTCGTTTAAGTATCACTACTCTCTTTCGTTTCCACTCTGGTGTATTGTATAACCAAGAGTAATCTTCTGTTGCTGCAAAGTATCTATCTATTGCTTTTATATATTCTTTTATATCTCTACTATCTGGATTTTCTTTTAATCTTTTTATTGCAGTATTTTTATTTATTTTTATTTCTATATATTTTGGGTTTAATCCTATTAAAGATTTTTTTAATTCTTCTGTTACTCTTGTGGTAATTATCCAGGCATTATCTATATTTTTTTCTGATTTAAGTCTAGTGATAATTAAATCTCTTGTGTCTATTACATATGGTATTAAGTTTTTATTATCTTGATGTGTTGGTAGTCCACTTATTGCAGCCATAATTAAATCAAAGTCATATATTATATCGTTGTCTCCTTTGTGGTTTTGTACATATGTGGACTTGCCTGATAAAGGACTGCCATGTATTACGTATGTTTTCATATTATCACCTAATAAAAATAGCACCCGTAATGAGTGCTATAAGCTATTTAACTATCGAATTGTGCTCCCAATAATCGTCTGCTATTTCTTTTAGATTATTGAAGTCTATGTTATCCCAGTTTATTTTATCTAATGTTTCTTTTTTTTAAAGTCCAATCTCATAACTGGATTATATTCACTGTTGCCTAATTTGTCTACTAATTCTGTTTGCCATTCTATATTGATATATTCAATGTCTTTGCCTTCTAATTTCTTTAGTGTATCTTTTGTTTTTAATAATAATTCTTTTCTTGCTGTTTTACCTGACATGATATCTGTTTTAAATACAACTTTATAATTGTTGTTGTTTTCTGTTATTTCTTCTATTTCATATCTGCCATCTGCTAGTGTTTCTATTATTTCTTTTACTGTCAATTCTTCGTAGTCTGTTTCATTACTTCCTCCACATCCAACCAATAGTAAAGATAAGATTAAAACTATAGGTAATATTTTTTTTCATTGTTGCCCATCCTCCTTTTTCTATATTATACCATATTCCAAGGAGAATTTTCTAAAAAAAATAAAATGGCTTGTTTTAGCCATCTAATGAACTTCCTCCACCGTCAGGATAAAGCTACTTTATACTTGGATGTGTTATCCAACTTTCTTAAAGAATTCTAGCAAGTCATTCCAACAATCGTCACAAATATAATATTCTCCCCTTCAAGTTCTGGTATAACTTCCCCCCCATGTATATTTAATGATGATAAAGTGATTTTATTAATTAGAGGAATTTTAGTATCGTTATTTGCAACCCTGCATGTAATTCCACACCTGCAACAATCTGATTCATATACTTTTTTTAATCACTATCCCCCCCATCCCCCCCTTTGTTTAATCCTTCTTCCACTTCTGCAATAGCTATCTGCTTTCATCAAGTTGACTACACTATCCCCCCCTAGTTTTATATCTTTCTTAGGCTTGTCTACCTTCGTTTTAAACAATCTTTTTAGTTTCTTATATGTTTCTATATCTGTTAGTTTTATGTATTCTCCTATAGTCATGTTAATCACCTTCTTATTCCTTTGTTTGGATTAAAGCAATATTGCTTTTGCTTATTTTTATCCTCTTTTATTTCTATTTTCTGTATGTATTTTTTTATCTATAGTTATTCTTTTTGCTGATTCTCTTAGGTATTTACTTTTAGGTACTTTCTTCTTTTTGATAAGTTTTACTAATAGATGTGCTGTGTTTTCTTTTTTTGACATGTGCATGATTTTTATATTTCCCGTTTTTATTTGCTACTGTAAAGTAATTCCCACAGTTTATTACCTCTAGTTTATCTGTCCCAATGTATCAGCTCCAATATTAGCCAATTATATAATAAAATAGGACTCACCTTTTGCAGCAAGCCCTATTCTATGGAGTTTTCAGGTACTCCATTCACCTTGTCAATATAAGTGGGGACTTATATTTTTGATAATCCTTTTTGTAAGACACATGATATATTTTCTTACAGTACTATTATCTCACATTTTTAGGCTTGAAAGGGGGTCAATATTAGGTCAATCTTCACCTTCTCCAAATATTCCTATGATTAGTCTTTTTATAGCGCTTCTCCTATATCTTTTAGCTGTGCTTTCACTGCACCTTACTATTGCTGCCACTTGCCACCATTGTTTGCCTTTTACATATTTTTCTATAACGGTTGTCCTCTCTATTTCGTTCAATGCCTTCATTGCTCTATCTAACC
>JMBV01000229.1_pt1 | contig 21010 bp, 36 predicted proteins | sample 616531 | NCBI WGS metagenome assembly JMBV01 (sample SAMN02727904, study PRJNA239997) | anaerobic digester metagenome | biome: anaerobic digester; isolation source: mesophilic anaerobic digester inoculated with municipal waste water sludge... | place: Germany: Bielefeld University, CeBiTec ...
AGGTATTCTTGTTTCTCCTAAAATTTATCTGAAACAATAAGTTTTTGAACTTTTTAAAAATATTTTTATATTATCTGGTAAAATTGACAATATAAATAGATTTATTATTGAATGATTTTAAATTAACATTTTTTTTATAATTTTTAAACTATATTATAATATGTGTTTATAAATTAGAATTTTCGAATAACATTTTTTTTGAATTTATAACGGGTTCAGGGCGGAGCCCTCTCCCCTTTCTCGGTACAAGTACCGAAAAGTTAAAGAGATTAAGAGTTAATAGCGATTAGAATTAAGGAGGTATTTCGTAAAAATCAAATACGAAGCATGTTTATAATGCAGATTTTAAAATTTCTAAAGACAGCAAAATATCAATTAAAGGAGGCTGACCTTCTTTCTAAGTTTTGTTAGAAAGAATATATAATATGAATGAAAAACAGCGACTAATTAATATTTGTCTTTCAATGGAAAAAAAATGGTCTTGTCAAAGGTACCTGGGGGGGAAATGCTTCAATAAAAGATGGAGATAAAATATTCATCACACCTTCAGGATATCCTTATGATAAAATGAACGAAGATGATGTCATGGTTATTGACATTGATGGAAATATTTTAGAAGGATTTAGAAAGCCTTCTTCAGAATATCAACTCCATTTAGAAATATATAAAAACAGAAAAGACGTTAATGCCATAATACATTCTCACCCCCCCATATATTCTTCGGTAGTTTCTCTTGTAAAAGAATACATCCCTCCCTTGATAGAAGATGGGGTAATGATATGTGGAGAAAGAATTAATGTTGCAAAGTATGGCGAACCTGGAACAAAAGATTTGGCGCTTAAAGCAGTTGAAGCGCTAGAGATGAATTATGCAGTTATATTAAAAAAAACCATGGACTAGTCACAATAGGAGAAAATGAAATTGAGGCTTTAACTACTTCAATCATTGCAGAAAAGACTGCCCAAATTTATATAGAAGCATTGAAAATAGGAGAAATTTCAGAACTGTCACCACAAGATGCCAAAAATTAAAGAGAAAATATCTTTCTTCATACAGGCAAAAAGGATAATTTAATCCAAAAATTTATAAAATGTACCTCTCAGCATTTTTAAAGTAACCAAAATCTAATAGCAACAAAGGAGGTAACAAACAATGAAAAACCTGTCAAGAACCTTAGTAAGTTTAATTGTCATAATCGTTGCAAGTTTGTCATTTTCCCAAGGATTTTCTGGTGGAGAATTTGGTGGATTGGGTGGAGGAGATTTTGGAGCAAAGTGGATGGATCTTGGTGAGTTAAACAAAACGTTGAATGATAACAATCTACCAACATTTTCAAATCCAGCTTTTTATACAGGTGGCGGTGGATATGCTCTGATAGGAAAAACATTATATGGAGGAGAAGGCTATGGAATTACCTTGTCAGAAAAAGCCGATGATTACACCGTTGAGTTAGATGTTGGTTATGGCCTTTTCGACATTGGATATTTAATCTATGCAAAACAATCCTTAAGAGTCTATGGAATGGGCGGAGTTGGGTTTGGAGGAATGACATTTAAAGTATCAGAATTTCCAGATTCTAAAAAAATTTGAAGATCTTCTTAGCGATTATCATGAAAATTTATTTATCTCAGGACCTATTCCTATTTTTAAAATTGGTTTTGGAGCAGATTATATATTAACTTTTAAAGCTTCTTCATCAACAGGAGGATTTGCAATTGGAATTTCAGCAGGGTATGTGTTTGCACCATTTGATCCAATTGGCGGATGGAAATTGTCTGACACTTCTGTTTCTAATGTTCCTAAATTTGGTCCAACCGGTCCATACATAACAATTAAAATTGGTGGTGGTGGATTCGCTTTCTAGATATAGAAACCTGGAGGATTGATATGGATGAAATATTTTAGGTTAGAGGAAGGAGATAGACTACCAACATTTTCCTTGAAAGATGCAAACGGTGAATTAATAAATATCAATGATTTCTTAGGCAAATGGCTTGTAATATATTTCTATCCAAAAGATGGCTCTAAAGGTTGCTTATTGGAAGCACTTGATTTTTCTAATAAGCTTTCTGAATTTAAAAAAATATAACTGTGAAATTATAGGAATTAGTCCTGACTCTGAAGAATCTCATAAAAAAATTTATAAGAAAAAAAATGATTTAAAAATTCTTCTTCTTAGTGACCCTGATCATGTTGTTCTAGAAAAGTTAGGTGTATGGCAGTTAAAGAAAATGTACGGTAGGGAACATTGGGGGGGCGTTATTAGAACAACCATATTAGTTGATCCAGATGGATTCGTAAGAAAATATGGGAGAATGTAAAAGTTAAAGATCATGCTTCGAATGTCTTGCATAGTTTAATAGAATTAATACGTTCAAATAAATAAAAAGAGGGTTTTCCTCTTTTTATTTTGTTATTCTTACTATTTTGGAATATTTAATTACTATATATAATCATTTTTTTGTTATATAATATAAATGATTTAGAAAACGCTTTCATGGGAGGAATCAAAATGAAACCAAGAGACAGAGAGAACATGAACATAAAATGGTTTAACAAATTTAGCAACAAAATTAGTATTATACTTTTGGTCCTTGGCTTACTGCCATGTATCTTCTTAGTAATTTATATAACACTGTCTATTCAAAATAAAACCTTAGAGAACGAAGCTAACATCTCATATGTAGTGGAAGATTTGAACAACGAATATCTAAAACAAATAAATGAGTATAACGACGCTGTACAAGAACAGCTAAACTCGTACAATAACTATTTAAAAAGTCAAATCACACTAATCGAAGAAGAAGTATCCAAACAAATGAAAGAAATGTACACTCAATCCTTTGACAATTCACTAAAAACTTTAGGAACAATATTCTCAAACTTTCTCGACTCGGAAAAAGAACGCTTGAAAAACTGGAAAATTAATAGCATCTGATACTATACTTAAGGAAAAACTGCTTCAAAGTCTATATCCTTAATGGAAAGATACAGCATCTTAGAACCATTTGTTACAACTCAAGAATATAATGGTATGCAACTTTGGATACTTTATCCTCCGAACACTGCTGGAACTGGAGTAGAAGTAACCTCAAAAAAAATCAAACCTATAAACTTCAAAAAAAAGGCTGAAACCTATTCAAAAGGCTATGAATACACAAAACAATTGAATTTAGATGATTTCCTCAAAGAAATATTTACGAATATTCTAGAAATTGGATATTTAACCCCCGTTGTTAAAACAAAGTCTTTTAACTCAATTCCGTATTTTATTGGTGTATTTCCAATTGTTGACCCAATAGCAACCAACACTGTCAACGGTTTTTTTAGTTATTATTGAAGAATTTGAAAATCAAAAATTGCTTGAAATTTCAAAATTACTCGATGCCTCAGTAACTCTTTATGATAAAAACTATAATTTCATTTATTCCAATTTTCCTAAAGACGAAATTTATATAGATGAAAATAAATTAAATGCCAAATTTGTTACAGAAGAAATACTAAACAAGCCCAAGAGAAGTTATTACTTTCAAACAGAAGAATTCGATGGGTTGTATATACAAATATCTAAGGACTACCAAGATTTTGATGCATCAATTAACATCCCCTTGAAACATCTTTTGATCTTCCAACACTCACAGCCAAAGAGGTCACCTTTGAAATAGACTTAGGCTTAAATAAAATTATACGAAACACTATTATTATTTTAATTATTTTGATTTTAATAATTATTTTTGTATCTTATCTATTGAGTCGTAGATTTGGAACACAAATTAGAAACTTTACGAAAAACCTACAGAGATTATCAGAAGGTGATTTGACAGTAGAAATATCTCATGTAACTCAAATAAAAGATGAATTTGATCAAATGAATAAGGAATTAAACAAAACAATTTCTTCGCTTAAATGATGATCAAAAATCTTTTAGAAGACTCTGAACAAATAATTGTTTCATCTAAAAATGTAGATGAAAAATCTAAACTATTGAAAAATACCCAACAAAATTTAAACTCCTTACTAGAACAGATTAAAGATCTTGGAGACACTGTCTCTAAAATTTCTTCAAGGTTTTCAGAAAAAAATTGATGAGTTAATTTCAAACTCAAGAAAGGTAAAAAAATGCTACGGAAAATATATCAAAAATTTCAAATGAAACAATAACTTTTGCAAATGAAGGAAAAAAATTTGTAGGCTCAGTTTTAAACGTTTCAAATTCCGTTGAAGAACTTGTCAAAACTCAAGTGTCAGTGTAGATAATTTTTCTAAAGAAGTTGAAAAGATTAATGAATTTGTAAAAAAATATTTCTGATATAGCAAAGCAAACAAATTTATTAGCTTTAAATGCTTCTATAGAAGCAGCAAGAGCCGGAGAAGCCGGAAAAGGATTCGCAGTGGTTGCAGAAGAAATTCGTAATTTATCGGAAGAAACGTCAATGACAGCAATGGGTATTTCAGATAAAATGATAAATATATTGAACAGTTTAAAAACTCTAGCTCAAGGAATCCAGGAAACAAACAAAAAAAACTAATGACCTCGGAAACACCATAAAGGTTTTTGAAGAAGGTTTCAACAATCTTGAAAATTCTTCAAAATCATTAACAAGTGTTGTAAATGACCTTACTCAATCTGTAAGAGAACAAAATCAAACTATTGAAGAGTTTAAAAATGAAATACAAGGAATAGAATCTCAAACAAACACAACTATTTCTAAACTAAATATAGTAGAAGAAGGAATAAAAGCTGATAGTGATGCAATTAACTCTTTACTCGAACAAGTAGAAATTTTAAACAAAATCGCACATAATTTGAAAGAAGAAACCAGCCGATTTAAAATTTAAAGAATATATTTTATGGTATAATTGTAAAAGTTAAATTTGTCACTCAGTGTTTAATTTGAGGAACACAAACTTAGTTACAAACCAAAGAAATTACCGTGTTCATCAAAAATTTGCTATGAATTAACTTTGAAATTTCCTATTTCAAGATAATCTAAACATTCTTATTACAGAATTAGATGTGTAAGTATTATGTTCCGATAAATAGAAATATAATAAAACTCTGAATTTAAAAGGGTTCGACGTTGAGGCTATTCTCGCATATTTTTTTTAAAATTTCTAAAGTGAGTAAAAACTTTAAAATCAGGAGGTGTCATTTTGATTTCATTTGATAGACAAAATATCATTAAAGATTTATCAATTAAGACAGATTCAAAAATAGTTCTTTTGGTTATGGACGGTGTTGGTGATCTACCTAACGAAGAAGGAAAAACTCCTTTAAAAGCAGCTAATAAACCTATTATGGATTCATTGGCAAAAGAAAGCGAATTAGGCCAGAGTATTGCGGTATTTCAAGGTATAACCCCTGGAAGTGGCCCAGGCCATTTATCGCTTTTGGATATGACCCCTTGAAATATCAAATTGGTAGAGGTATCTTAGAAGCTCTTGGCTTGGACGTCGAAGTAGGCCCAAAAGATGTTGTTGCAAGAGCAAACTTTGCAACTATAAAAAAATGGAGTAATCATTGATAGAAGAGCAGGAAGACCTGCTTCTGAAGAATCGAAAAAAATTGTCGAACTATTATCTGAAAAAAAATTAAACAAATTGATGATGTTAAAATAACTTTTTATCCTGGAAAAGAACACCGATTCGTAGTAAAATTTTCAGGAGAAGGCTTGTTTGACGAAGTATCTGATGCTGACCCACAAAAAGAAGGACACCCTATGGAATGGGCAAAGTCTCTAAATCCCGATTCAGAAAAAAAATGGCAAAGATAGCCAATAAATTACTAAAAGAAATTGGTGAAGTACTTAAAGATCAACCAAAAATGAATTTTGCTTTACTAAGAGGATTTTCTAAACATCCAAAGCTTCCAACTTTTAAAGAAATTTATAAGTTAGATGCAGCAGCGATTGCAACTTATCCAATGTACAGAGGCTTAGCTAAATTAGTAGGAATGCAAATTATCAAAACTGGAGAAACTATTGAAGATGAAATTGAAACCTTAAAGGCGAATTGGAATAAATATGACTTTTTCTTCGTTCATGTCAAAAAGACCGATTCTTATGGAGAAGACGGTAATTTTAATGAAAAAGTTAAAGTTATAGAAAATACCGATAGGGTACTAAAAGATATTTTAGCATTGAAGCCAGATGTTTTAATCATTACTGGGGATCATTCAACCCCAGCACCTATGAAATCACATAGTTGGCATCCAGTACCTGTACTCATTAATTCTAAATTTGTTAGAAAAGGTTTATCAAATGTGTTTGACGAATTTGAATGTGCTAGAGGAGTGTTAGGTACTATATCTGCATTAGATCTATTGCCTTTAGCTTTAGCTCATGCAGGAAAACTTGAAAAATATGGAGCTTAATAAAAAAACGGGCTTTAAGCCCGTTTTTTTTAGATTTATAAATGTTTTATCTTTGGCATGTAAATGGTTTATTTTGTTCCAAGATATAATCCTTCGAAAAGACCCTGATTTTCAATGTCTGATCAGACAAAAAGACAATCTTGTCTTGTAGAATGTCAACTTTTAATTTAGCATCTCTCCATCTCAATTTAAAAGATAGTTCTTTCCATTGTTCAGGCAGCCAAGGCTTAAAATTCAATACGCCTTCTTGATCAACGCTTAACCCCCCCAAATCCAAATATAGCACATTGCCAAGAACCACCAGTAGAAGCTGCATGTAGACCAAACTCTGTATTACCTTGATTATCTTGTAAGTCTGTCATAACAGTTTTAAAGAAGTATTCATATGCATTATGTGTATCTCCAACTTTTAAACCCATGATTGAATACATGGAAGGACTCAATGAAGATTTATGCATAGTTCGTTTTTCATAATATTTATAATTTATTTCCATGGTTTCCTCATCAAACTCGTCTTCTAACAAAAGAAGTAACATTACTACATCAGCTTGCTTAACTAGTTGAGTTTTATTTAATTTGTCTAATTCTACACCTTTTGGCCATATTGGCATTTTATTTTTGTCCCATTCTGTTATTACACAGTCTTTAAGATTAAAATAACCTTCAAATTGTTCTATCAACTTTGTCCCGTTGTACTTCGGTATATATATTTTCTCTGAAATATTGGTCCATTTAGTAAAATCTTTTTCTGATAAACCCAAATCAACACACAATCTTTCGTATTTAATAGGATCCTTTTCTTTTAACCAATTTGAGATTTCATTAGCCTTGGCTAGATTCCACTTTGCCATATAATTTGTATAGGCATTATTATTTACATGTTCATGAAATTCATCTGGACCTATTACACTATTTATTTCATATCTATCTTTTTGGTAGTTGTATTCTACTCTTGATTCCCAAAACTTTGCTGTATCAAAAAAAAGATCTCTGCACCATAATCAATCATAAATTGCTCATCATTTGTAGTTCTATAGTATTCCCAATATGCAAATGCAACATCGGCAGTTATATGAATTTCTTCATCACCAGTCCATATTCTTACTGGATTACCCAAATAGTCTTTTCCCCATTTAGGTGTAGTTTCTAATCCATCATCTGTAGACTCCCAAGCAAACTGAGCACCTTTGTATCCATTTAGCATAGCATTCATTCTAGCACCACTTAATGTATTATATCTGTATAAAAGAAGAGATTTTGCGGTTTCTGGTTGGGTATATATAAAAAGGTAACATATATATCTCAGTATCCCAAAAAAATGTGGCCTTTATAACCCTCTCCATGCAATCCTTTTGCGGGAATACTAACCCTTGGATCATCTTTATTTGCACAAGATACTAAATGGAATACATTAAATCTAATGCCTAATTGAGCCTTTTCATCACCTCTTATTTCAATGTCAATATCTTCCCAAATCTTATTCCATATGTTAATATGTTTTTCAAGTTCATCTTCATATCCTCCAAAGGTAAAATTATTTAATTCTTTTTCAGAAAATTCATCTAAGTTAGGAATGTTGTCTCGAGAAGTATAAGTAACACCAAACTTATAGATAATATAAGCTTGATTTTCTTTTATATTTAATTCATATAATTCCTTAACTTGTTCTCCCAAAACAATAAACTTTCTATTAGTTAATAAATTTTCACTTTCTTTAAAACATCTGATTGTTGTTGACTCAACCACAGATATTTTTTTTATCCCTGGTTTGTGAGTTCAACAAGATTCCCGGCCTTAAATCCTTGATTTTTTTTCACACAATAATGTTTTACTTCATTATACGGATCGTTTGCTGAGTTAGTCACCGTTCCGTCAATAATATTTTCAATAACAAGCTTCCCAGAAAAATTTTTCGGTACTATCTGATATTTTGCTCCCCCCCACCTATGTAAATTGTTTTTACTAACAAATCTTTCGGAAAAAAAACTTCAACTATTTTACCAGAACCAAGTTCCAATTCGAAGTTTGTGTTCAATGTTGCATTTTCATATTTAAGGTTCTTTCATACTTTAAAATCTTTCCATCATCTAAATTAATCTTTTCCCCGTTAATATAAAAATTAATAGCCAATGGATCTGGATTATTCACAATTTCTTGAATCTGAGCTTCTGATTTATCATAAATTCCTGCAATAAAATTTCCTTTCCATCCATAATTTGAAAATTCATTATACCCTCTTAAACCTCTATAGCCATTTGCTAAAGTAAAAATGGTTTCATTTTTTTCGATTTTCTTTTGGATTATAGTTGTTTTGTATAATTTTCCAAAGATTCAAATTTTTCTCCCTCCTATTTATATTTTCAATAATTAATTTAGAAATCCCAAAATCTAAGTTTTGCTAATCTTTTTGTTTTAAATTTATTAAAAAAATACCTTCAAACTTCTAATCATCACTAATTATTAATTTTTTTTAACTTTTTAGGTTTTCGGTAGTTGTACCAAGGAAGGGGAGAGGGCTCCGCCCTGAACCCATTATAAATTCAAATGCTTACTTTTTTTAGAAAATCTTTATTTTTAAAAACCCTAACTAAATTTTTTTTACTTTTTAGGTTTTCGGTACTTATACCGAAGGAGGGGGAGGGCTCCGCCCTGAACCCATTATAAATTCAAATGCTTACTTTTTTTTAGAAAATTTTCATTTCTAAAGTAACGATTATATTCAATGATTAATCATAGAAACATCTGGAATTTTGTAATTAAAAGAATTATATAACAGGAAACTATCTGATTTCTCGTTAATTTAGTTTTCAAACCATTCTTTTTCATAAAATATTTATAGAGTACATATAAAATGTAAATCTAGTCCTTCAAAATTTTGAATCACTGCGTCTGCATCGATTAAGATGCTGGGATCTCCAACACCAATTACTTTCATCCCTGCTCTTTTGGCTGATTCTATGCCAGCAACTGCATCTTCAAAAACAATACATTCACCTGGTTGAACTTTCAAACATTCTGCAGCCTTCAAAAAAATTTCGGGGGGGTTGGGTTTAGCTTTATCTATCATCGTTCCATCGATTATAACATCAAATTTTTTTTCTCTAAACCTAGTCTTTCTAGAATAGTTCTTGTATTTTTGCTTGCAGAAGCTATCGCGATTTTTATATTATTCTCTCTTAACTTATTAACAAACTCCTCTACACCAGGCAGAATTTCACTTTTTTTCCATCCTACTAATATATTCAACATACCAATTATTCTTTTTTTTCAGCTAACCGCTCTTTTTCTTTTTCATCAAGCTTTAAATTTCCTAATTCAAGAATTATTTCCAAACTTTGCTTCCTACTTACACCTTTTAATCTTTCATTATCTTTTCAGTAAAATTAATCCCAAGTTCATCTGCTAATTTTTCCAAGCGAGATAATGATATTTTGCAGTATCGACTATTACACCATCTAGATCAAATATACATGCTTTTACCAATGACGGAACCTCCTTACTAACAAATTTTACTCAGTTTAGAACTTCCAAAATCTGTACTATATATGTTTCGTATTTGATTTTTTTACAAAATACCTTCAAACTTCTAATCATCACTAATTATTAATTTTTAACTTTTTAGGTTTTCGGTACTTGTACCGAGGAAGGGGGGGAGAGGCTCCGCCCTGAACCCGTTATAAATTCAATTGCTTACTTTTTTTAGAAAATCTTTATTTTTAAAGACCCTATTTTAATTTTTAACTTTTTAGGTTTTCGGTAGTTGTACCGAAAGATGGGGAGAGGGCTCCGCCCTGAACCCGTTATAAATTCAATTGCTTACTTTTTTTAGAAAATCTTTATTTTTAAATTTTCTATTTGATTTTCTTTAAGCTTTAAAGATTACCTTAAAACAGGAGGTAACTTACTATATTTCTATGCTATCCTTTAACTGCAGCAGCTCTTCCTGTTTCAACAAATTGATTTTGAAAAGAAAGAAAAATAATGATCATAGGAATTGTCATGATTATTGTTGCAGCCATCATATATGGCCAAAAAGTATAATATGAAGTTTTAAAAAAAATTCAACCCTAACGTTAATGTATACATTTCCTGACGTGAAGTAATAATCAAAGGCCATTGAAATCATTCCAAGCACCCAAAAAAAAGTATAGATTGCCAATGCCCCCCCTATTGCCGGTCTTGCATTAGGCAAAACTATCTTAAAGAATGTCCCAAAAAAACCTGATCCATCGATCCTGGCTGCTTCTTCCATCTCTTTGGGAAAATTCATAAAAATTGCCTCATTAAAAAGAGACCAAATATATTTGCTAATTTTGGGAAAACCATACCTGAATAGGTGTTAACTAGATCCCAATTAGCCATCAAAGTGTATTGAGGTATCATAGTAACTTGTGATGGAATCATCATCGTTCCTAAAAAAAAGCATAAACCAAAATTCTTTAAGTGGAAACCTTAATCTAGCAAAAGCATACCCACCTAGCGTTCCTATCAATATATTGCCAATTGTTACTAAACTAGCGTAAATGAGTGTATTTAAAAACCATCTTGAATATAATGGAACAACTTCAAAAACCTTGACATAGTTTTCTAAAGTTAATGGAGCGTCAAATGCCTTAGGAGGTATTTCAAATAATCTAATGTTTGGTGGCCAACTCATTACATCAGTTCCCTTTGTAACTCCATTTTCATCAGTATAAGTAAGTGGGACAAAAGATACTAAAGCTGCCCACAAAAAAAGGAAATAAAGACAATAAAGTATACGCAATCAAAATAATGTATGAAACAATTCTAGCAATTTTCCACCTGCTTATAGTCATTAATTCTCACCTCAATATTCTTCGGGAATATATCTTCTTTGCAAAAAGGTAATAAGCATGATAATCCCAAAAGAATAATTGCCAAAGAAGAGGCATATCCCATATTCCCATATTCAAACGCATTTTATATATGTAAAAGACAGGGTAATGTTTCTCATATTGTTTATCAAAAATATATCTGATCAAATACTTGCATACAACCTATTGTGCCCATAACTATGACAAATAATATTTGTGGTCTTAACAAAGGCAAAGTAATTTTCCAAAATTTCTGAACGCTTGAGGCACCATCAATCTCTGCAGCTTCATATAAAGATAAGGGTATATCTTGTAATCCCGCCAAAAAAAGTAACCATAAAATATCCTGCCGTAGACCAAATATTCATTAACATTATCGCAAATAATGCGGTGTTGGGGTTATTAAGCCAATCTATTGGTTGAAAACCAAAACCTCCTAAAAGTGTAACAAGAATTCTGTTTAAAATTCCCGGTTTTGAATAAATTAACCAAAATATCATAGAAATTGCCGCGGAAGATGTTATTGCAGGAAGAAAAAAACTACTTTATACAATTTAACACCTTTTACTTTTAAATTTGCAGCAACTGCAAGAAGAACTGCTAAAAAAAGTTTGAACAGGTACGACTATTACTGTATAAAGCAAAGTATTCACTAAAGAAATCCTTACATATTCATCTTTAAACAACCTTTTAAAATTATCAAAACCTACTATTTCTGGTGTATATCTTTTAAAAAGTATTTTTTTTGTTTAGCCATATATTTGTCATAAACTCAGATGTTGTCATTGTTTCATTTAATTTTCCTTCTACAAAATCTTCTAAAAGTTTGTCCACTTCAAAATATTCCGCAACTGCTTTTTTTTGTTCTTCATTTAAGTTTAACCCAACATCATACTGAATAAATGAAAAAGGATCAAAATAATCTATTATTTTATCCACCGATTCGACCTCATCTTGAAACATCCCTACGTGAAATTCAAGTAACTCTTGAGGATTAATAGGATATTTAAATTTCTGTGTTTCTAAAGGATTATAATTAGTAAAACTATAATAAAATACCATTATAATTGGATAAATGGTAAATAATAGTACTATAATTATCACTGGCGATGCAAATATGTACCCAAATATTGCTTCTCGTGTCTTAGTTTTCATCTTTTCACCTCTTTTTAAATAATGATGAGGGATATGAGCCCTCATCATTATTCTGTTTCTTCTATACTTGATGAATCAAGACTACAAGCTTTTATTCTTCTATTGCTTTACCCATGAATCATAATTTTTTTCAATTGTATCAACCGCTTTTTCAATGGTAATTCTTCCTGCAAAAAGGTCGTTTAATAATGAATTCAAGTAATCATCAGCTTTCGCAAATATACCAGTAGGAGTTGGAACCCTCCATGGATAACCAAAAGTTACTGAGTCATAGAATACCTGTTTCATTGGGTCTTTATCTTTTGCAGCTATACTTTGTCTTGAACCAAGAACTCCAGCTTTTTGAACAAATATTTCTTGACCTTCTGTGACCAAGAATTTCAACACTTCCCATGCTTCATTCTTATGAGGTGATTGTCTATTCATACTCCAGGCAACTGTATATATCATTGAAGACTTTTCTACTAACCCTGGTATCTCTACAATTCCTGTTTTAGATTCAACATTTGGAAATTGTTCTCTTATATAACCTAATGCCCACGGACCTTCCATGACAATAGCTGTTAATTCTTTTGCATATGCATCACCTAACCAACCTGCACCTAATGTTGTAGGTAATAAAGCCACTTTATATTTTGAAGTTAGGTCAACATAGAATTTTAAAGCTGCAACTGCTTCTTTCTCTGTTAAAGCAGTAGATAAATCATCTTTTACCAATCTTCCACCAAAAGTATGAATTACAGGTATCAATCTGTTAAAATCTGCAGCAAGAGACATAGGTGTTTCATATCCTCTTTCTTTGAGTAAAGTAACTTTGTGCAATAAGTCAAACCAGGTATCATCATTTGTTGGATATGCAACTTTATATTTGTCGAATATTTCTTTGTTATAAAAAAAGAGCTAGTGTAGAAAAATCCTTTGCAATTCCATAAATTCTATCGTCGAACGTGAAAGCTTCAACCAAATTTGGATAAAATCATCCATATCAAACTTATCTCTTGAAATATAAAGATCTAACGGTTGTAATACATTTGCCCTTGCTAATTCTTCAAAAACATAGATGTCAACGTAAAACAAGTCCGGACCTTGACCTCCTGATAATCTGGTCATCAACGTTTGTTTGTAATCTCCAGCAATTGGATCCCATCTAACTTGAATATCTTGACGTGAAGCGTTAAATTTTTGAACAATTTCATTAATTGCTGCTTCTTCTGCTGGATTACCAGGCCAACCCGTAATGGTTATGGTTACAACTGAAAAAGATGACACTACCAATAAAATCATTAAAACTGACAATACCAATTTTTTTCATGTTACTTCGCCTCCTCATTAAGATGTGTTTTACCCACTTTAGTATTTTTTTTGAAACTAAATTTTAGTTTTTGTTGTAAAAATGTGTATTTGTGTAATTAAAACATCTTCAAACAACGATTTATTAAATGAATAATATAGATTATGTATTTCTCAATCTCATCAAATTACAATTCTATAATCACAATATTTTGTACTGTAATAAAACCTGTAATTTTAATTTCTAAACTACCAACAGCTAATGGTGAATGTTTTATTATTTAAAAAATTCATTATAAATTTCTATTTAAAATATTTTTTTACTAAAATTAAGGGTACTCGACCTTTTAACCAATTTTGAAGGTACTACTAATGAAACAACCTCCTCACCATTAACTAACTTATCCAAAGACTCAGCTGCACTATAACCTATTTTAATAATATTCTGATCTACAGTTGTCAATCCAATAACTTCAGAAAGAGGTATATTGTCGTAGCCAATTATAGGAACCTCTATTCCAAACCTTTTTAAAAATTTTATAGCTGCATAAGCCATTGTATCTGAAGCACAAAAAAAATGCCGTCATAGTCAAAACCTTTTTTTTAATAATGCTTTCAATATTTCAACAGTCTTTTCTTCATCAAAATCTCCAAAGACTACATCTACTTGTACATTTAAATCTTTCGATGCACTTTCTACACCTCTTAATCTCTGTTCAGACACTGGAATCCCTCTATTTCCGCTTATATATAGAATTTTTTTTACACTTTATCTCTTTCAAATGTTTAATCGCCATATACGAACCTGAAACGTTGTCACTATCAACATAGATAAAATCATTTTCGTCATTTCTACCAATAACAACAAAAGGAAACTTTTCTTGATTTAAAAATTGAACTCTTTCATCATTTTTTTTCTTAAATCTAATAGAATGAATCCATCAATTATTTTACTTTGAATAACACTGTTGTAATATTCAACAATATCAGAAGATTCATGTATGTCAACAATTAGTTTGAGTCCTTTTTGAGAAAGATAATTTAAGACCCCCCCTTTCAAAAATTTTGTTGAATAAGTGTCTTCAAGAACCCTTCCTCCTTTTACAGAGAATATAATTCCATATATACCAGTTTTTTTTCTTCTTAAAGAAGTTGCTATTTTATCTGGTTTATAATTATACTTTTCTATTACTTTCATTACTTTTTGCCTGGTTTCAAGACTTACTTTATCTGAACCATTTAATACTCTTGATACAGTTGCAACAGAAACATTAGCTTTTTCTGCAATATCTTTGATTTTTATACTCATAAAAGGTAATCCTCCTTCAACAAACGTCTTTTACCCACTTCATAAATTCCAAAATTTTTTTTCTAATCTTAACTAACTCTTAATTTCTTTAACCTTTGAGGGCTACGCTCCCCCCCAACCCCCCCATTATAAATTCAAATGCTTATTTTTTTTATAATTATCATTTCTAAAGTCCCTAAAAATGCCTTAATATTTGACTAATATAAAAAAAACTGTACTTTCAATTAAAATATTATCTCTTTCATATTTTTAATCTTGGCCATATTTAGATAAATTTGTCTCATTAACACATTACAATCTAAGATTTTATTTTGTAATTACTCTTTTTATGTAATCGATTACATAAAAAGAGTTGTTTAGAATAATCAAACGTTTTTTTTATATTTGCTATTAAAAAGTGAGTTTAGGACAGTTAACAGCATAAGTTTATAATTCTCTGTGAAGCGTAATAAAAATATTTTATAATTCATTTGAGGTAATAAATGTAATCGATTACATTTATTATATTATTTTTCTTCTTCAAAAAAAAGTCTGATTAGCGCTAGTTATTCACAATCAGACCTAAATATTCGTGTTTATTTTAATTTTTCTTTATTTTTTCTTAATTTTTAAACATTTTTAAAATTAATAATTATTTAGTTAATTTATTTTTAGTAATTGAAGAATCCTTTCCTATCTTTTTTTTCTTCATTATTACTAAGTGTTGGCTTTTCCCTTATCCCTTTCAAAGCTATTTGTTCAAAAAAAACGGATCATTCTTGTCCAAATCCCTTCATTTGTTGTTAGTGGTTCAACTTTTATGGTGTAAAATTTAAAGGCATTACCACATACTACGTCAGTAAAAAGCTGATCACCTATCATAACTATCTCACTTGGCTTATAACCTAAGTACTTTATTTTTTTTCCTTATTTTAAATTTAAGAGGTTTCCTAGCTGCAGTTAAAAGATCTACTCCTAATTCATCTAAATCCATTTCTAAAGATTTAAAACGACTCTTTCTTCCATTACTAGCTATTAATAAATAGAACCCCATTTCTTTAAGCCTTATAATCAAATCCGTAGCTTCTGGGGGGGTTAAGAAATCCTTATGGTATTCATTTAATGTGTTATCAAAATCAAATATAATCATCTTGTACCCTTTTTCTTTTAACTGAATATAATCTATGTCAAAAATATTTTCTCTAAACTCGTTAGGCGCTGCTAAGTCGATAAATCTAAAAAAAACCAACCAATAGTATAAAAAAAAGACATTATATGCAAACTTTGAAAAACCTGCAACAAATTTTTTTTAAACTTGCTTTCTAGACCATGTGTGTACGGGTTTATCAATATTGTGTACAATCCTAGCTTGTTTCCTACACTAATGTCTGTAATAAACAAGTCTCCTATTATTACTGTTTCTGATTCTTTTGAATCCATTTCTTGCAAAACTTCTTTTAATTTTTTTTGTATTAGGCTTTTTCATACTTGTATAGACTTTCACTTTGCCATTAGTTAATTCTTCAATTATTTTCACCTTTTCTCTTTTTGCATTTGTAACAATAGCTACTTTAAAACCTTCTTCTATCAATTTATCAAAAAGCTTTAAAGTTTTGTCAGTTATGTTGTCATCTCTCCAACCTGTAACAGTAAAGTCATAATCCATAAGAATAGTTGTAAACCCTAGTTTTTTTTAGATTCTCATAATCTACTGAGTATATATCTGGACTATGTTCTTGGGGGGGAATAGGAATATATTTAAATAATCCCGTCATGCGGTTCAACACTTATAACCTCCAATTTGATGTCTGATTTTTTTCAATGAATTGAGTAAAATGAGTGATTCATCTAAAAAAAACCTGCTGGAACAATTATTTTAAAATATCCATTCTTTTGTCTTTTCCTAACATTCATTATGTGTGCTTCCGCTTCTATCAAATAAATCAATAGATGAATATCTTCTTCTGCAATATCTATGAAGATATCAAACTCAGGGATGCTGTTATCATACGGCATTTATTAGTTCGCCCTCCTGTTTTTCCAACTTTCATTTTAATTGCTACACAAGTTATAATATTTCTGCAGAAATGGTTGCTAATTCAGATCTTTCACCCTTCTTCATAGTTATGTTTGCAGCTAAATCTATTCCTTTAAACTTTGAAGCCGCATAGACGAGTCCATTCGAAGAACTGTCTAAATAAAGATTATCTATTTGATATGGATCTCCAGTAAAGACGATCTTGGTTCCTTCACCTGCTCTTGTTAAAATAGTTTTTACTTCACTTGGAGTTAGATTTTGAGCTTCATCCACTATCATATACTGATTTGGTATTGTCCTACCTCGTATATAAGATAAAACTTCTATTTCTAGCAAGTCTCTTTTTGTTAAATACTCATCAGGTTTTTTTTCCCTTTGCCTTTAAATAAGAAATCTAAATTATCATATATAGATTGTAACCAGGGCCTCATTTTTTTCCTCTATGCCTCCAGGTATGTATCCAATATCTTTTCCCATAGGAATTACTGGTTTCGATACTAACAATCTATCATATACTTTGTTTTCTAAAATATTATATAGACCCGCTGCAAGTGCTAATAAAGTCTTACCTGTTCCAGCAATACCTACCAGAGTTACAAAAGGGATGTCAGGATCCAACAAAGCATCCAACGCAAATACTTGTTCCGCACTTCTCGGGGGGGTAATACCAAAAATTACACTATTAAAAGTCATTTGTATTTTTTTCAAATGCCTGTTTCTTTTTATTATATCTTAATAACTTCTCACCATATTTTAAATAGGTATTAGGATATGGCTCTTCGTTAAGTCCTAATTCGCTATAAGTATATGTGTCTTTGATTTCTAAATGTTTAGTTGGATTATCTATTATTATGTATCCATCTGGTAAAAGCTCAATATCAATCTTGTCACTTAAATAATCTTGACTTTCTATACCAAGCGCATCAGCTTTAATTCTTAAATTCAAATCTTTACTTACAATTATTGTTTTGAAATTTTTATCTACTTCTTTTAAATATAATGCATAATACAATATAAAATTATCTTTTGATTCTCCTAAATAGCTTGGCATTTTGTATTTAGGATCATTCTTTTCTATAGCCAATATTTTCAATGTTCCTCCATTTTGTAACTTAACACCTTTTTGAAGAGGCATTCCATCTCGTAGACTATCCAAAATACGGGCTACATCTCTTGCAGATTTAGCAACTTTATCACTTCTTGTTTTGAGCTTATCAATTTCTTCTATAACTGGAAAAGGTATAATTAAATTATTATCTTCAAATTTAAATATACAATTTGGGTCATGTATTAATACATTTGTATCCAATATATAATTTTTAACCAAGACTAATCACCCCCCATTTTCGAATAAAATTTTCTAATGCTTTTAGAGAAAAAAAAGATTTATATACTTTTGAAATAATCGAGCTGTAGCTAAAGCATCATCCCAAGCCCTATGAAATTTATTTATACCAAGATTAAATTTATTTGAAAGATGTTCAAGATTATATGGACCACTTTCTAAAAAAAATACTTTGACACCTCCAAAGTATCTATATAATAATTATCAATTGAAAACATTCCACTTTCTTTTGCAGCTATATCTAAAAATCTTAGGTCCATTTTAGCGTTATGAGATACTAATATTGAATCATCAATATATTCCTTAAATCTAGGAAAAACGTCTATCAATAAAGGTGCTTGAGATACATCTTCATTGTTTAACTTATGAAACCTTGAAACTTCTCCTGGTATAAAAATCATTGGATTTACCAACGTATGAAATGAATATTTAAATTTAATTTTTTTGTTAAAAATAGGTATGGCAGCTATTTCTATAATTCTGTCTCCATACTCTGGACTTAATCCTGTTGTTTCTAAATCAAACGCTAAAAAAACATTATTCTGAATTTCTAACATATTGCTTCCCTCCATGTTATAAATTATACCATGATTAACTTTATTTTCTCTCTTGATTTATATGGTTAGTTTAAGGTATAATTAATAATAAGTATAGCGTCTGTAGCTCAATTGGATAGAGCGTCGGACTTCGGATCCGAAGGCTTGTGGGTTCGAATCCCACCAGACGCGCCATTCAGTCCTAAACAAGTCAAAGTTAAAATCAAAACATTACAAGGAGGTATCGTTCATGGCAGAGATAGAAGTACTTAAGGTAGCAGCAAATTCAAAACCTGTTGCAGTTGCAGGGGCTCTAGCTGCTATTATCAGGGAGAAGGGAGTCGCCGAATTGCAAGCCATTGGTGCTGGTGCGGTTAATCAAGCAGTGAAGGCTATAGCTATAGCAAGAGGATATGTTGCACCAAGTGGCATTGATCTAGTATGTGTACCTGCTTTCGCGGACGTAGAAATTGAAGGAGAAGAGAGAACTGCAATCAAATTTCTTGTAAAACCCAAGGAATAAAAAAAAGAGGCTGAAAAGCCTCTTTTTTTACTGTATTTGCTAAACAATATTATAATTAAATAATTGTTATTTCAAATCTTCTTAACAGAATCTCTGACAACAATTTCCGTTGGAAGAATAATTCTCCTTTTGACTCGACTTTCTTTTTTTCCCTTCAAGTTTTTCCACTATAAGTTTACCAGCATTTAACCCCATTTCATACATCGGTTGACATATAGTTGTCAATGATGGATGTAAATATTTAGCAAAAGGGGGGGCATCATCAAAACCTACAACAGAAACATCCTCTGGGCATGAATATCCAGCTTCCCTCAAAGCCTTAAGACCTCCCAATGCAACTGAATCATTAGCAAAAAAAATGCAGCGGTAAAGTCTTTTCCATTCTTTTTAAGATATTGTTTTATTGATGTGTATCCTGATTGAGCATCAAATCCTCCTGGAATGAAAATTACTTCAAAGTCTTTGTTTTTTTTGAGCAAAATCTTGAAAAGCTCTTTTTCTTTCTCTAGCAGAATAAACTTTTAGATATCCTTCTACATGGACAACCCTTTTGTGACCCATATCATACAAATATTGGGCTATCTTTAAGGTTGAATTATAATTTTCTATAGTTATAATGTCTATCTTTAGCTCAGATTGATCCCTATCTAATGCCACGACAGGTATACCTGTTGTCACAAATTTATCTAAACTATCTTCATCATCATACGTTGTACATACAATAATTCCATCTACCTTCCGACCAAAAAAATTCCTCTAACGCCTCTTTTTCTTTTTCAATTGAATTTCTAAATGTTGAAAGAAACATTTCTATATGACTTTTTATTAAGACCTCTTTAATACCTTCTGCGATTATTCCATAATAGTATCCAAATAAATCTGGCACAAGCACCCCCCCAACAACCTTATACGAACTGCCTTTCATACTATCGCTTCTTTTATAGTTTAACTCTTTTACAACCTTTAATACTTTTTTTCCTGGTTTCTGGTGAAACGTTATCATATCCATTTAAAACTCTTGATACTGTCGCTATAGAATATCCAGAAACCCTCGCAACATCTCTAATTGTAGCCATTATCTATCACCCATTTTTAAAGTTAATTTTCAAAAGGTTTTAATTTGAGCTCTCCTTGAATTATTTCAATAAGGATACCATCTGGATCTTTAAAGAATGCTATTCTCACTCCGCCTTCTGCATTAGTAGGTTCCATAGTAAATTCAACACCTTTCTTTTTTTTAAATACTCATAGGCTTCGTCAACATTATCAACCTTGAAAGCAAAATGCTTCATACCAATATTTTTGTCATTGTACGATGTTATTGGTTCGCCTTTCTCGGTAAATTGAAATAATTCAAGTATTTTACCATTTCCCATATCTAGATAGACAATTATAAAATTTCCATTATCTTGAATTAACTGACCCAAAACTTTAAAACCTAAAACATCCCTATAAAACCGTATTGATTGTTGTAAATTTGAAACAGTTATCGCAAAATGGTCAAATCCAAATTTCAAAGGCATCACTCCCAAATTGTATTTTTTTGTTATTATATTTTAAATCTCTTAACTAAAGCCTCTAGTTCAGAAGATAATTCACTCAACTCTTTTGCACTTTCGTTTATCTT
>JMBV01000230.1_pt1 | contig 20866 bp, 40 predicted proteins | sample 616531 | NCBI WGS metagenome assembly JMBV01 (sample SAMN02727904, study PRJNA239997) | anaerobic digester metagenome | biome: anaerobic digester; isolation source: mesophilic anaerobic digester inoculated with municipal waste water sludge... | place: Germany: Bielefeld University, CeBiTec ...
ATCTAACTTTGCCATGCCTTTTAGTTGGCATCAAAGGGTTGCCTTCAACAGATAATACCCACATTTAAAACCTCCATCAAGGTAAGTCAGGCCGAAGCCTGTAGGTCCACATCGCCAATGTTATAGCAGGTTTAATGGTAACAGCACTTCTCCTACCCCTCAGAGCATGGGACTTGTGGAGCATCCCACGGTGACTATATATTCTGCTATAACTAATCATTAGCAAAAGCTAATGACATAGGCTAATCAACCGAGCTTGTATTTCTACAAGCCCCCCCGCCTCTAGGGGCGGTGGGTAATTGACCAATATCTAAAACATCATTCTATTAAGAATTTCTCCTCAAAACTACCTAAAAATGACTGTGTTTTTTTTGATGTTTTCAACATTTATATCTAAAGTTAGGATATTCAATTTATTCTACATAATTAACCTCTAGCAATATTTACTTTTTTTTGACGATTGTATTTTACCTTTTATATCTGATTTTTTTTCTCGAAGGTTTTGACTCTTTAAATTTCAAAAATATTGGAGAACCTATAAAAGGATCTACATAATTTCTTATCATATTTCTTAATCCTTGCTGATAATACTTTGGTACATCATTTGGTAAATTTGTATAAAATACAAACACAGGTGGTCTTATCCCAACTTGTGCAGCGTAATAAAATTTAATTCTTTTACCTTTTTTTTATAGGGGGAGGTGATGCCATAATATATCTCTCTAAAGCTGCGTTTAATAGACTTGTTTGTATTCTTTTGTTCCTTGATCTATTAGCTTCCTCAATTGAGGCTATAAGCTCATCTATACCCCATTTTTTTTGCTGCGGACGTAAACACTATCGGACTATAATTTACAAAAAAAGAATTCTTTATCAATGCTAGAAAGAAATTCTTCTTTTTTTTGTTGTTTGTTTTTTTACTAAATCCCATTTATTAAAAACAATAACGCTAGCTTTACCCCCTATCTTCTGCTAATCCTATAATACTTTTATCTTGTCTGGTTATTCCTTCAAGTGCATCCACAACCAAAACAACCACATCTGATCGTTCTATAGCTCTTATCGATCTTGAAATAGAAAACATTTCTATGCTACCGTATGAAACAGTACTTTTTTTTCTTAAACCAGCAGTATCTATAAAACTAAATTTTTGGCCTTCTATTTCAACTTCATAATCTATGGAATCTCTTGTAGTACCTGGAATTTCTGATACTAAAGCTCTTTCTATACCAATTATAGAATTAAATAATGAGGATTTCCCTACATTTGGTCTACCAACAATCGCAACTTTTATTATTTCTTCTGATGTTTGTTCAGCATCTTCAATAAATGAAGTAAGTTCGTGTTTTACTAAAAAAAATTCACTATTTCATCTAAAAGTTCGGTAATATTTCGATTATGTTCTGCAGATACCGGAATAATATCACCAAACCCTAAAGAATATAATTCAGGTTTTACTTCAATTTCAAATTTGTCATAGTTCTCAGCCTTATTTGCAACTAAAATAACTTTATTACTATATCTTTTTAAATTATCTGCTATATAGAAATCTTCTGATGTTAGACCATTTCGACCATCAACTACAAAGAGTATCAAAGCAGCCTCTTCCCTACTTTGAAAAATAAGTGATTTTTGTTTTTCTTCTATATAACTTTGAGCATTTTCAAAAATACCACATGTATCAATAACCGTAAAGGATACACCATCCCATTCAGTTTCACCATATACAAAATCTCTAGTTACCCCCCCTGGCAAATCATGAACAATAGATTTTTTTCACCAATAATTCTGTTAAACAAAGTGGATTTTCCAACATTAGCCTTACCTACTATTAATACTTTTGGTTTAATCACGTCTTTACACCTCATCACATACTTTATCTATTCTTTTAATTCAAAGAATATAGATTTCATTTAAATACTAAGTATTTTTTTTCTTTTAAAGTACCTTAAAAATCTAGATATTTTTATAAATTAGAAGTTTATAAATTTTATAAAACACTATTTTTCTAAATCTTTTAATATATCTTCTGCTTCTTTTCCTTCAAAATTTTCGAGATTTACAGCACTGACAACCATGTTTCCTCTCTTATTTTCATTTTCAAGGTTGATTTCTAAAACCTTAACTTCAACTTCTTCACCAATTTCAAATATCTCTCTAACGTTTTTGAATCAAACGATGCTTTGCTTGATGGAAGATAAGCTTCAACGTTATGTTTATCAACGAGAACAATAGCACCTTTGTCTACAAATTTAGCAATTTTTCCCTTTACTATATCGCCTGGCTGGACTTCTCTAATTACTTTTTTTCCAAGGATTTTCTAACGCTTTTCTTATAGATAATCTCATTTTTCTATTATCTTTATCAACACTTAATATTTTAACCTTGACATTGCTACCTTCTTTCAGATAGTTGCTTATATTATCAATAAAATTCCATGAAAGCTCAGAAACATGCAAAAATCCAGTTACTCCTTCCTCTAACTTGATTATAGCCCCCCCATTTTCTAAGATTTTTTTCTACAGTTCCTTTAACAACTATTCCCTCATTATATTTTTCCTCAATATTTTCCCATGGATCTCCCATTGCCAGCTTGTAACTTAAATTCATCTTTCTGTTTTCTTTATCTATATCTAACACTTTAACTTTAACTACATCTCCAACCTTTACGACATCTTCAATTCTTCCACGACGTCCCCAAAAAAAATTTGCGATTCATGAACTAACCCTTCTATTCCTTCTTCAATTTCTACAGTAAATCCAAACGGAAATATTTTTGTAACAGTCCCATTTACAACACTATCAATAGGGTATTTAACCTCTATTGTTTCCCAAGGATCATCTTTCAACTGTTTAATTGAAAGATTAATTTTTTTGTCTTTTTCATCAATATCAACTATTATAGCCTTTATTTTTTTTCCCAATTTTTAAAAATTCTTTTAGATCCACTCTACTGTTCCAACTTACCTCATTTTTAGGTAAAAATGCTGTAACATAATCAGACAACCTTACAAAGGCACCAAAATCTTTTACTTCTTCAACTATACCTTCAACTAACATCCCTTTCTTGTAATTATCAAAAAAAACTTCTATTTTCTCTTCAATATAATCTTTTCTTGATACGACTATATTTCTTCCTTTTTTTCGATATTACTTTTACACCAACTTCTTCAGAAGGCATATCTTCATATATTTTCAACAAAGAAAGAGAACCAGGAAGAAAAGCCTTTACAACTCCTTCTATTAAAACAGTATAACCGTTTTTAACCCTCTCTTTAAAAACAGCTTTGTAATTTTCTCCCTCTTTTATGTCATTGAACAATTTTTGCCAAACAGCTTTCTTTTCGGATGCCAAATGCAAACCTTCAGCATCATTAACTTTGGTAATCTTAATGGTTATTAAGTCGCCAATTTTGTAGTCTCTTTTGGATCTAAGTAGTTCGTCTTGGGTTACAAAAACATCTCCTGGAGAACCTTCCAATGCTACCCATATGCCATCGTTATCTATTTCAAAAACTTTTCCTTCAAAAATTCTCCCTTTCTTCAATTCAATTATTTCAAGATCTTCCATTAACTCTTCAAAACTCTGCTTTTCCATCTTAATATCCTCCTTGCATTCAGATTTTCCCAACATCTATCGTAAATTATAAACTTTTTAAGTAATTTACAACTCTTTCTAACTCAACTATAGGGGTTGAGGATCCAGTTACAATACCTATAACATCAGATGGATATATTTCAATTTGTTCAAGTTCCTCATATCTTTCTATATAAAAAGTCCTTTTACAACGCTCTTTTGCTAAATTATACAACTTCTTGGTATTGGAACTTTGTTTTCCCCCTATTACTAGCATTAGATCACATTTTTTTGATAATTCTAACGTTTCTTTTTCTCTTATTAGAGTCTCGGTGCATATGGTATTTTTAACAAGAATTTCTTTAAATGAGTTTATCTTTATGGTATCAGCTATAAAATCTTTAAAACTGTCTTCTCCCATAGTTGTTTGTGAAACAATTAGCACTTTTTTTTAAATGTAATATTTAGTGGTTTTTCCGTTATTAAAAGGCTCTTTTCATCAACATTTCCTTTTAGTCCTCTAACCTCTGGATGATCAGCTTTTCCAAACAATATAGAATAATAGCCTTCTTTCTGTTTTTGCCTTACTAAACTGACAAGATTTTTTTACTATAGGACAAGTCATATCTATCACTTTCAAAAAAATTATTTTCTAGGACAATTTTTTTTCTTTTTCTGTTATTCCATGAGCCCTTATAACAATTATTTTAGAATTTGCATCTTGAGGAATTTCTTCAAGGCTGTTTATTACTTTTGCTCCAAGTTCTTTTAGTTCATTCATTACTTCATTATTATGAACCAATTCTCCATATATATAAACTTCTTTATATTGTTCTAAAATTGTCTTTACCTCTTGAATTGCCCTCGACACCCCCAAAGCAAAAGCCAATTCTCTTAGCTACAAGTATTTCCATATAAACCTTTCTCCTTCAAAATATTAACTATTTCTTGAATAACATCTTCTATAGTTTTATTAGTAGTATCAATAATAATAGCATCTTCTGCAGGCCGCAAAGGAGAAATATTTCTTGTTGAATCAGCTTTATCTCTTTCTTCTATTTCCTTTAAAATATCTTGATATGATACATTTTCTCCTCTTTCTTTCAATTCTTTCCATCTTCTTCTAGCTCTCTCTTCCAAGGAAGCTGTTAAAAAAATTTTTATATCACTATTAGGTAATACTTCAGTGCCAATATCTCTTCCATCTACTACAACACTGTTTTTTTTCGATATTTCTTTTATCAGATGGTTCACTTTTTCTCTGACAGCAGCATTTTTTTGAGTAAATGGAGGCGAGCATCCCTGACTTTGCATTTTTTTTATCTTGTCTGAAACATCTTCCCCCCCATTTAAATAATATTTGTTATTTTTAATTACAATTTCTATATCATCTATCTTATTCATGATAGTTTTAGAATCTTCAGGATTGATCTGTTGGTTATCTAAATAATAACCTATAATTCTGTATAATGCTCCACTATTTAAATAGAAGATTCCTAAAAGATCTGCAATCTTTTGAGCAACGGTAGATTTTCCTGAACCTGCAGGTCCATCAATAGCAATCTTTATAGTATGATTCTTACAAGCCATTTTTATCCCAACTATTCATATTCATTCTTCCTTGTTGGTTAATTCATTCAATAAAATTAGGTTCAACTCATCTAGTTGTTTTTTTTGAAACAGGAGAAGGTGCACCTGTCATCGGATCTGAACCAGAAGCTGTCTTTGGAAAGGCAATCACTTCTTTTATTGAATCTTCTCCAACAAGAACACTAACTAATCTATCCATCCCTACTGCAATTCCGCCATGGGGGGGAGGTGCGCCATACTTAAATGCCTCTATTAAAAAAACCAAACTTTTCTTCGATTTCATTTTCAGTCAATCCCAAAACTTCAAATACTTCTTTTTGAATGGTTCTGTCGTGAATTCTAATACTACCGCTTGCTATTTCATATCCATTAATAACTAAATCATAAGACTGAGACTTTATTTTTAGAGGATCGATATCTTTAAATTTTTTTAAAATCTTCTAGATTAGGCATTGTAAATGGATGATGCTCAGCCATAATTCTTTGTTCCTCTTCACTCCAAGAAAACATTGGAAAATCGATTACCCACAAAAAAAATCAAAACCTGATTTTTTTCTCAAATTCTTGTTTTATTATTTTATTTCTTAATTGACCTAATATTTGATTAACTTTGCTATTCTCTCCTAGTATCATTAACATAACACTATTCTTTTAATTATATCATTTCTATTAGTTTTCTTATTTCTCTTTCTGCTATCTTTTAATGTTTGATCTAATATCTCCAGAGTTAGTAAGAGATATCCATATCATTCCAGAACTTCCTAAGCTTTTTACATATTCAACAAGTTCGTCAAACTTGCTTCTTGCAAAGTTTTCTGCTTTTTCTGGTATAATGAAACCTTTTAATACAGAACCATTTGCTAATTCTTCTTTTATAAACTTAGCTTCAGTTTCTTCAAAGTAATTACTCAATTCAATAAACTCCATGCCATATCTGGTATCAGGTTTATCTGACCCGTACTTATTCATTACATCGTCATATGTATATCTTCTAAAAGGAACTACTATTTTCTCATTTATAGTTTTTTTGAAAAATGTCTTTTATCAATTGTTCAGTCACATTAAATATATCTTCTCTTTTAATAAAAGAAGCTTCTATATCAATTTGTGTAAATTCAGGCTGCCTATCTGCCCTAAAATCCTCGTCTCTAAAGCAACGCGCAATTTGAAAATATCTATCAAACCCTGCTACCATAAGCAACTGTTTAAATAGTTGTGGCGATTGAGGCAAGGCATAAAATGTTCCAGGTTTTAATCTTGAAGGAACTAAAAAAAATCTCTTGCACCTTCTGGTGTTGATTTGGTAAGATAAGGGGTTTCTATCTCTAGAAAATTTTGTGATGATAGATAATCTCTCGTTGCTTTCATAACTTGATGCCTTATAATGAGATTTTTCTGCATCTTTTCTTTTCTTAAGTCTAAATATCTATATTTCAACCTAAGATTTTCTGAAACATCTTCGTCCTTATTGATATATATAGGCGGTACTTCAGATTCAGATATAATTTCTAATTGAGTCGCTAGAACTTCTATTTCACCTGTCTTCATACCTAAATTAATATCTTTTTCAGGTCTTGTTCTTACCACTCCTGTGATTGAAACTACAAATTCGTTTTTTTAATTCTAATGATCTCTCATATACTTCTTTGTTATCATTAGGGTCAAAAACAACCTGTGTTTTACCATATCTATCTCTCACAAGAACAAATATTAATCCACCTAAATTTCTTATTCTATCAACCCATCCATTTAGTACTACTTTTTTACCAGTATCTTCTTTTGTAAGTTGTCCACAAGTGTGTGTTCTTTGTTGAAACAAAAATAACACCTCCTCTAATTATTCATTTTATTTTACCATTTTTTTTGTGGTAAAATAAAACTAGTAAATTACTAATAACATTATAAAAACCAGGAGGTGTTGCTGTGAAAAAGGTAGGGATTTTGTTTTTCGTGATTATTTTAACAGTAGGAGTATTCTCACAGACTTTTAAGGATGTACATTAACCATTGGGCTTATGACGCAGTAGAAAGGCTTTCAAAAAATTGGCATTATTAGAGGATATCCGATGGTACCTTTAAAGGTTTAGAAAACATGAACAGATATCAGCTTACGGTAGCTCTTTCAAGAACTATAGACTATATAAATCAGTCGGTAGTTTCTCCATTGGCTCAAAATTTATCTAACTTGGAGAAAAAGGTAAATTCATTGTCTGTTCCTCAAGGGGTTTCTAGTGCAGAATTACAACAGATTCAAAGTAGGTTAGATTCTATTTCAAGTAACGTATCGAATCTTCAAAGCTCAGTTACTAGGTTAGACAATTCTGTTAAAGAGCTTCAAAATTCTTATGAATTACTAGGTTACACTACAACTAAGATAACTGAATTAGAAAGAAAAATTGATAATTTGACGGTTCCTACTTCCACTGTTAGCAAGAGTGATATTGACTCCTTAAACACAAAAGTTTCTCAATTACAAACTAGTGTAACTAGTTTGAATAGTAACTATCAAAATCTCTCTTTAACAACTTCTCAACTCCAAGAAGAGGTTAAAAAAAGTTTCAGAGGTTCAAAATTCTCTTGCAAAAACAAACCAAGAAGTAGAGAAATTAAACGCTTTAGTTAGCAACCTTAACACAAAAAATAAATACTAAAGCTGATGCAACTGATGTAGCTCAACTCAAAACTGATACCCAACAATTAAATACAAAAGTCAACGCTAATGCTCAAAATATATCAAAATTAGACTCTCAAGTTCAAGCCGTACAAAAGAACGTTTCTGATTTAACTCAAGAAGTTAGTAATGTAAGAAAAGTCGCAGAAAGCGCTGGAAAAGGTGGAGGAATAAACTTTGTGGATATTATTATAGCCGTTGTAGTATCTACTGGTATTTCGTTCCTTCTCAATAGCCTAATGGGAAGCGGAAGTTAATATTGAGTTAATATTTTTTTTAAAATAATAAAATATGCCGCGAGTATTACTTGCGGCATATTTTATTTAACTTTTCTTTTTAAACAATCACTGACACTCTATCAGAAGCATCTTCTGCTCTATCAGCTATATCTCCTATCTGAGAAAATATGTCTCTTAATTCAAGCTTTTCTGCTAATTCTAAATTGTCCATAGAAAATAACTTCTTAATCATACTTTTTCTAAAACATCTTCTTTATGTTCGAATTCCTCGACTTTTAATATATCTTCGTTCGTCTTTTCTATGTTTAAAACAAAGATTCTATAGAACTTTTTAAGTGTTTATAAGTTTCCCTAACATATTGATTTTGCTTTAATATATCCTCTTTGAACTCTTCTGGAATTTTAGGCCTTTGAAAATCAAGACTCTCAGATACACTTTGAATCTTATTCATAACTTTATCTACACTTTCTATTAAAGCTAATAGCTCCCCCCCTCTCAAATTAGGCAAAAATGCGCCTTCATACATAACACTTATTGATTTTCTTCGCAAGATATCTGCTTGATTTTCAAGTAAAGATACTTTTTGAACCTTCTCCATCATTTCTTCATATTGGTTAGTTAAATATAACTCGAGAACCTCTTGAAATACATCTAATCCTTCTTGAATTTTATCCAAATGTTTAAAAACAAGATCTTTAACCTTTTCTTCTTTTTTTACCCACAAAAAGTCTCATAACTCACCCCCCCCAGTTTAAACCGAAGAAAACCTCAGTATTCTTCAGCCCTTAAAACTTTGGCACACCTTGGACAAACGTCCGGATACTTTTCGTCTTTTCCAGTTTGAGGATCTATCTTCCAACATCTTTCACATTTTTTTACCGATGGCTTGAACTATTTTTATTTTGGCTTTCTTCCCATCAAAACCCTCATCAACAGAACCTATCTCACATTGAGATACAATAAAAATATCTGCCAAAAAAACTTTCATCAAAATCTGTTAAGAATTTCTTTAAGTCCTGGTCATGAATATCTAAAATAACCTTTGCATCTAGTGAGTTCCCTATAAGTTTTTCTTTTCTTTTCTCTTCTAGGGCTTTAAGTACATCTTCTCTAAGAGATAATATAACCTCCCACTTTTCTTCTAATTTAGGTTCTAAATATTTTTCATTATATTCAGGCCATTGCTCAACAAAAACTGTTTTATATTTTTTTCTCACTAGTTGGAAGATAATCATAAACTTCTTCTGCAGTAAATGAAATAATTGGTGCCATCATTTTAGTAAGAGCAATTAGCGCTTCATACAGGACTGTTTGTGCGGACCTTCTTAATTTAGATTTTTTTTACCTTCTACATAAATTCTGTCCTTAATTATATCTAAATAAATGGAGCTCATATCAATAGTACAAAAGTTATTAATCAAATAATGTACTTTATAAAATTCATAATTATCGTATGCAGCAGTAACATCCTTAATAAGTTTGTGTAGTTTTAACATTGCCCATTTATCAATTTCGTACATCTCTTCATATTCAACACAATCTTTTTGGGGGGGATCAAAGTCATAAATATTACCTAATAAAAATCTTAAGGTATTCCTTAATTTTCTATATATTTCAACTTGTTGCTGTAATATATTATCTGAAATCTTTATATCCATCGTATAATCTGATGAAGCAACCCATAATCTTAATATATCAGCACCATATTTATCTATTACATCCCTTGGATTAATAACATTACCAAGTGATTTAGACATTTTACGTCCATCCTCATCTTTAATAAATCCATGAGTTAAAACTGCTTTATATGGGGGGGCCCTACCGTGTTTTGCTACCGACAAAAAAAATCGAACTTTGAAACCAACCTCTGTGTTGGTCGCTTCCTTCAAGATATAAATCAGCAGGAAATTTTTTTTCAATTCCTCTCTTGTATTCACAACTGCTTCAAAAGATGAGCCAGAATCTATCCATACATCTAATATATCTTCTTGTTTAGAAAAAAAATAGAACCGCCACATTTTGGGCAGACAAAATTCTTAGGCAATAAATCTTTTATGTCTTTTCAAACCAAGCATTACTTCCATAATTTCTAACTATATCAATAACACTGTCTAAGGTTTCTACACTTAAAATAAATCGCCACATTGTTCACATCTAACAGCAGGAATCGGTATACCCCAAGCTCTTTGCCTTGAAATCACCCAATCTGGCCTTTCCTTAACCATTGAAGTGATTCTATTTTCTCCCCCCCATTTTGGTATCCAATTAACCTGTTTAATTTGTTCTAATACTTTTTCTCTATAATTATTTTCTCTAAATCGATAAACCACTGTTCTGTAGCTCTAAAAATAATAGGGTTTTACATCTCCAACAATGTGGATAAGAATGAACCATCTTACCAGAAGCTAAAAGAAAGTTAGATTCTTTTAAGTCACTTATTATGACCTCATTTGCATCCCATATTTTCAATCCTACATATTTGCCAGCTTCCTTCGTAAAGTAACCTCTATCATCTACAGGAGAAATTATTGGGAGATTATATTTTAAACCTGTTTTATAGTCATCAACTCCATGTCCTGGTGCTGTATGTACGCAACCGGTACCTTCATCCAAAGTTACATAATCTGCTAGAACAATTAAACTATCTCTATTCATAAAGGGATGAACGGCCTTTTTCCTTCTAACTTTTGACCTTTGAACGTTTCTATTATGTTATATTGTTGTATATGTGTTTGTTCTAATGTTTTAGTAATTAATTCTTTAGCTAATATCCAATATTCTCCATCAACTTTAACTTTTGCATACTCAAAATCAGGATGCACCGCAATAGCAACATTGGCTGGTAAAGTCCAAGGCGTGGTAGTCCATATTACTATATATGTATCCTTCTCTTCTTTCATCGGAAATTTTACATATATAGAATCAGATTTATGATCATGATATTCTACTTCTGCTTCTGCTAAAGCAGTTTCACATTCCGTACACCAATATATAGGTTTTTTTTCCTCTATAAACATTTCCTGTTTCTACCAAACTTTTAAGAACTTCTAAAACTTTCGCCTCATACTCAGGTTTCAAAGTCAAATATGGATCTTCCCAAAAACCTATAACACCAAGTCTTTTAAAGCTTTCTTTTTGAATATCAACATATTTCATTGCAAATTCTTCGCATATCTTTCTTATTTCTAATTTATCTAGTTCCTTAGCCTTGTCACCTAACTTTGTTGTCACACTATGTTCTATTGGAAGACCATGAGTATCCCAACCAGGAACATATGGAGAATTATATCCTCGTAGAGTTTTATATTTTATTACAATATCCTTTAACACTTTGTTTAAGGCAGTTCCTAAATGTATATCACCATTTGCATAAGGTGGTCCATCATGCAATATATATTTTTCGGCATCCTTTCTATTTTCCATTAAGTAATTAGCTACATCTATATCTTCCCATTTTTCCAGAATAGTTGGTTCCAATGATTTTAAATTGGCCTTCATCTTAAAATCTGTTTTAGGAAGGTTTATTGTATCTTTATAATTCAAAATGTGCACCTCCAAATTTTTTTTATTTGATTTTTATTAAGTTTTTTTATTGTGTCTATTAATTCTGTTAAATCCATAGACTTAACTACATATGCATCTGCAGCCCATGAAGCCATTTCACTTTTATAATGTGAATAAGCCGTAAGAAATATGATTTTTTTATTAGAATACTTCTTTCTAATTTCTGCCGCTAACTCTAAACCGTTGACATCAGGCATCTCTATATCTGTACAAATAATTTCTATATCTTTATTATTATCTAGTATTTCTAATGCCTTTTTAGCATTTGGCGCACAAAAAAACTTCATATCCAGCGTCTTCCAATTCTTCTTTTATTAAAGTCCTTATATTTTCTTCATCATCTACAACTAATATCTTTGACAATTTTATCCCTCCACTTTTTTTCTTTTCTTTATTCTCCAAAAATTCTTTAAAATTATATAGTAATCAAAATACTAAAGTATTTATGTGTTTTTTTTATAACTTTGGTTAACATTATTAATTGCTATGGACCAAAGGTATCTCAAACCTAAAAGAAGTACCTGTTTCATCAGATTTTACTAAAATATTTTACCTTTATGTTCTTCTTCAATGATCTTTTTACATATTGCTAATCCTAATCCTGTACCGTCACTCTTAGTAGTGAAAAAGGTGTGAATAATTTATCTTTGACCTCAGCTGAAATTGGTGCTCCATTATTCGATATTTCAAAAAAAAGCTTTCCCATCTTCTTTACCAACTTTAATATCAATTTTACCATTCTCATCAACAACTTCTATTGAATTTTTAATAAGATTTATAAGAACTTGTTTTATCTTGTCTCTATCAGCCTTAACAAAGACTCTCTCATTCAACCACTCAATATTTAACATAATATCTTTTGTTTGATAAAATCTTCGTACATAAGTAATACTTCTCTAATAATTTCTATCAAATCAATTTCTTCAACCTGCATTAACTTAACTCCACGAGTATATTCAAGGATTTCATTTACAATATTTTCTAGACGATACAACTCTTCACCTATTATTTTAGTATACTTTTGAACGTATTCATTATCTCCTGCTTTTTATTAAGCCTGTTTAAAAAAAACCTCCTATAACTGTAAGCGGATTCCTAATTTCATGGGCAATCTTTGCCGCCATCTCGCCCATCGTAGCCAATTTCTCTCTTTTTCCATTTCTTTTTGTAAATTATATAGTTCAGTTACATCATCAAAAACTATAATAATCCCTTCAACTACACCTAATTCCTCATTTCTTAAAGGCGAAAATTGAATATCAAAAGTTCTTTCTTCATTAGATAAATAAAGCTTGTAATTTTGAAGTTTCAAGTAGTTTCTTGAATGATACACTTTTTGTATTATTTCTATTATATCATCTCCAAAACACTTACTAAATCAGCAATAGAAGTTCCCATAACGTTTTCTCTAGGTCTTGAAAAAAATATTTTCTGCCTTTTTATTCCATTCAGTAATTTTTCCTCCACGATCCACAACTATTATAGCGACTGGTAAATTCTGTAAAATATTATCTTTAAAACGTCTATAATAATCCATTAAATCTTTTTGCTCTTCTAATCTCTTTGTTTTTTGGCTTAGCTCCTGATAATTTTCAATCATTTCAATAGCTAAACCAACATTATCTTTAAATAACTTAACAATTTCAATATCCATTGTGGTAACAGGCTTTCTTGTAATTTTATTGTCTACTATAATAACACCTTTGGTTTCCAACATACCTGTAATGGGAAAAATTAGAAATTCCTCTGTTCTTACAATATCATAAATGTCTTCTAGATCCTCCCATTTTATCTCTAACATTTGAGGAACAACATGAATCACTTGTTTTTTTTCTCAACAACTCTTTCTAAAATAGGATGGCCTTTATATGCTAAAACTTTATTTTGGACTGTCAATGTAAGTTTATTATTGCTAGGAAGTCTTATACCTTCTTCTTTTAGATATTGCGTTAGACTTCCATATTTTATAGCCCTTATATTAGCCTCTTTCCATACCTCATTGGCGTCTTGATCTTCATCTGGACCAACCCATAACTTTGGAATCAACAAACCCCGAACACTATCTTTTCTAAATAAAGAGCCCTATTGAATTTTAATCCTCTGCCAGATGTTAAACCTAATAACATTATTTTTATTGCCAGATTTTTATCGTAAACAGACCTTACTGCTTGAGATATTTTATCTAAGCTATTCATTCTATCAAGATATTCTTTTGCATCTCTATAAGTTTTTCATGACTTTCTTTTAAACTAGTAAGTTTACTAACCTCATCTTGAAGTTTTCTGTATAGCTTTATTCTATGAAAAGAAAAAGCCAACCTTTTTGCGGAATCGTTTAATACACTAAAATCAGTTTCATCAAAATTTTTATATGTTCTATAATCAAAACCTTCTTCTCTGTTGTAAGCACTTAATACACCATAAATTTCATTATTTTGCTCAACTATAGCATGAATTGAAGATTTCAAATCTATATCAAAAGCCAAAGGATAATTTTCAAAATTCTCTCTTCCAATCAAAAAAACTACTTTTTTTCCTTTATCGTTCTGCCTTCCAATGAATTCTCAACATCTAGTGTTTTAAATCTTACTTTGCTATCTTCTAAACCTGTAAAACAATTCAACACTAATTTATTATCTTCATATTTCCAATATGCAAGGCACTCTGCATGCAAAGAATTTTTTTATTAAATGTAACACATTATTAATTAAAACATTTTCTTCGGTGATCTCTTCCAACACGTTTGTTAATTGTACCATCAAAGATATTTTTTTCTTTTAATTCTTGAATCTTTAAGGTTTCCAAAACCAAATCAATAAGTATCGAAAAATAATATAGTTCTTCTTTTAATAGCTGCTCATCGGTAGGATCCTCAAAAAAACCTACTGCACCAATCAACTTGTCGTTTAAAACAATGGGGGGGTATAAATAAAGAGACACTTCTTCGATCTCAGCATCACTGGTATCAATATTTTTGATGTTATCTTCAAAAAAAACCTTTTGGCCAGAAATAAGCTGTTTTTTTAATTCGTCTTCATTTGATAAATGAATCCTAATCTGACTAATATTCGAAACAGTAGAAGCTAAAGATCTTAAAATTTCTCTCTTTGCTTCATAAATAAATACCAAATTCTCTTTTCTTAATTTGTATTTTAAACGACTTGATATTTCTTCAAAAGTAGACTTTAATAGTTTTCTTGGGTCTTCTTTTGATATAATATTTAAAAGATTATCCATCACATCTATCATGCCTCCCAAATCCTAAAATCTAAAAAAAATACAAGGGTATTTCACCCTTTAAACATTTCGAATTGACTTCAAAATCTTACCAAATATCTATAATAAATTATACCACTTTATCTGCCAGAAAACTATAACTAGTATAGGAAAACTATCACTAGTATAGTATGAAAATTCAAGATTAACTTGACAAAATAAAATAAAAATATTATAATTAAAATGAATTAGCAGTTGAAGGTTTCGAGTGATAAACCAAAACATTAATTTTATATTAACATGGAGGTGAACAATAATGAGATTTAACCCTAACGATTTTACAGAAAAATCTTTAAAAGCCATTCAAGAAGCACAAAATACACTAGCTTATAGTGGTGGAAATATTTTAAAACCAGAACACCTATTGTTAGCAATTTTAAATATGAATGATGAAAGCGTATTACAAGCATTTGAAGGAAAAGATGTTAATCTCTTAAAACAACGATTAGAAGAAGCTATTTCTAGAGAAATGGGAATATATTATTCTTTTCCTTTTGCGGGGGGGCAACAAGGAATATATATATCAAATAATTTAGGAACTGCTTTTCAAATAGCAAAAACAGAGGCTAGTAAACTAGGTCTTAATAAAATCCCTTTATTAGCTTTATTACTTGGAATATTACTTGAAGGATCTTCATATGCATCTAAGTTATTAGCCTCGTTTACAAATGAGGGTAAAATAAGAGAATTACTCAATGAACTTGTAGAAATGGGGGGGATGAAGAATTGGGAGAAGGTATAGGAGATCCCTTAAAAAAAATATACAATTGATTTGACCAAAGAAGCAAAAAAAAGGGCAAGCTAACCCCAGTAATAGGTAGAGAAAAAGAAATAAGAAGAGTGATTGAAATTCTATCAAGAAAATCCAAAAACAATCCTGTTTTAGTTGGAGATGCTGGAGTAGGAAAACAGCTGTTGTTGAAGGTTTAGCTCAATTAATAGTGAATGAAAATGCACCTGATTACTTAAAAAAACAAAGTAATACTTCAATTAGATATGGCCGCATTATTAGCAGGAACCAAATTTAGGGGAGAATTCGAGGAAAGGTTAAAAGCTGTAATTGATAGTGTGAAAAAAAACAGTGATCAAATTATCTTATTTATTGATGAATTGCACAATATTATTGGTGCCGGCGTTGCTGAAGGAACAGCTATGGATGCAGCAAATATCCTAAAACCCTCACTAGCAAGAGGTGAAATTAAAGTTATTGGGGGGGCAACAACTTACGATGAATATAGAAAATACATTGAAAAAGACAAAGCATTAGCCAGAAGATTCCAACCTGTATATGTACAAGAACCATCTGTTGAAGATACCATCGAAATACTTAAAGGTATAAAAGAGTCATATGAAAAGCATCACGGGGGGGTTAAAATACTGGATGAAGCATTGGTTGCTGCGGCTAAACTTTCAAATAGATACATAACAGATAGATATCTGCCTGATAAGGCTATTGACTTGATTGATGAAGCATGTGCAAGAGTGAAATTAAGAAGCTCAGGAAAACCTGAAAAAAAATTTTAGAATTAGAAAGGAAAATGTCTAGATTAGAAGACGAAATTAATCAGCTAACTCTAGAAGAAAAGTATGAAGAAGCGTCAAAGAAAAAAAGCAGAATATTTTGACGTACAAAAAGAATTAGAAAATCTTAAAAAAAATAGAGAAAAATCTAAAAGGAGAAATGGACAATATAGTTGACGAAGATACTATTTCAGCTATAGTTCAAGAATGGACGGGAATCCCAGTAACAAGAATGGTGGAGGACGAAAAAAAAGAAAACTTGCTAATCTTGAAAACGAAATACACAAAAGGCTTGTTGATCAAGAAGAAGCTGTTAAGATTGTTGCACAACACATAAAAAAAGGCAAGGGCTGGACTAAAAGATCCGAGAAGGCCTATAGGTTCTTTTCTATTTCTTGGTCCTACCGGAGTTGGAAAAACGGAACTTGCAAAGTCTTTAGCAGAAATCTTGTTTGGAACTGAAGATGCATTAATTAGATTTGATATGAGTGAATATATGGAAAAATTCAATGTTTCAAGATTAATAGGTGCAGCACCTGGATATGTAGGATATGAGGAAGGCGGGCAATTAACTGAAGCAGTTAGAAGAAGACCTTTTTCTGTAATACTATTGGATGAAATTGAAAAAGCTCATCCTGACGTATACAACATTCTTTTACAAATATTAGATGATGGAAGATTAACTGACTCACAGGGAAGAACTATAAACTTTAGTAATACCATTATAATCATGACTTCCAATATTGGCTCTGACAAAATAAGCAAAACAAAAAAAGAGTGTTGGATTCATAGAAGACGAGAATTTAGAGGAAAGTTATGAAACAATTAAACAAGAAGTTATGTCTCAAGTAAAAACCGTCTTTAGATCCGAATTCATAAACAGATTAGATGATATCATTGTATTCAAGCCATTAAGTATGGAACATATAAAAGATATAGTCAATATAATGATTAATAGATTAGAAGAAAGGTTAAAAGAGAAGAAAATACGCATTCAAATAACCGAATCTGCAAAAGATGTGTTAGCAAAAGAAGGATTTGACCCTATTTATGGTGCAAGACCTTTAAGAAGAGTTATCGAAAGAAAAATCGAATCTCCTCTTGCAAATATGATTATTGAAGATGAAATATCTGAAGGAGATTTAGTAATTGTAGACTCAAAAGATGGAGAAACATTAGAGATAAGAAAAGCTGCAGGAGAAATACTTAAAAAAACGGGACTAAAAGTCCCGTTTTTTTTAATATCTAATCTTCATAAGGTTCAAAATCTTCTTTTGGCGCCCCCCCACAAATAGGACATGTCCAATCGTCGGGCAAATCTTCAAAAAGTATACCTGGCTTTATTCCAAAATCAGGATCTCCATAGGATGGATCATATATATAACCACAGATTGTACATCTATATTTCTCCATAATTTTCTCCCCCCCTTTTAATTTTGATTATGTACCTCTAAAACACTTCAACCCTTTTTGTATTCTCCCACAACCCATGAATATTACAATAAGAAAGGGCTATTAAAGTACCTGTTTTGGGTAATTTAATTTTAGTTTTAACATGTGGTTCAGCCAAGGTTGGGCCAAATATATACCTACCAATATGAACAGTATTAGGATCATTATCATAATGAACGAATAAATCTAACCATACAATGTGATGTTCAACAGTATTTGGATGCTTTATTTCTTTACCTACTTGAATTTCAACTTCAAACTCTTCATTTGCTTTCACTTTTTCTATACAATCTATTGTAGGAACATGTTTTCATTTTAAAATCTTGTATTTTAATAACTTCTCCTAACATACTGAACCCCCCCCTTTTTTTAAAATTCTGAAAATTTGCTTTTTGGGCCCCCCCACAAATTGGGCATCTATCGGGAGCTTCTCCTTCTACAGTATATCCACAAACATCACAAATATAAATTTTCCCTTTTTCAATATCTTTTTCTTCTTTAGTTGCTTCTTTAGCTTGTTTATACCATTCTTCATGAATTTTTTTCTGCTTCAAGAGCAAAATGTGTAGTTCTAACAGCTTCATTTTCATTTTGAAATTTTGCTGCGTTGTTGTACACTGGATACATTTCCTGAACTTCAAAATTTTCTCCTTCAATAGATTGTTGCAAATTATCTTGTATAGAACCCAAATGTCCCAATGCTTTAAAGTGATTCCTTGCATGAACATACTCTGCATAAGCGATAGCTCTCCACATCCGAGCTAAATTTTTTTAACCCTTTTTCTTCTGCATCATCTGCAAAAATAAGATACTTCATATGTGCTTTGGATTCACCACAAAAAGCATCTTCTAAGAATTGTCTCGTCATCTCTCTTTTAACCATAATTAATCATCCTCCTTTAATATAACTTGATAATGTCAGAAATTTCAAAATTCTTATTATATATGTTTTAGAATTGATTTTTTTTACAAAATACCTCATTAGTTTTAATCCTTACTAATTCTTAATTTCTTTAACTTTTTTTGGTACTTGTACCGAGGAAAGGAAAAGGGCTCCGCCCTGAACCCATTATAAATTCAATTCATTTCTAAAGGCCCAATATAACTTGATTTAGAAATTATTAGCTTATTTACCAAATTTTATTTGTAAATCTATCTTAAATAAATACATTTTCTCCACCTATTTACAAGTATATAATAAAGCTATTTATATTATTACAAACTATTAAAAATTATATCATAAAATAATTGAAAAGGCGAAGAAACTGATGTTAATAATTGAAAAAAAATGATATAATTTAAAATAGCTTTGATTTATACGATGAGAGGAGGCTTATTTAGTGCAAAATAAAGGAGAAAAAGACCTTAAAAATTTGGAATCAGAGCAAATATCTATTCAATTTAATGAAAAATTAGAATCTTTTGAAAGAGAATTAGAACAATGTAAGAATTCACTTGAAAATTTGGAACAAAATACATTAAAACTAAAAAGTAATTTAAACAAACTCGCAAAATATTGCAAAACTTTATTTTGGCTTATTTTAGGTTTGATTGGTTGTGGAATTGTCTTTTTAACAATAACGCCTCCTGTTGTAATAGGGCTTTGGATAATTTTTGCTACCTTCATTATAATTATAGCAATTTTTTTTATTATCTAATAAAGCTGACTTTTAAAAAAAATTTGATTAAATAGGTCCTTTATAAAAAAATTTTCAAAAAAAATGTCTTGAATTTATAACGAGTTGAGGGCGAAGCCCTTACCCCCCCTACATCGGTACAAGTATGAAAAAAAGTCAATAAAATTCAAAATTAATATAGATTGGAATTGTGAAGTTATTTGGGTAAATAATTCAAATTTAAAACATAAATATACATATTTTAAAAATATCTAAAGACGGTATTGATTGAATAGGGTCTTTAGAAATGAATATCTTCAAAAGTATGCATTTGAATTTATAACGGGTCCAGGGCAGAGTCCTCTTCCTTTCCTCGGTACAAGTACGAAAAGTTAAAGAAATTAGGAATTAGTAAGGATTAAAACTAATGAGGCCTTTTATAAAAATCAATTCTAAAACATATATAATAAGAATTTTGGAATTTCTAAAGTGGGTATTTGGTTGAATATAGGGAGGAATATAGTTGAATAAAGAAGACGCTCTAATACTTCTTAAACAATACATAAAAACAGATACTCTTATATCTCATTGTTTAGCTGTAGGAGCAATAATGAAAGAATTAGCTTATAAACTAAATAAAGAACCAGAAAAATGGGAAATAACAGGTATATTACATGATTTAGATTACGAAATGACTAAAAACAATCCGGATATTCATGCACTAAAAACTGTTGAAATTCTTGATGATATGGTAGATCAAGACATAAAAGATGCTATTTAGCACATAATGAGAAAAAGACACTCCAGAAAGATATAGAAATAGCTTTATATAGTGCTGATCAACTTTCCGGCTTAATAACTGCGGCAGCGTTAGTTAGGCCTAATAAAGATATAAGCGGCTTGTCGGTTAAATCTTTAAAGAAAAATATAAAGATAAAGCTTTTGCACGAAGTGTTGAAAGAGATAAGATTAATGAAATTACGAAACTAGGTATTTCATTAGATGATTTTTTTTGAATTGGCTATAAAAGGAATGGCAACAATAGAAAATGAATTAAACTTAAACAGCAAGTCTTAATAGCTGCTTTCATCCTTTTCATCATCTTTTGAATCTTTATTAAGTTCATTAAGTTTTTCTAATCTAAGGTTTACCAAAGTAAAAAAAAGAAACACTCACTACACCAAAAGTGGTGAAAATCCAAATAATTAGAATCATCCAAAAATATTTTTCTACAAAAAAAGTAGAACAGAGTAATAATTAATGCAGAGATGGCAAAATAATATATTAAAAAAAATAAATTATCCTTTTAATTCTTTGGTTATTTTTTTCATGTCTAAAGAAATGTACCTCCTAAAACAGC
>JMBV01000231.1_pt1 | contig 20839 bp, 31 predicted proteins | sample 616531 | NCBI WGS metagenome assembly JMBV01 (sample SAMN02727904, study PRJNA239997) | anaerobic digester metagenome | biome: anaerobic digester; isolation source: mesophilic anaerobic digester inoculated with municipal waste water sludge... | place: Germany: Bielefeld University, CeBiTec ...
TATTTATGTAGTTGCAATAAAAGATGTGTATTAGTGAATAATTTTGTACTTTTGTGAAAAATTTGGGCATTGCTGCACAAACCATTCAATCAGAACATGCAAAATTTAGAACTAAGCGAACAGGAAATCATACGCCGGCAGAGTCTGGATGAATTAAGACAGCTGGGAGTGGAACCTTATCCCGCCGCCTTGTATGATGTGAACGCCTATTCCACAGATATTAAAATAAGTTCAGAGACGAAGACGTTCGCCGTCAGGTAAGTATCGCGGGGCGTATAATGACCCGCCGCATCATGGGTAAAGCATCTTTCATTGAACTGATGGACTCGAAAGGTCGTATCCAGGTGTATATAACCAGAGACGATATCTGCCCGGGAGAAAACAAGGACCTATACAATACCATATTCAAGAAACTCACCGACATAGGTGATATAGTGGGCATTACAGGATTTGTCTTCCGAACGCAGACCGGTGAGATCTCGGTACATGCTGAAACGTTCACGGTGTTATCGAAGTCTCTGAAGCCACTTCCCATTGTAAAAATGAAAGACGGTGTGGTATATGATAAGTTCTCCGATCCGGAGTTACGCTACCGTCAGAGATATGTTGACCTGCTGGTTAACGACAATGTAAAGGAGATATTCGTGAAACGGACTCTTCTGTTCGATGCTATGCGTGAGTTTTTCAATCAGCGGGGCTATCTGGAGGTTGACACTCCCGTACTGCAAAGCATCCCGGCGGAGCAGCTGCACGGCCATTCACTACCCATATGAATGCACTCGATATAGATCTCTATCTCAGAATAGCCAATGAGTTGTATCTGAAAAGGCTTATCGTGGAGGATTTGAGGGGGGTGTACGAGTTCTCCAGAAACTTCCGCAATGAGGGTATGGACCGCACTCACAATCCTGAGTTTACAGCCATGGAAATATATGTCGCCTACAAGGACTATAAGTGGATGATGGAGTTTACAGAACAAATGCTGGAGAGTGTCACCCTTAAAGTGCTGGGGGGGACCACCAAGGTGAATGTAGGTGATGCCGAAATTGATTTTAAAGCACCATATAAGCGTGTTACAATGATAGATGCCATCAGGGAGCATACCGGGATTGATATCAGCGGGATGGACGAGAACCAGCTCCGTGATGTATGCAAAAACTTGGTGTGGAGCAGGATGAAACAATGGGAAAAGGCAAGCTGATCGATGAAATATTTGGCGAGAAAGCCGAAGGGAAGTATATTCAACCTACCTTCATCATCGATTATCCCATAGAGATGTCCCCCCCTCTTTGTAAACGGCACAGGGAAAATCCCGAGTTGACCGAACGGTTTGAGTTGATGGTCAACGGGAAAGAGCTGGCAAATGCCTATACCGAATTGAACGACCCTATTGACCAGCGTGAACGGTTTGAAGAACAACTTCGATTATCTGAAAAGGGTGATGATGAGGCAATGTTCATCGATCAGGATTTTATTCGTGCACTGGAATATGGCATGCCACCTACATCGGGAATGGGTATAGGAATGGACAGGCTCACCATGTTGCTTACCGGACAGACTGCCATCCAGGAAGTGCTTCTATTCCCTATGATGCGTCCTGAAAAGACTGTCAAGAGAGACAGCTCCTCCATATTTACTGATCTCGGCATTCCTGAAGAGTGGGTGGCTGTGGTTCAAAAAGCAGGTTACCTTCAAGCTAAAAGCCTGAAAGAGGTCAATCCCAACAAGCTACACCAGGATTTATGCGGGATGAATAAAAAGTTCAAAATGGGATTAGATAATCCAACACCCGATGAGGTGAAAAGTTGGATAGCAAAAGCATCTGGACTTTAATGCCTGACATACTGAAAAAAAATACATCATGGATTCTATCGGCAAAATCTGCATCTTGGGAGGCGGTACTTGGGGGGGAACAGCACTAGCCAAAATTGTATTGATGAACCAAAAGCAAATGAACTGGTTCATACGCCGTGACGATCAGATTGAAGGATTTTATAAGCTGGGACATAATCCCAATTACCTGACAAATGTAAAGTTCAATCTGGCGCATATTACATTCTACTCCAATTTCGAGAAGGCTATCAAAGATTCTGATACAATCATCATTGCAATCCCATCGCCTTACGTGAAACAATATTTTCGTAGGATATGGAACAGCACCTTCCGGGGGGGTAAATTTATGGTTTCGGCATTAAAAGGAATTATACCGAACGACAATATGGTGATGAGCGAATTCCTTGCTGATAATTATAAAATTCCATTTGAAAATATAGGAGTTCTTTCTGGCCCCCCCTGTCACGCAGAAGAGGTTGCTCTGGAACGTTTGTCGTTTCTTACTGTAGCAAGCAAGGATGAGACTAAAGCAACACTGCTCTCCGAAGCCATCTCTTCAAGGATACTGAAAGCGCGAATATCTAATGATGTGGTCGGTATTGAGCTGGCTTCCGTACTGAAAATATCTACGCCATTGCGGCCGGCATCTGCCAGGGACTTCTTTACGGCGATAATTTCCAGGCAGTACTTATGAGTAACTGTGCAAAGGAGATGTCGCGATTTCTCGACGGTGTTGTGCCCATTGAACGGAATATTACCGAGCAGCATTATCTGGGTGACATGCTTGTGACCGGCTACTCTCAATTCAGCCGGAACAGGACACTCGGCACAATGATAGGAAAAGGCTATTCAGTGAAAACGGCTCAGCTGGAGATGGAGATGATAGCAGAAGGCTATTACGGGGGGGCTAAATGTATTTATGAACTGAATGACCGCTTTAAGATTGATATGCCTATTGCCAGGACAGTTTACCAGATCCTGTACGAGAAGCTCCAGCCCCAGGCAGCCATTAAAAAACTGATCGACTATTTCTGATTTTTTTTATTCAACAGCGTTATTGGTAGGAGTTCATCGGACAATTTCACGGGAGTTAATCGATTTAGTTCACTAACACTATAATCGTAATAACCAGAATTTGACGATACAGTTTACAATATTATTAAACAGATCTGTTATGGATATTATTCAATTAAACATTAAGCATGTGTCCAATTATCTTTCTGAAGAAGATATCCTGAAACATGCAAACCGTGCATCTGCCGCCAATCAGGCTCTTTATGACGGTTCACGGGAAGGAAGCGATTTTCTGGGATGGGTTACTCTCCCACCTCCATTACTGACGAGGTGTTAAAAGAGATTGAAGATACAGCTGCCGTTCTGCGCAGCCATTGCGAAGCTGTTGTGGTAGTCGGCATAGGAGGGAGCTATTTGGGAGCCCGCGCAGTGATCGATGCTCTATCGTGCTCACTCGACTGGCTTTGGAAAAAGAGAAGCGCAAAAGCCCGGTTATTCTATACGCGGGTAATAATATAAGTGAAGATTATCTGGCTGAGTTGATGACATGGCTTGATGATAAACAGTTCGGCATTATAAATATTTCCAAATCGGGGGGGACTACCACCGAACCGGCAATCGCCTTCAGGCTTCTTAAGGATCTGCTGGAGAAAAAAAACAGGAAAGGAAGAAGCTAAAAAAAACGTATTGTTGCAATAACCGATGCGTCCAAAGGTGCACTGCGCACATTAGCCGATACTGAAGGATATAAAACTTTTGTCATTCCCGACAATGTGGGGGGGGCGTTACTCTGTGCTGACCCCTGTGGGATTGCTGCCGATAGCCGTTGCAGGGATTAATATACGGGAACTTGTTGATGGTGCCACTGATATTGAGAATGCTACGGGGGGGCCAGCCACCTCTTTCGACTTTAATCTTCCTGCCATTTACGCGGTTATACGTAATGAACTGTACAAACGGGGGGGCAAAAAGATTGAGATCCTGGTGAACTATCATTCTAAACTGCATTTTCTTTCCGAATGGTGGAAACAGCTTTTCGGTGAAAGTGAAGGCAAGGAGAATCTGGGTATTTTCCCAGCTGCCGTGGATTTCACTACCGACCTGCACTCAATGGGACAATGGATTCAGGAAGGTGAACGTACTATATTCGAGACTGTGATTTCTATAAAAAAAACCGAATTCAAAAGTGCTGATTCCTCACGACGACATCAACCTCGACGGGCTTAACTACCTGGAAGGAAAAGGGGTGGACGAAGTGAACAAAATGGCAGAACTGGGGACCCGTATTGCTCACGTGGACGGGGATGTTCCAAACTTGCTGATCGAGATACCCGAATTGAACGAAAAGTATATAGGACAACTTATCTACTTCTTTGAGAAAGCATGCGGCATAAGTGGTTATCTACTGGGTATCAACCCATTCAATCAGCCTGGAGTGGAAGCTTACAAAAAGAATATGTTCGCTCTGCTGGAGAAGCCGGGCTATGAAGCTGAAACCAAAGCAATAAAATCGAAACTATAATTCAATAACCCATTTGAAAACCGCCTGGCCGCATTCAAGCGGCCTCGCGGTTTTTTTATTTATTATGATTGAAAAATTATAAAAGATTATCTTGAAAGCCATCATTACAGCAGGTTCGATATGAAAGCTGTAATCTTCGATATGGATGGAGTGTTATACGATTCCATGCCCGCACACGATAAGTCGTGGCAGCAAACGATGGATGAGCTGAATCTAAGACACGAGCCTAATGAATTTTATCTTCATGAAGGAAGAATTGGGAAATCAACCATCGACATCATTTTCAAAGGAACCTGCAGCGTGATGCAACAGAGGAGGAAGAGAAGAGAATTTACGCCCGTAAATCGGAACTGTTCCAACAATATAACAGCGGGGCAACCATGACGGGAGCAAAAGAGGTGCTCGAATATGTGAAAGCTGCCGGATTGCTGCCTATTCTGGTTACAGGTTCAGGACAGCCGGCCCTGTTAGGGCGTCTGGATACTCATTTTCCCGGTATCTTCTCTCGTAAGACAATGGTCACGGCATTCGATGTAGTTAACGGGAAACCTCATCCGGAGCCATTTCTCCTGGGACTGAAGAAAGGAGGCAACCTATCACCCAACCAGGCTATAGTCATAGAAAATGCTCCCTTAGGTATAGAAGCAGCCGTGAAAGCGGGATTTTTACAATCGCTGTAAATACGGGGGGGCCTCTACCCGACTCCGTGCTGACCGACGCAGGCGCTTCACTAGTCTTCGGCTCCATGCAAAAATTGCTTCAGGAGCTCCCGGGAATTCTTAATGCTGTAAATACAATATTTAATCAGGCTTGAGGAATCTATATCGATGAGTGCCTCTATAACAAGAATGTAAAATATTTAGATAATATCTATCATTTTATTTATCTTTGTTGTAATAATAGATTAACTCAATGGAAGATAAAACAGAGTGACGTGCAATATTTGTCGAAGAAGAGGATAAGGATTAAACAACTTATGAAAAAGTAATTGTACATGCCATTCTAATTTAAATTAGTTAAATTATGAATATAAATGATTTCGGATTTATAAGGGTAGCGGCCGCATCACCAAAACTTAAAGTAGCGGACTGCGGTTACAACACAGCCGAAATAAAATCGGTGATAGAACGTGCCGGAAAGGAAAATGTGCAGATTCTCTGCTTCCCCGAACTCTGTATCACAGCCTACAGTTGTGGCGACCTCTTCTTTCAGACGGTATTGCAGCAGAAAGCACTTGAATCATTAAGCGATTTGACGCTTTTTATGAAAGAGAGGCCGTCGCTAGTCGTCATTGTCGGGCTCCCCATGAGGATAGGGAGCATGCTTTACAATGTTGCCGCGGTATTGTCGCAAGAAGGGGGGGTGATAGGTATTATCCCAAAACATTTATTCCCGACAAAAATGAATTTTACGAAAGAGATGGTTTGCCCCGGCAGGAGATTTGCATCTTTCCTCAGTAAAATTGATAATAAAATATACCCCTAGCTTCTTCCGGGGGGGTAGTTTTCAGGACTCCTTTCGCTGCTTTCGGGATAGAGATTTGCGAAGATTTATGGATGCCTGCCCCCCCTCCCTCATCAAAATTATCTATGCAGGGGGCCGAGCTGATTTTCAATCTCTCAGCGAGCAACGAGCTGGTAGGTAAAAACAGATACCGGAAGTCGCTTGTACTGCAACAGTCGGCCAGATGTAATGCAGCATATATATATGCCTCAGCCACCTGGGGGGGTGAATCTACCACCGACATGGTTTTTCAGGCGCCTGCTTCATCACCGAAAACGGCACCATGCTGGCGGAGTCGAAACGGTTTCTCCGGAGAGTGAACTGATTATCGCCGATATCGACATCGGGGGCACTTCGGCACGACCGGATGAAAACAGCAACTTCGCCATGTCAAACATAGATAGTGTCACCGAGATCGACTGTAATATATCCCCCCCTGTTTTCCCGGGCAGGATGTATCGAGTTTTCAACCCGCATCCTTTTGTTCCCTCGGAAGAGAAGAGATATGAGAGCCTTTCAGAGGTTTTTAATATTCAAACACACGGGCTGGCGAAGCGGTTGCTTCATACGGGGGGGATAAAAAAAAGGCAACCATCGGCGTTTCGGGTGGACTGGACTCAACACTCGCCTTGCTGGTTACCATCAAAACATTCGATATCCTGGGTCTGCCACGCGAGAATATTGTTGGTATCACTATGCCCGGATTCGGAACTACCGGCCGCACCTATGGCAACGCAATTGAACTGATGAGATCGACAGGTGTAACCGTAAAGGAAATCCCGGTCAAAGATGCGGTTACTCAGCATTTTCGTGATATAGGACAAGATATAGATGATCACGATGTGACATATGAAAACAGCCAGGCACGCGAACGGACACAAATATTGATGGATTATGCGAACAAGATAGGCGGATTGGTTGTAGGAACCGGGAACATGTCGGAGCTTGCACTCGGCTGGGCAACCTATAACGGTGATCACATGTCGATGTATGCTGTAAATGCAAGCGTACCGAAAACGCTCGTATCCACGCTTGTGGAATGGATCGTTGAAACAGGGATGGACGACCGGACAGGAAAATCCTGCGGGACGTAATTGATACGCCATTCAGTCCCGAGCTGCTGCCGGCTGACAGTGAAGGCAAAATAGCACAGAAAACTGAACAGTTCGTGGGGCCTTATGAGCTGCATGACTTTTTCCTGCATCGCATCCTGCGTTACGGTGATTCACCCAAACGTATACTGTTTATGGCAAATCAGGCTTTTGCCACCAGTTACAGCTCAGAAGAAATATCTAAATGGCTGAAACTGTTCTTCAAGCGCTTTTTTTTCCCAGCAGTTCAAACGCTCCTGCATGCCCGACGGCCCTAAAGTGGGCTCGGTGAATCTTTCACCCAGAGGAGACTGGCGCATGCCAAGCGATGCAGAAGCAAATACCTGGCTGGAAGAACTGGAAAACTAATATAATAGTAATGAAAGAGTTAGCAAAGTTATTCGGAGATCATACGGGAAGATACAATCCGGAAATAGAACCTCTCCCATCATCAGGATCTAACAGAAGATACTACCGCTTAAAACAGGGTGACGTTTCTCTAATTGGTGTTGCAGGGCAATCGAAAGAAGAGAACCGTGCGTTTATTGAATTATCGCGTCATTTTCGCAGGCAAAAGTTGAATACTCCCGAAGTACATGCTGTTTCCAATGATGAAATGTTCTACATTCAACAGGACTTGGGCGATGATATTCTGTTCGATGCCATTAAAGGGGGGGGAGGCTTACGGGTGTTTTCAGTCACGAAGAGAAAGAGCTGCTGCACAAAACAATCGCCATGCTTGCCGATTTTCAGGTCAAAGGAGCTCAGGGACTCGACTTCGATATTTGCTACCCCCCTCCCAGAATTTAACCGCAGGTCGGTAATGTGGGATCTGAACTACTTCAAATATAACTTTTTGAAAACAACTGGCATGGATTTTCTGGAGGATCTGCTGGAGAACGATTTTGAAAAGCTTGCCGATACACTTCTCAAAAACGAAACAGATACCTTTATGTATCGTGATTTCCAGTCACGAAACGTGATGCTGGTGAATGGGAATCCATACTTTATCGATTTCCAGGGTGGTCGAAAAGGTCCTGTCTATTATGATGTTGCTTCATTCCTATGGCAGGCAAAGCCAGTTTCCCGGATGAATTAAGAGATGAGCTTATCCAAACATATATTAAATCTCTGAACAAATACTTCCCGGTGAATGAAGCCGATTTCACGAAACAGCTACGTCAGTTTGTCCTTTTCCGCACATTGCAGGTGCTTGGAGCTTACGGATTCAGAGGATATTTCGAGAAAAAGCCCCCCCATTTTATCCAGAGTGTACCGTTCGCTCTGAATAACCTGCGCGAACTTCTGAAAGAGGGATTTGATGAATATCCATATCTCTGTGGCATGTTGAATGAGATGGTTGACCTGAAACAGTTTGCCGATACTCAAAAACACGAACTGGAAGTGCGCATTTTCAGCTTCGCCTATAAAAAAAGGGATACCGAACGATGTGTCGGGCAACGGCGGGGGATATGTGTTCGATTGCCGTGCCATTAACAACCCGGGCAAATACGAACGGTATAATAATGTAACCGGCCTTGATGAGCCTGTAATTAAATTTCTGGAAGAGGATGGTGAGATTGTAGACTTTCTAAACAATATTTACCCTATAGTGGACAGACACGTAAAGCGCTATATCGAACGGAGCTTCACCAGCCTGATGATATCCTTCGGCTGTACAGGCGGGCAACACCGTTCGGTTTACGCAGCGCAGCATATGGCGGAGCATATTGCTAAAACGTGGGGGGGCATAAAAGTTTCACTTGTACATCGTGAACAGAACCTGGAGCAGGAGTTCAGAAAAAGATAAGATGGCGTATGAGAAGTGGGACATTATCAAGGAATCAATTAACCGTTAAGAGAACTACGAGAGCAATACGATTTATAGGGAGTTGAAATTAACCAGTATTGTTGATATATTAACACCAATCAGAACGATTTTAATATGATTAAATCACAAAATTCAAACATCAAACTTCAAAATAATGAAAGCAATGATTTTCGCTGCAGGGCTCGGAACACGGCTTAAGCCCCCCCTGACGGACACCATGCCAAAAGCTTTGGTCAGGGTCGGAGGGAAGCCACTGCTTCAGCATGTGATCGAGAAATTAAAAGGTTCCGGTTTCGATGAGATCATCATCAACATTCACCATTTTGCTGATCAAATAATCGATTTTGTGGAATCAAATGATTATTTTGATATCCGCATTGAATTTTCCGATGAACGTGATAGATTGCTCGATACAGGAGGAGGGGTCAAAAAAGCCTCCTGGTTTTTTTGATGATCATAAGCCTTTTCTGATTCACAATGTTGACATCCTTTCCAATATAGATTTGCGAAGCCTCTACAAAATACATGAACTGAACAATTCAGAGGCCACCTTAGTGGTCAGCGATCGCCCCCCCACATCACGTTATCTGCTCTTTGACGACAGCTTACAACTGAAAGGGTGGCTCAATAAAACTAACGGGGGGGAGACGAAATCTCATTTTCCAGATATCAACCCGGATAATTACAATAAACTTGCTTTTTCGGGGATTCATATTCTTAATACCTCTATTCTCAGCTATATGCAACATTTTCCGGATAAATTCTCAATCATAGATTTCTACCTGTCGATATGCAGTAAGGTAAGAGTGGCCGGTTACACACCTGTAAACCTTAAGATGATAGACGTGGGCAAGCCGGGCTCCCCCCCGGAAGAGGCTGAAAGCCTATTACTGTAATCCCAATGCTGCAATTAACTGTTTAGCACATCAAACAATGATGCGTCAATCGATTTGGATACCTGAATCAATATTGCAATGTAATTTCCAACACACTGTAAAATAATTGAGCTGTTTCTAACCAACAACCTGAACACTATATTTTATAGAGAATAACATTAAACTACCAATTCGTCGATTGGCTTCAGACCGATTGTCTATAATATCTAATTAAGTTTTGGCTTGTATATTTTAACATTAATCCTTATCAATCATTAAAGCTGCAGCCGTTAAACATTGTTAATTGTTGATTATATAATAAATTTATTTACTTATAATTTGCATATTAAATTATTTGTTATTTTATTTGTATGTATTTATACAATTTTTGGTTCATTCAACTCTCAACACCAATTATAATAATATAAATATGACTAATTTTAACAATACTTTTCGTTAATGCGGGGGCAAATTATTCGAAAATCCGCCCTTCTCCGTCTCAACCACCACAGGACAAGACGTCTTTGGATCTTAATAGAAAAAAAACGGGGAAGTTACCTCTGGGATCACAAGGATCGCCCCCCTATGTATGAAACGAAAAAAAAGTCATTAATGCAACGAAAAACAGCCAGGGAGTAAAAAGTCTTCTAAGGAAGTTTCTCAAAGGCAGAAAAACAGATTTAATCGCTCTTTGCGCGTATCATCGGCAAAAAAATATTTCACAAAAAACGACATCATTTCAAAACTAATTAAACAGTAATAACTTAAAAAAAAGAAGCAAATGGAAAGTAAAAACGATCTCTAAAGGAGAAAAACAGATCCTTGCGATTTCTGTTTTTATCTCTCTACTTTTTCTCAGCTGTCATATCCTATGCACAGGTGACTGTGAAAGGAAAGGTTGTTGATGCGACAGGGGAAACCTTGATTGGCGTGAATGTAGTATTAAAAGATACACGTCAGGGAACCGTTACAGACATGGCCGGAGAGTTCACTATATCTGCACCCTCATCCAACAGCACCCTTGTCTTCTCTTACGTGGGTTTTAGAGAAATAGAGGTCCCGTTGAACGGAAGAAACTATCTTTCCGTCACCATGGAACAAGACATTGAGCTGCTGGACGAAATAATTGTTGTGGGCTACGGAACACAAAAGAGAACAAGCGTAACGGGTGCAGTTTCCACTTTATCCAATACCGAGCTCATAAAGGCTCCGGTTGTGGGGGGGTTACAAACGTGCTTGGTGCCAGAGTAGCCGGTGTAACCATGCTGCAACAGTCAGGACAACCTGGACAGGACGCAGCATCTCTGCTTGTAAGGGGGGGAGAAGGCGCCACTTACATAGTGGACGGCGTGATAAGAAGCATCAATGAAATTGATCCCAATGAAATTGAGTCTATCTCGATTCTTAAGGATGCCACATCAGCCTCTGTATATGGTTTGAATGCAACCTCCGTAGTTATTGTCACAACCAAACGGGGAAAAGAAGGGAAACTGGGTATAGGATACAACGGTTCATACGGAGTTAGTCAAAATGCCAATCAGATCAAGTGGCTCGACGGGCCGGGATATGCCTACTGGTACAACATGGCTAGGGAAATGGATGGCGATGAGCTGTATTTACTTCAGCTCAGGTTGAAAAATGAAGTCCGGTATTGATGGATGGGGTAATACTAACTGGTACGATGAAGTATTCGGCATCGGGTCAACAATGAATCACAATGTAAGTGCAACAGGAGGCACCGAGAAAGTAAGATTCTTCTCAGCTATCAGTGCATTTCAGCAAAAAGGGAATGTGGATGAATTCAATTATACCCGTTATAACCTGAGGGCTAACATTGATGCAAAACTTACAAGCAACATCACAATGGTGATGAATGTTGCCGGACGCCTGGACGAACATAACAGACCCAGCTATTCAGCGAACCCCAATGATTGGCACAACATTCCCCAGCAGGCTGTGCGTGCACTTCCCTATCTGCCAATGAAAATAACAGACGAAGACGGGAAGGAGTACTATACCTCCACGCGTACCGCTTCATCGCCTGTTAGCCCCATTGCAGCAATCTATGAGTCTGGATACAGCAGGCCCAGAAACACAACCATCCAAACCAACTTTTCACTCAATTATGATGCACCTTGGATGGAGGGGGGGCTCAGCATGAAGTTTATGGGAGCATATGACAGGTTTTTCAGTTTAACAAGACGCTCACCATACCCTTTCAGACACTGATTGGAGCACTACCAAGCACTTCAACCGAGACGATCGGCTACGTGCCGTTTGAGAATAATTCGGGAAACACCACCCTAAGTGAAAGTGCACATAGTTCCACTAATATAGTAACACAATCCAGTTTCACATACGATAAAATGTTTGACAAACACAAAATCAACCTTTTCGGTCTTGCGGAAACCCGCAGTGGCTTCGGCAATACACTGGGAGCTACTGGATACGGCCTTGACTTCCTTGAACTCGATGAGTTGAGCAAAATAACAAATACAACCGGTAAGGGAGAAGAGAAGATACCGGTTATTTCGGGAGGAAGCAGCCAGTCACGGTTGATCGGTTTTGTGGGAAGGTTAAACTATGATTACGACAATCGTTATCTGTTAGAGGCCTCTATCCGTCGTGACGGAAGTTATCTTTTCAGCGGTATGGCAGGCTCTCAATGGGTGAATCTTCCTGCTTTGTCTGCCGGATGGAGAATGAACAACGAGGAGTGGTTTCATGCCGATTGGATAGACAATCTTAAAGTTAGGGGCGGTATTGGAAAAACAGCCACATCTGCCGTTAGTGCGTTTCAGTATCTCAACCTAATGACACTTGCCTCAAATTCACTTATACTGGGCAATCAGAGGCAGAGCATGATCTACTCAGGAACATTAGGCAATCCCTACCTAACCTGGGCAAAAGCGATCACCTACAACATAGGTACGGAATTTATGGCGTGGAAGGGACTACTTGGAGCAGAACTGGATGTATTCTACAAATATCAGTATGATCTGCTTGGCGGTGTGGGTGGCTCTTACCCTCCGTCAATGGGTGGATATTTTTCAGTACAGACAACGTAAATAAGATCGATTACAGAGGTTTTGATTTTACCATATCTCATAACAACAAAATCGGAGATTTCAGGTATGGTGTTAAGTGGATTGGCACTCTGGCATATCGCAGATGGCTCTATTATGCCGGGGGGGATTCTGAGAACACGCCCGATTACCGTAAATTAACGGGCAAAGAGGTGGGATCTCAACTCGGATTCATTGCTGAAGGATTATTCCAGTCGCAGGAAGAGATAGACAACTCGCCCACGATTGTAGGGTCAAAAGTTCTCCCCCGGTTATATCAAGTATAAGGATAGAAATGGAGATGGCAAAATCTCATACGCACAGGATATGGGTTATGTCGGAAAGAGTCCCTATTCCAAATTCCAAACCTCACTCAACCTCAACGGAGAATGGAAAGGATTTGACTTCGACATCCTACTGCAATCGGGTCTCGGACGTACAGTAGCCCTGACGGGGGGGTATATACTTCAATTGGATCCGAAGGAATTATGGATAATACAGCCTTCACAAAGCTCTTCTACCACGGAGGAAACTCTCCTCAGTTCCTTCCTGAAAACTCATGGAGACCGGACAAGCAGAAAGCCGAATTTCCACGTCTCTCGCTGGTAACAGTAAGTACAAACAATGCATACTCTTCAACTTTCTGGTACAGAAATGGAAACTATCTCCGCTTAAAATCATTCCAGCTGGGATATACTATACCAAACTCAATCACCAGAAAAGCCGGAGTCGACAGGATCAGGCTGTTTATAGAAGGGTCCAATATACTCACATTCAGCGTATTGACCAAGTATAACATCGATCCAGAACAGCCAGGAGTTAACAATGGGTACTATCCACAGCAGAAAACCCTCTCTTTCGGGCTTAATTTCTCATTATAATCACTTTTAATCGACTGAAAATGAAAAAAAATATTTAGGGAACTTCTATATATGGGCACAGCTGTCATTATATTAAGCAGCTGTTCGGAATGGCTAGACCTGACTCCAACGGATCAACTCACCGACAAAGTGGTATGGGAGAAAGAGTCTAGTGTTGACCTCTATGTGAACGGCTTCTATACTTATCTGAACCAGTATGGGCAGTTTGGTACAGCACAAGCTGCGGGGAACCTTACAGAAAGCTTAACCAGTACATTCAAGTATGGTTCTTATGCACTTGGACACAAAGCGGGACATGCTAACAATTATGTTTTTAATCCTTCAACAGTCACACCAGCCAGCTGTTTTTACAGCAATTGGGATGATGCCTACAACAAGATAAGGAGAATGAATGAGTTCCTCCATTCTATGAGACAATACGGTAACTTCTCTGAAGAGATCAACAAAAGATGGGAGGCACAGGTGCTTTTCTTCCGGGCATTTATCTACTTTCAGCTTGCTAAAAGGCACGATGGAGTAATTCTTTATACTTCTATTGAGGAAATGCAAAAGGACAAGGCACGCAGTTCAAATGAAGATACTTGGGATTTAATTGAATCGGATCTCGATTTTGCGATAGCGAACCTACCTGAATCATTGACTGGCTCCAATCAGGGGGGGAGACTCACCAAATTCGCAGCACTGGCATTCAAATCCAGGGCTATGCTTTATGCAAAACGATGGCAATCTGCTTACGATGCAGCTGATGCGGTTGTGAAATCAAACAAGTTCGGTCTGGTGGATGATTATGCCCAATCATGGAAAGGGAGCAATGAGGAATCGATCCTTGAGTTCAGATATGACGAACTGGGACCTAACCATACATTCGACAAAGACTATGTGCCTCTGAGCGACGGTTACGAGTTTGGCGGGCTAGGCACTCCTACACAGGAGATGGTGGAAAGCTATGAGAAAGCAGACGGCACCAAAATGAGCTGGACTGCTTACTATACAAAGAATGCGACCCGGCCTCCCTACGAAGAACTTGAGCCCCCCCGTTTTAAAGCAACTATAATCTATCCGGGAAGTACATGGAAAGGCAAGGTAATGCAGAACTCGGTAAACGGCACCAATGGTACCTTTATGGCATACAGGGCACAGCCTTATACATATGGCCATACTACTACCGGCTACTTCTTGAGAAAGCTGATGGATGAGAATTTGATCGACGTGAAGGGCAAGCCCAGCAAACAGACATGGGTGGAGATTCGTTATTCAGAGGTGCTTCTGAATTTAGCCGAAGCAGCCTTCAGACTTAATAAGATAAATGAAGCCAGAAGTGCAATGAATGAAGTCCGCGAAAGAGTTAATCTGCCTGCAAAAAACTCTTCAGGCAATGAATGGTTCAATGACTACAGAAACGAAAGAAAAGTAGAACTGGCTTATGAAGGACATCTATTCTGGGATATGAGAAGATGGGAACTGGCACATATAGAATATAACAACTATCGTTGCCACGGCTTTAAAATAACAGGTGACAATTATGAATACATTGATGTGGATTATCAGGACAGAAAGTTCTCCGCGAAAAACTATATACTCCCTATCCCTGACGAAGAGTTGGCAAACAATTCATTGATTGAGCAATACGACAGTTGGAAATAATTAAATTAATAATCGTATGAAGAAATATATATATACAACCCTTACGTTACTCTGTTCAGCATTTTTCTTGCTGAACGGATGCCAGCAGGTAGAAGACCTGACACCTTCTGTGTCGCGCTATGGAATTAACAGTCTGAATGCATCCTTTTATGGTGACGAAAGTTCTGAAAACAGCTTCACAAGCGAAATAAATTACGAGACCGGCGTTATTACAATTGTATTTCCGTACAACTACCCCCCCAGAACATCCGAGAATGTACTTACAACGGATGACCTGAAAAGGTGAGAGTGACGGCAAACCTGGATGATAATGTAACTATCTCCCCATCCCTTCTTTATATGGATCTGACTAAAGAAAACTTTATTACGGTTACCGACCAGTCAAAAACAAAAAAAAGATTATAAGATTGTAGCAGAGATCCGTAAAAGCGCCGAGGCTAAGATTACCGACTTCAACCTCGATGCACTAGGCATTTCTGGCATTATCGATGAGCTAAACAAGACTATTTCCCTCATCTCTATTGAACCGATCGGCGAGGTATTGGCTAAGCTAAGCATTTCTCACGGCGCAACCATCAGCCCTGATCCCAGAACAACTGCTCTGAACTATGACAACGAAGTAACTCTTACCGTTACTGCACAGAATGGGTCGGACAAAGCGATCTATACCATTCGAAAAGATGTTCCAAACAAAGTGGAACTGGGTATGCGCAACGGCAGTGACAAGGTACTCTGGTCAAAGAAACTGCAGACCGATCTGGGTATTTCAGCGCTGAATGTAACAACCAGTCTTGCCGTTACGAAAGATTATGTTATTGTGAATACAAGAAATGAACCTGGCATGATACTGGATCGCAAGACGGGTGCGAAGGTAGGCACAATGCCCAATATGCAATCCATTATCGGAGGCCTTACCAACTTCTTTGCCACAGCAGATGACGGAAACAATATCCTGATATGCAATCTTGCGCCAAATGCAGGCACCTACAAGGTGTGGAGAATCAACGGTGTGAACGGTACTCCCGAGCTCTACATTGACTGGGCTGCGAGCGGAAGCACTGCCATTGGGCGAAAACTCTCAATAAAAGGGAGTCTCGACGGGGGGGATGCAATCATCACTGCAGCAATTATGGGTGACGCCAAATCATTTGCCCGCTGGCAGGTTAAAGGAGGAGTGCTTCAGTCGCAGATACCCGAGATAGTAGCTATACCCGAAATAGGAGGAGCCTGGTGGAACAACGCCGACGTTGTAGCTACCAACCCTTCAGACCCCCCCATAGGTGACTATTTTGTTTCTTACTATGCATTACCTAGAAGATTCGCATGGATAGACGGTAAAACCAACACTTTCAGGGCGCTCGGACCAGAGATAAGCGGAAACTGGGTACAAAATGCAGCCGACTACACCGTGTTCAACGGAAATCCTTATGCTGCAAGCAACTCGGTAAACTCTTTCACCTGGGGGGGTAGTGACGACAAGATCTATCTGTTTGATGCAAGTTCAACCACCACATTCACCGAACCCATTTGGACCTCTCCAATCGGCACATACGGCGGTAAAGACAACGGAGGACAAAATGGAAACGGCACCGGAGATGTAATTTTGAAAGTTTCAACCGACGGATATTACATGTATCTCTACTTCATGTTCACCAACGGATGTGTAGTATGTGTACAATATGATTGTATTGACATGTAAGATAAGGTTCAGATAAACCGTATAATTGAGTTGTCTGAATTTTGAGCCTGATTAAAAAGAAAATTTGTGTTACCTTTGGTACCAGTTTTATTTTAGTCACCGCAAAATTCAGACAACTTTTTCCAACAACCCCCCCAGTCATATGATCAGCAACCCGGTGGGGCTAGCTGCAAGATATCAAATAAACATTTCATTAATTATGAGAATACTAAAATTACCCGCATACAGATTCTTTATAGCTATCATCCTTGCCCCCCCGCTGCTGCTCCTTTCCGCAGCCTGTGGACGAGATGAAGCTCCAGATACGGATTATGAATTCCCGATCCACCCAAAACAATATAAATAAGACCCCCCCGTTATATATGGATAGATGCAGCAGCCAACTTCCGTGACTTTGCCAATAGCAGGGAGAATATTGTTCGTGATTTAAAACTGGCCAAAGATGCCGGTTTTACGGATATTGTCGTGGACATCCGTCCAACATCGGGCGATATACTTTATAAATCGTCCGTTCAGGGTGCGGCACAGGTACAATGGCTGGGGGGGCATGGGTGAACGGTGTGTATTCAAAAGTAGAACGAACCGCAACCTGGGACTATCTGCAGGCATTCATCGATGAAGGGCATAAGCTGAACTTAAAGGTTCACGCAGGATTCAATACAATGGCGGGAGGGCACAGCAGCGGGGTTAGGCAGCCAGGGGGGGCTCCTCTACAGAGATTCGTCAAAGAAAGATTGGGCAACCTCCGAAAATCTCTCCACCGGCATCACAAATACTATGGATGCAGGAGGAGGAACAAAATTCTTCAATCCGGCAAATGATGATGTACAGAATTATTTATGTGATCTGCTTAAAGACCTTGCCAAATATAATCTGGATGGCATCATCCTCGACAGGGGAAGATTCGACGGAGTACAGTCCGATTTCTCCGATCTCACCAGAAAAAAAGTTTGAGGCATATCTGGGAAATGTAAAGCTGGCAAATTTCCCTGGCGATATTCTCCCTCCCGGGACAACTATGCAACAAGTCATCGCCATGAGCACCTATCCCCCCCTACTTCACCAAATGGCTCGAATTCAGAGCGAAGGTAATCTATGACTTTATGTCTAAAGCACGCGGTACTGTAAAATCAGTGAATCCGGATATGAAGTTTGGCATCTATGTCGGGGGGGTGGTATTCTACTTACTATGAGGTTGGCGTCAACTGGGCCAGTCCGAAATACAACCCAAGCCTGACCTACAAGTGGGCTACCCCCTCAATATATGAATTACGGGTGTGCCGGATTGATGGACCAGATCCTCATAGGCGCCTATGCCTCTCCACTAAGAGTATATGGATCTTCTGAATGGACGATGCAGGGTTTTTCGAAGCTGGCAAAGGACAAAATTAAAGATAGCTGCCCCATGGTTGCCGCCGGTCCCGATGTAGGCAACTGGGACAGCAACAATCAGGCGACCCAGGAGCAGGAAAACCAAGCAATTGTCAACTCCGTAAAAGCCTGTATGGATGAATGCGACGGTTATTTCCTGTTTGATATGATTCATTTAAAATGGCCAATCAGTGGCAATACGCAAAAGAGGGTATAAATAAAGCCATAGGCAGTAAATAAACCATCTATTACCGAAATGCGGACAGAGGTCATCGTAATATTAAAGATATCAATATACTATAAAAAAATGAACAGCATATTTAAGATATTTCTAACCCTTTTGATCACAACTTTTTTTATGTTGCAACACAGACAAGAAATCCCAACCGGCAGATATTTTACCGAAACTCATTTGGATTGATGCAACAGCTAATATTGAGCGATTCAATAACAAAGACACTATTGACTATTATCTGGAAAAAGTAAAAGGACTAGGTTTTACAGATATTGTGGTTGATGTTCGGCCCATTTCGGGACACGTACTTTATGACAGCCAATATGCCCCCCCGAAGCTCACGGAATGGAAAGGAAAAGAGATCCATTACGATTTTGATTACCTGGAATACTACATTGAGAAAGCTCACAGCCTCGGGCTGAAGGTGCAGGCATCTCTCAACACCTTTGTGGCAGGCCACAACTATATGGATTCCGGCCCGATCTATGAGGAAGGGAAATCAGAATGGGCATCTATTATTTACACACCGGATGAAGAGGTGAAGCTGATCCCTATAACAGAGGAGAAAAACAAATATTCAGCCATGGTAAATCCTGTGAATGAGGAATTTCAAAGCTATATCCTGAATATCTTCAGAGAGATCGTGGAAAAATACCCGGAACTGGACGGTATCATTCTCGACAGGGTGCGATACGACGGCTTCACCGCAGATTTTTCGGAATTGTCACGTAAGAAATTTGAAAACTATCTGGGAAAAACATGGATCGCTTCCCCCCCGACGATATCTACCGATGGAAGAAAAACGAAAACGGCGGGCTCTACCCCCCGAACGCGGCAAGTATTTCCTGCAATGGATCGAATGGCGTACATCTGTCATCTATGACTTCATGTCAAAGCAGGAAGGTCATCAAATCCGCCAATCCAAATATCTCTTTCGGGACCTATACAGGCGCCTGGTACCCCCCCTCTTACTTTGAAGTGGGAGTTAACTTTGCAAGCAGGAATTACGATCCTTCGGCCGATTACGACTGGGCCACTCCCGCCTACAAGAACTACGGTTACGCCGAACTGCTGGATCTGTTTACCGTAGGCAACTACTACACTACCATTACCATTGAAGATTACCTGAAAGAAAACCCCGAAATCAAAACGAGACTGATATGTGGGCACAACATGGAACATGGTACTGCGTGGAAGGATCGAACCAGCACCTGAAATCAATCCTCGATGGGAATAAGTTTTATGGAGGGATTCTGGCAGACCAGTTCTACGATAATCCCGAAGGACTCGCTGCATCAATCAGGATGAACCTGGAAACTTCTGACGGATTAATGATCTTCGATATCGTGCATATCATTGAAAATGATATGTGGAAATATGTAGAAAAAGGGATGCGTGAAGTAGGTGCAATATAAGCCCGAAATAGATTAAATCGCTTTAAAAATTGGAAGTATGCTCAGGAAGAGGAGATGAATGTACCACAGTTTTTCAAACGGATTGAGAAAGATAAAAAAAATAGAGAGATGATTTTTCTGAAGAAAAATCCGCACAATGACGAGAAGCACCTTATTCTGGTTCATTCAGATCCGCAATTCCACAAAGAAGAAAACTTCCAGAACTACGCTAAAGTGATTGAGGATATTGCACAACTAAAAAAATTACCCCCCCGACAGGGACATTCTGGGTGTCGATTTCGGGGGGGATCTGGTGGGAGACAAACCGGAACTCTATCCTCTTTATATTGAACATCTGAACCGTACGGGAATACCTTTTTACCGAATGCCGGGCAACCATGAACTGCAGTTTGGGGGACGTACCCCCCGGAAACCATCAGTGTGCAAACAATAAATATCTCCGTCCTGCTCGACATGCTAAAGCCTTATAACACCCATCCGCTAACGGTACATATGCATTACACGAATTCACTATACTTATGATGATTATTTTAACTATATATTGCAATATCTAAGAAAATATACAAAATAAATAATGTTAATTAGTCGGCACTTAATAAATTATTTTATTTTTATGTTTGCATATCAGCTTTTTTTTATCTTTATTTTGTGGATTATTCTAAATCATTTTTGATTATTAATATTTTGCTCGCTCCGCGTTACTATAAGAGACAATCAAAAATGAGTATATTTAACATACTAAAGAAACGTGAAAGGGTGCTTTCCTTGTTTACGAAGGATCGCATAAGTGCTGGAAAACGATGGAAATCATCAATGAGAAAATACGAAAGACCCAACTGATAATTTTTTTTAACAAAAAG
>JMBV01000232.1_pt1 | contig 20817 bp, 35 predicted proteins | sample 616531 | NCBI WGS metagenome assembly JMBV01 (sample SAMN02727904, study PRJNA239997) | anaerobic digester metagenome | biome: anaerobic digester; isolation source: mesophilic anaerobic digester inoculated with municipal waste water sludge... | place: Germany: Bielefeld University, CeBiTec ...
TTTGATGGTCCTTCTCTCCTTGCTACTCTGGAATGCAAGTTCAATGATCCTCATTACGTTGCGTGCCTCTTCCGGTTTTACGGCCAGTTCGGCTTCACCGTTGATAGCATCACGCAGATTGATGAAATAATCGCGATAATCGCCGTGCTCACTTTCTACTTTTCCCTGTATTTTCACTCCCTTATATTCGATGTTGATGGAGCCCCCCCAGATGTTATCCGGTTCACGCCCCCAATCTTTTCCGGAGGGTATTATACCGCTGTCGAGTGTTGCCTCCTGCACGTCGAGCCCATACTTGACGAACGACCCTTTAGTGCCGTGAAGCATATAGGTGGGTCCAGGTATCCGGCAGATCATTCCAGATTTCAGAGTAGCGATGAAATTGGGATAGTGGAGGCGCACGTCGAAATGGTCGTCAGCCTTTGCCCAAGGCCGCTGTGAGTCGATTTGCGCCGTTACTGCTGCAGGCATGCCGAAAAACCACAAGGCTTGGTCGATAAGGTGAGAACCCAGATCGTAGAAGATGCCCGATCCGGGAAGAGGTTCTTCACGCCAAGCCCCCCCATTAGGACGTTGTTCAGTTCGGTATCGGTCGAAATGGGTCTCATAGTCAACAATTTCTCCCAATATTCCGCTTTCAAGTAGTTTTTTTTACAGTCTTGGTGTCGCTGGTGAAACGGCGATTGTGGTAAACTGTCAAGATCTTTTTTTTGTCGTTCCGCAATCTCAATAAGCTCGTTTGCTTCTGCTACATTTATAGTAAAAGGCTTTTCAACCACAACATGCTTACCAGCCAGCAACGCTTCTCTTGCCCAACGGAAATGACCGGTATTGGGAGAGGTAACGATTACGAGATCTATCTCTGGATCATCGATGATCCTTTCCGTTGGGAACAACTGTTGTGATTGGGTATCGTTCTTCTACCAGGCCTGCCTTCCGGGATTTGATGTGCTTATTTTTGAAAGTTCAAAGCCTTCCACAACGTCGATGAAAGGTGCATGAAACACGCGGCCGGAGAGTCCGTAGCCGATGATGCCTGTACGAATATTGGTTGACATAGGTTATAAATTTATTTGTTAAGTTCTCAAAGATAGGGAATTTTTCAATAAAAAGAGAGTGTTACTCTTGCTTCAGCAGAAAATCGACCAGTTTTTGAGTGGCAATGGCCCGATGGCTGATGCTGTTTTTAATGTCGTTGCCCAGTTCGGCAAAGGTTTGATCATAACCAAGGGGGGGACAAATACAGGATCGTAACCAAAACCGCTTTTCCCACGCTTTTCCTCAATGATTTGTCCCTTTATTACTCCTTCAAACAGGTGCTCTTCTCCATTGATAACCAAAGCTATTACGGTGCGAAATTGTGCCATGCGGTTTCCCAATCCCTGCAATGCCAGGAGCAGTTTATTCATATTGTCGATAGAATTGCACCCTTCACCTGCATAACGCGATGAGTAAACGCCGGGAGCTCCACCAAGTGCTTCCACCTCCAGTCCTGAATCGTCGGCAAAGCAGTCGTATCCAAACATTTCTCTAACGAATCTGGCTTTGATAAGGGCGTTCTCTTCAAGGGTTCCCCCGGTCTCTTCTATCTCGTTGTGACAGTTAATATCGGAAAGACTGAGGATTTGCAGTCTTCCGTTAATAATTTTTCTGATCTCGTCGAGTTTATGGCTGTTGTTTGTTGCAAAAACAATTTGTTTCATACGTTGACTATTCATATTCATATAAGCAAATGAAAACGATGTTTATGCTTTTATTAACTGTTTATTTTTTTCTGATTACGCAATAGTGCCTCTCTTTCATTGAGCTTCTCTCTCCGGGTACCTCCTGTTTCCGAATTTTTAAATCTCTTTCCCGTTCACGTTGTTTTAATTCGATTTCACGCAAGCGCTGCCTTCTCTTCAGTTCCTGTTCCCGTTGCCTGATCTTTTCTTTTCTTTCACGTTCCCGTTTTTCTGTAAAGCTTTTCTGCTGGCGGATTCCGTGGCTTTCCTGTTCTGCCGGATCGCCTCAGCGGCCTTCACTTCGAGCCTCAGTTTCAACTCATCGGGTGTAATTCGGTCTGTTTGCCGGATCGGTTTCACCGAACCTTCCCCCCCACAGGGATACTCCGTCTATCCAAAGGTACAATCTTTTCCTCTTTTTGTGCGAAATTTTCACCTGTTTCTGCTTTTACAATCATTTCAGTCTGCTGAACTCTTGCCGGTGAAGTATTTAAATACTCCCGGCAGAAGGTAAGATACTCTTCAATATCTTCCGGGATTTGCAGTAAGGAGATGTTCTCTTCGGAGATTACTACGGGAAAAACTTCCTTAGTCAACGCAGATATAAAAATGGAATCAGATAATATTGTTTGTGCATATTGTGAAGCTTCTTCAAAAGAGTTAAAGGGCTGAACACTGAGCGCCTCCATCTTAATGAGAGGGATGAAAGAAAGATTAAACCGGCGATAGCTGAAGTGTGAAAAATTGAAATTTGCCGTTGCGAAAAGGAGCCTGTTTTACCAGTGTAGTTATGTGTAAATAAGAGGAGGAAAAGGTGCAGCCCTTTTATCGTTACTGAACAGGGTGTTCTCAAATTTTACTTTTGATTGAGAGAGCCGGCCGAATCGTTATTCCACTCAACATACATGGAAGCGTTGTCTGCCAATGTCCGGCCTTGCGATATCGCTTCCACTATGTTTTCGGCAATAGGAGCCGCATCTGAGTCCGGAAAGCTTTCAAGAAGCTTGTTCAAATATTCATTTGTCTGTGCCACATTGCCTGTTTGCGCGTAAGATAGTGCGTTAAGCAGAAGGAACTGAGGCATTAATCCCGATCCGGGATGTTTAACGATGAATTCTTCAAAAGCATTATGCACACTTGCGGTAACTCCTTTTTTTTATAAGCCTCATATGCTTTTTGATACAACTCCTCTTCAGGTAGGTAAAAAGAGATACCCTGCTTTGGGGTGCAGGCAAGGAAGATAATGTGGTCTCCTTTTTATTTGGTTTCTCTTCTGTCAGTCCTTGATATAGTGTTTGAGAGAGATAATCACTACCTAGTTCACTGTATATCTTATAGAGCTTATAAGCCGTTGCGGTAGTGTCTTTGTTGACTTCTCTCTTAGCTAGGTTTATCCACTCTCCATGACTTTTGTGCTGTTGCTTTCCGGTAGAAAGGGCAGTCTGGTAAACTGTGGCATTCAGCAAAAGATTATAAGGGGGGGTAGTGAGCCCTTTTACTTTTTCGAATGCTTGGTAAGCATTTTTGTTCTCGCCAAGAATTGCATAAACCTGCCCGAGAAGGAATTGCAGCCGTTTTTGCTGTTTGTGATTTTCTCGGTACTGATTGCTCTTTTCAGGTAAGGGATAGCATTGGCGTACTCTTTTTATGAAGCAGATAGAGTGTGTAAGTCTCTGTGAAAATAGTGTTTAAATGAGTAGGAACCGTTTTCAGCTTCAAAACATAGGCCATATTGTCTGCATCGTACGTCCTGTTCATCTCAGTGTATATACGCAACATCCAGATCTCTGTTTCAAACTTCACATCGGCATCATCCTTGTATAAGCGTAAGATCTGACCGAAAACCGATAACGCCTCTTCATAGTCGCGGTTCTGCACAAAGGCTTTTCCCATAAGCAGCCAGGCATTTTCATAAAGGATTATACTCCTCCTGTCGAAACCACTGTAACTGCTCTTTCGAGTATCTCTTTGAGGAGATGCGGCGCGGTTTAGTTGAAATAGAGTGCTCCCGAATGGCTTTTGTGGTTTTATCAATCACGCCATCAAACGGTCCGCCTGGTGTTGTCTTCCCCTGTATTGTTTCCAAGGGGTAAAACGGGAGTAGTTTATAATAATTGTCAGATAAATTTTCCACCTGATTTGCCAGTGCTTCATTATAGGCCTGCTGTGCATTAAAAAAACGTTGTAGCGGGTGGTTAGCTCGTGATAGGCACGTGTGACTGGGGTATTCTTTTTGGTAGAACACCCGAAAATGAGGGCTATACAGAGAGATCCCGAGATAACTATGCAGATTTTGTCTTTTAATTTCACTCACCGGTTTAAAATGAATAATTATTGCAACGCGTGTTCGATATAAGGATATTTACTTTGTTCAATATTAGTAGATTTTCGCTGGATAGCAGCGAGGAGTATATGTTTTATATCGATATGGCGTTGTTCTATGTAAATAACACTAAAACACTGTTTTATTGTGTATGCCATATAAGTTTCTTAAAGTTTTAGGCTTTTCAATATCGAAACTTGAGATTGTCACGAAAACCCCCCCGAAAACCGATATTAACGGATTGCAACATGCTAAAAATAAGTATGTGATTTTGTGCATTATGTGTATAAAAAAACTTATCGGAGGGGACTTTTATTTAGGTTAATGTTTATTTAACAACTGACAATCGAAAAGAAAGGCTACTGAGATTCGGCAAAGCATATTCTCAGATAGTTAATGGATTAAATAGCATTTCTATGCTTATCGTGTTTTTAATTATTCCTGTTTTTGTTTTTAAAATGAGTTTTAAGGTTCTCCCGATAAAAAAAATATCAAGATCAGTATAAAAATGATAAATGCTCCGGAGGGAACGTTCAGGTAATAAGAGAGAAGCAAGCCGGTAACACATCCCACAAAACTGAACAGGACAGAGAGTGAGATAATTTTTGAATAGCTTACAGTGAACAGGTTGGCGGTCATCTGCGGGACGGTGATAAGCGACATAAGCAGCACAATACCCACAAGGCGGATGCTCAGGACAATGGTAACAGCGATAAAGAGCATCATCGTATATTCAATAAATTGGGTGGGTAGACGCCGGGTACGGGCAAATTCGGTGTCGAACGATACTGATACAATAGAATGATAAAACAGTACAAAGAAAAGCAGGAGAACAAGTGATAAAACAAACAGAGAAACAATATCGGCTCGTGTAATAGTAAGGATGTTGCCGAAAAGGTATTCCGACAGGTTAGGGGGGGCATACCCCGGGGGGGTAAGAAAAGTAAGTACTATTCCTATTGCCATTCCCAGCGACCAGAAGACGGCAATGGCAGAGTCTTCACGAACGTCTTGCTTGCTTGATAGCCACTGGATGCCGAAAGCTGAAAAAAACAGAGAAGGCCATAGCCGACAAAACAGGAGGAAGACCAAAATAAAAACCTATTCCCAATCCCCCCGAATGATGCATGTGTAATGCCGCCACTGATGAATACCAATCGTCTTGTAACTACATAAGTACCTATGATTCCACAGGCAATGCTTGCGAAAAGGCTTCCCAAAAGTGCATTCCTGAAGAAAGCATACTGAAACAGTTCAATGATATTCATCTCTTTATTCCCTGTCAGGCATGCATTTTTTTTGTGCTCTAAGATCATTTACTATCATAAGCACTTCATCTTTCATCTGATCGGGAACGGAAATTCCTCTCATCTGAAGGCTTCTTATCCAGCGTGGTTTCTCCTCATCAAGAACAGAGTAGAACACCTCACGAAACTCCTCTATCTCGTTTGTGGCATATTTTGAAGAGTCGCGGTTTGAGTATTTATCAAGTTCCTCGTCGTCAAAATATTCCGGTTTCTCCTCGAAGGCAGCTATAAGGCTGTCTTTTCGCACACTTCGTGCGCTCCGCAACAACCGCCTCCACTTAAGTCGATATAGGGGGGAGTGGCTTCCCGCTCCTTCGTATTACCCTTTTTGCGCTGTAAGCTGTTGGATACAGCAAGTGCTATGATGAAAAAAAACTATGATGCCGGCAAAAACAAATAAACTTTGCATAATCAGTTACCTTTCTTCTATTCTAAATCCTGCATATTTTAAATCTTCCCAGAAATTGGGATACGATTTGGAAACCACATTTGGGTCATTAATAATCAGTGTGTCTAAAATGATTGCACCCGGAGCAAAGGACATAGCCATACGATGGTCATCGTAGGTGTCTATAGACGGCTCTTTTACGGGAGAACATCGCGTTCCGTCCCATTCAAGCATGCCTATTTCAGTTTCATTAAGCAGATATCCAAGCTTTCCAACTCATTGATCAATGCCTGCACACGATCAGTCTCTTTGATCTTCAGGCTCTGGATACCTGAGAAAAGAAATGGTATACCCATAAAACAACAGGTAGCCGCAAAAGTTTGTGCTAGATCAGGTTCATTTACAAAGTCGTGAAAAAAATTTTCTCGTTTTTCTCTTTGAATTACGAATGATAATACCATCCGAAACAAAATCAGTTGTTACACCCAGGTCGCCGAAAAGATTAGCCACATTGGCATCGCCCTGGAGACTCTTTTTCTTCAGCCCATTCAGCTTTACCTCAGAACCTGGAAGCAGGGAAACCATTTCATACCAATAGGAAGCAGCGGTCCAGTCTGCCTCCACCACATGCTCAATTGGCTTGTAGGCCTGGTGCTTGACTGTTATATCATTACCCTCCCACTTGGCATGAACGCCACATTTCTCCATCATGTTCAGAGTAAGGTCGATATAAGGCCTGGAGACTATTTCTTTCTCGATATGCATGGTCAGTCCCTTTCCATCAGAGGGGGGGCAACCATAAGTAGTGCCGATATGAATTGAGAACTGATATTTCCGGAGAGATACACTTCGCCACCCTTGAGTTTTCGCCCCCCCTTTATCTTGAGAGGTGGAAATCCCTCTTTCTCGAGATATTCAATCTCTGCTCCCAGCGCTATGAGAGTCTCTACAAGAGGATGAATGGGGGGGCGCTCATGCATTCTTTTTGACCCCTTTACGATCCATTCGCCCTCCATCCCCGCTAGAAAAGCAGTCAGAAACCTCATTGCGGTGCCGGCCCCTTAACGTCGAACACGTTGGAGTCGGAGTTGAAAGCATCTATAAGCACTTGCGTGTCTTCGCAATCGGAAAGATTCCTGATAGGTTTATCGCTCAAACTCAATGCATTGAGAATAAGAGCTCTGTTGCTCATGCTCTTAGAAGAGGGGAGCTGTACTGTGACCCGGATTGAGCCGGGTGGAAACAATTTATATTGTAATTGCATCTCTGTGCGACTTTTATCACTGATATATAATACAAAAATAATACTTTAAAACGAAGGTTCAGCTGTTTCTTTTCGCTTTTACGTTGTTTAAATTCATTTAATTAATTTTTCCGCCTTGTGAAATATTGGCAATCGGTTGTTGATGTTATTTACACTCTTCTGCTTTGAATATTGTTTTGACCTTGCATCTCTTTTCTGCATCTCTTTTCACTATGAATACCACTATCCCGGTTTTCGTCATACTCTGTTTATCTTACTTTCTACATTCAATGCCTTGAGTCTCCTCTGAAAATCTATTTTAATATCAATTGCCAAAAAGGTATTTATATTATAAATAATTATTTTTGATATTTTAGGTTTAGGGCGCAATATAATGCTTTCTCAATTGTTTAATATCCTGTCCAGATATACATATTCTGTCTTACATTCTCCATTCAACACCTTGTTTGGTGTCCTTTATCTCCACGCCTGCGGCTTTCAGTTCGTCACGTATCTTATCTGAAGTAGCCCAGTCTTTGTTTTCACGGGCAGTCTCTCTTATATCAAGAATCAACTTCATAAGATTGTCAATCACATTACTTCCTGCCACGCTTTTTGACTCATCCACCAACCCTAATACTTCAAAACAAAGGTGTGCATAACCCTTTTCAGTGCTGCCAGATCATCGGCAGTCAGAGATTCTGTTTTATCGTACGCTGAGTTGATAATACGTACTCCATCGAACAGATGGGCAATCAGCACGGGGGGGCTGTTAAAGTCGTCGTTCATGGCAGCGTAGCATCTGTCTTCCAGATCGGCGATGTTTACCGAAGAGGAGGGTGAAGGCTCTATCTTCTCTATTGTTGAGAAGCTCTCCATCAATTTTTTATATCCTTTTCTGATGCCTGAAGAGCCTCGTTGGAGAAATCGAGTGTGCTCCGGTAATGAGACTGAGCCATAAAGAAACGTACGGTCATGGGTGAATAACCTCTTTCCAGCAATGGATGGCTACCGGTGAACAGCTCCCTTGGCAAAAACCGTTTCCCGCCGTTTTGGACATACGTGTACCATTTACGGTGAGCATATTGGTGTGAACCCAGTACTTTACAGGCTCAGTGTGATTGCAGGCTACCGATTGAGCAATCTCATTGGTGTGGTGAGTTGCCTGAAGGTCCATTCCGCCACCATGAATATCGAACGAAGTACCTAAGTATTTGGTGCTCATGGCTGAACATTCGATATGCCAGCCCGGGAAACCCTGGCCCCCATGGTGAAGGCCACTGCATAAGAGTTTCCGGATTTGCTTTTATCCATAGTGCAAAATCAAGCCTTCCCCGTTTTTCATCCTGTCCGCTCAGTTCGCGAGTACCTTCCAGCAGATCTTCCAGTTTTCTGTTTGTAAGCATTCCGTAGTCGTGGTGACGGCTGTATTTTTCTACGTCGAAGTAGACTGATCCGTTCACCTCATAAGCAAACCCTGCAGCCATAATCTCTTTTATCATCTCTACCTGCTCAATGATATGTCCGGTGGCGGTGGGCTCAATATTTGGCGGAAGAGTGTTGAAGAGTGAGAGTACTTCATGAAATCCGATGGTGTACTTTTGTACAATCTCCATCGGCTCAAGTTGTTCTATCCTGGCCCTTTTGGCAAATTTATCCTCTCCTTCATCACGGTCGCCTTCAAGATGCCCCCCCGCATCTGTAATATTGCGTACATAGCGCACTCTGTATCCGAGGTGAAGCAGATATCTGTATATCATATCGAAAGAGATGAATGTACGGCAGTTCCCAAGGTGGATATCACTATACACAGTGGGGCCGCATACATACATACCCACGAGAGGAGGATGCAGTGGCTTAAAAACTTCTTTTGTCCTGCTTAATGTGTTGTAGATTACCAAACTTTTTGCTTTTTCTTCGTTCATTTTACCGGCTAGTTTTTTTAAAAAGGCAAAATTACAAATTTAAGCGGTAATAACGGCATTTGGTATAAAAAAAAGGAAAAAAAAGTCTTCTGTAACCGGTGTTGTTTTGCGTTTTTTTTATTACTTTTGCGATTTATTTTTGTTTAACTCATCAAAACAACTACAGTATGTTCAGGAAGATCTTTCTTTCCCTTGCAATCCTTTCTGTTGCGGTTGTGATTGAGGCGCAGAATCTACAACTGCATTTCGATCCCCCCCGCCATTCATTTTACGGCGATGAAGTTGCCCCTGTCAATTATCTTACGGCTACATTTGAAATGTTTAAACCGACCGGTGGGGGGGAATACTTTTATGTTTGTGGACTTTGATTTTAGTTTCGATAAAAGGAACCCGGGATTGGTTTATGCAGAGATAGCCCGTGAATTTAAGATAGGCGATTTTCCGCTTTTTCCCCATATAGAATATAATGGGGGGGCCTGGGACTGGTAAAAGGTACAGGTATTGGCTTTTCCATTCCTGCTGCTTATCTGGGAGGTTTGGGATATCCCTTTCAGTTGGGTAATTTCCACATGAACACATACGTGGCATACAAGCTGAATTCGTTTCAGGAGGTGAGTCACGACGCACAGTGGACCTTTACATGGAACTCGTTGCTGGCTGATAGCAAGCTTTCGCTTTCCGGATTTTTCGACTTGTGGTCCGAGAACAAAGACCGTACAGGTGTTGAATCGGGGAAAAGGCTGGTTTTGCTGAGCGAACCGCAGATATGGTACAATGTCACTCCCAATTTTTCTGTTGGGAGCGAAGTGGAGATAAGCTACAATTTTGTGCGACTTGAGAATTTTTATGCCATCCCAACGCTGGCAACTAAATGGACTTTCTGAAGTTTAATATAAGAATCTATGTTGGAAAATTATTTAAGCTAAAAGCACACAAGACGACTGTTCGTACCGAGATTGTGGCGGGGATCATAACTTTTCTCACCATGTCTTATATTTAATAGTGAACCCAAATATCCTGAGCGCATCGGGTATGGACAAGGCAGCACTTTTTACGGCAACGGCATTAGCTAGCGTACTGGGAACCATGTTTATGGCGTTCATCCTAATCTGCCGGTGGCACAGGCACCCGGTATGGGGGGGCTTAACTCTTTCTTCGCCTTTTCAGTAGTGTTAGGGCTCGGCTATTCTTGGCAGATGGCCCTTACTGCAGTTTTTATAGAAGGGATTATTTTTGTTATCCTCACGTTCTTTAATGTGCGGGAACTGATAGTGAAGAGTATTCCGGGTTCAATCAAAAATGCTATTCCAGTAGGAATAGGCCTTTTCATTACCTTTCTTGGGCTGCAGAACGCGGGATTGATTGTGAAAGATGAAAACACCATGCTAACCCTTGGGGCGATGTCTAACCCCCCCCATATATGGGTCGCTTCGGCGGGACTTATACTTACAGCGGTATTGTATCATAAAAAAAGTACACGGGGGGGCGTTCCTTATAGGGATTATTGTCGCTACAATTTTTGCAGGCTTGCTGGGACTGGTCCACCTGCCCGAAGGAGGCATTGTTGCTCTCCCTCCCGATATATCACCAATCTTTATGAAGTTTGAATGGCACAATATCTTTACACCCGATATGCTGATCGTAGTGTTTACATTCCTTTTTGTAAATCTCTTCGATACCATTGGAACCCTTTTGGGAGTTGCTTCTAAGATTGGGCTTACTGACAACGAAGGGAGCTTTCCGCAAATTAAACGTGCCCTTTTGCCGATGCTCTTGGCACAACCTTTGGTGCTGTTCTGGGAACAAGTACAGTTACCTCATACGTTGAGAGTGCTTCTGGCGTAGCTGTGGGAGGACGCACCGGGCTGACCGCTCTCTCCACGGCTGTAATGTTTGCACTGGCGTTGTTTCTCGCCCCGCTGTTCCTAATGGTTCCTGCCTCAGCTACTGCTCCAGCGCTTATACTGGTTGGGCTGTTCATGATAACTTCAGTTGTAAAGATCAATTTCCATGATATGACAGAAGCCCTGCCGGCTTTCCTTACCATTGTGATGATGCCTTTTGCTTTCAGTATTGCCCAGGGTATCGTGTTCGGCATGCTATCTTTTGTCTTCCTGAAAGCGCTGAGCGGAAAATTCAGGCAGATCTCCACGACCATGTGGGTGATATTTGTGTTGTTTATTGTGAAGATGGTATTGGATGCGATGAATGTGCTATAAATAACTATTAATGAAAGTAAGTCCTGTAAAATTCGTTTTACCGGGACTTACTTTTTATTTTTGCAGAAAACGGTAGTTAGGTACAGGCTTCATCTGGTATCTTTTTTTTAATGGAAAAACCGATTAATAAAGTTTTGAATGATGATAGATTTGTTTTTAAAGTTTCTTAAGTTTGGCGTGGTAGGATTGTCGGGTACGGTGATCGATTTTTTTTCTTTACATGGATGTGCAAGGAGAAGTTAAAGTGGAATAAGTTTCTTTCCAATTCAATCGGTTTTATGCTGGCAGCCACATCCAACTATGTTTGAACAGAATCTGGACATTTGAAAGCGAAAATCCTGATGTGGGACTTGAATATTTATCTTTTTTTCCTAGTTTCGGTGATTGGCCTAGGATTGAATAACCTGTTTCTTTATCTACTTCACGAAAAGGGGGGGAAGATAAACTTCTACATATCTAAAGCTATCGCTACTGCATTCGTAACCCTGTGGAACTTCGTTGCAAACTATTTCTTCACCTTTAATAAATGCTAAAGCATTTTCATTTGCTTTTTACAGATGAAATAATTACTTTTGCGCTCTGAATCAATTAATAATAAGTAATACTAACACTGACAATATTTTATGGCAACAACTGCTGATTTCAGGAACGGGATGTGCATCGATTTGGATGGGCAGTATTTTTTTTATTGTGGAATTTCTGCATGTGAAACCAGGTAAAGGGGGGGCAGCTTTCGTTCGTACAAAACTTAAAAATGTGACTACCGGACGCGTGCTTGAAAGACATTCAACTCGGGGGGGTAAGGGTGGATGAGGTACGTATAGAACGTCGCCCTTTTCAGTATCTCTACCGCGACGATATGGGATATAATTTCATGAATACCGAAACATTTGAGCAAATACCCATCCCTGAAGAGCAGATTGAAGGAGTGCAGTTCTTAAAAGAAGGTGATATAGTGGATGTGCAGATCCATGCCGAAAGCGGGACTATTCTTACAGCAGAAATGCCTCTGCATGTTGTGCTTGAGGTTACCTATACCGAGCCAGGAATAAAAGGCGATACCGCAACAAACGCCTTGAAGCCTGCAACCGTTGAAACAGGCGCTGAGGTGCGTGTGCCACTTTTTGTAAACACAGGTGAAAAAAATAAAAGTTGATACACGAAACGGATCCTATGTGGAACGTGTGAGAGAGTGATTCTTAGTAAACATTTAAATAACTTCGTATTAGAGAGGACGAACATGAAAGAAAATGTCCGTCCTCTTTTGTTTTAAAACTGCCGTTCCCCCCTTCCCATTATGATTTTTATTCGTACATTTGTTCTGTTACAATCCGGAAATATAATAACATGAACAGGTTAAGTATCAAACAGTGGGCAGAGGAAGATCGTCCAAGGGAAAAATTAGTGATGAAAGGGGGGGTATCGGCGCTCTCCGATTCGGAGCTACTTGCTATATTGATTGGCTCTGGTAATGACAGGGAGAGTGCGGTAGAACTGAGTAAACGAATTCTGCTTAAAGCCGACAACGATTTGAATAATCTTGCCCGTATGAGTGTGGCCGACCTGGTGCGGAACTTCCGTGGAATAGGTGAAGCCAAGGCAGTTACAGTTATCTCGGCTCTCGAATTGGGGAGGCGAAGGAAAAATACGGATATCTCCGACAGAAGAAAAATAGTATCATCACGCGATGCACATGAACATTTCTTTCCAATTCTTTCCGATCTGAACCATGAAGAGACGTGGGCTTTGCTTACAGACCGGTCAAACAAGGTACTTACCACAATGCAGGTCAGCAGGGGAGGTATTTCGGGGGACCGTTGTGGATATCCGTCTGATTCTTCGAGAGGCGCTAAATCATTATGCATCAGGTATAATACTTGGGCATAATCATCCCTCCGGGAATTGCCGTCCTAGCCCTCAGGATACTCATATTTCAAAAAAAGCTGAAAGATGCTGCTCAATTGATGGATATCATGCTGTTGGATCATATTATAGTATGCGGGGAAACTTATTTCAGTTATGCAGATGAAGGAATTATCTGATTAAAGAAACAATTTGCCCGGAATTCGGTTTAATAATAAAAAAAATGAATTATGAACGAAAAGATACAGGCGATACAAGATAAAATAGTGGTGATGCTCCGTACGGTGTATGATCCCGAAATTCCCGTGAATATCTATGATCTGGGTATGATCTACGATGTGGATGTAGATGATGATAGCAATGTAACAATAGAAATGACATTTACATCGCCCGCTTGTCCGGCTGCAGATTTTATCCTTATGGATGTGCAGTTGAAAGTTGAATCGATACAGGAGGTGAAAAAGGTGGACATCAATCTTACCTTCGATCCGCCGTGGGATCGTTCGATGATGAGTGAAGAGGCTCTTCTGGAGCTGGGAATGATGTAATCTGGTGTGGAAATTTGCAGAATCATTAACAGTGGATAAAAAGATATATTTCCTCGCTGATGCCCATTTAGGATCAAAATCGCATAACGATTCCTTTGAGACGGAACGGAAGCTGTGTCGTTGGCTTGATTTCGCAAGACAGGATGCCCAGGCGATTTATCTGATGGGTGATATATTTGACTACTGGTATGAATACAGGTATGTTGTACCTAAAGGGTTTACTCGTGTTTTGGGAAAGCTGGCAGAGGTGACCGATTCAGGGGTGGAGGTCCATTTTTTTTATTGGGAACCACGATATATGGTTAACCGACTACCTTTCAGAAGAGTGTGGGCTAATTCTGCATTTCGAACCTTTTATAACCGAAATAGAAGGAAAGAAATTTTTTTTCTTGCTCACGGCGATGGGCTGGGGGGGATAACTCCAGGTCGTTTCGCCTGCTTAGAAAAGTGTTCCACAGCAAATTCCTCAGGAGATGTTTTCGGCTATTCACCCAAGGTGGACCATACCGATGGCACATGCCTGGTCGAATAGCAGCCGCCTCTACGGCGGAGTGCAGCCCTACCTGGGCGAGGAAAAGGAGAATCTTGTCAACTTTGCAAAACAGAAACTGAGTGAAGTTCCTGATATTGATTACTTTATTTTCGGACACCGCCATATATTGCTTGAACTGCCCATAGCAGAGAGCTCTAAAGTAATTATGCTTGGGGACTGGATAACATACTTCTCCTATGCAGTATTCAACGGGAAAACCTTAAGGCTAGAGAGGTACGACTCTTAAATATCAGTTTTATCCTTTTTAACTGATGTACCGAGATTTACGAAGCTATATCCCCGGCAAACATATAATGGGCCTTCGCACATGGCGAACTTCAATTCATGCAGTGTAATTTTAGGGATGCAAAATTTTTTTTGAAAAAAAATCCCATATTACAATACCTGCAGCAACCGACACATTGAGAGAGTGCTTGGTGCCATATTGCGGGATCTCGATACACCCGTCCGAAGCATCGATAACTGATTGTTGCACACCGTAAACTTCGTGTCCGAAGACAACAGCATATTTTTTTTGTTTTTGTCCAACTCCGTTGATTCCAATGAGAGACTGTTCTCAGCCTGCTCAACGGAGAAGATTGTATAGCCTTCAGATCGCAGTTGCTGAACGGCCGATAATGTTTTTTTTCAAAATAGCGCCACTTTACTGAGTCTTCGGAACCGAGAGCAGTCTTGTGGATTTCGGCATCGGGTGGTGTTGCGGTTATACCGCAAAGTAATATCTCCTTGACTCTGAAAGCATCGCTTGTGCGAAAAACAGAACCTATATTGTTCCTGCTGCGTACGTTATCAAGTACTATTACCAGGGGAATTTTCTCAGCAGCCTGAAACTCCTCAATACTTATACGATTCAGCTCTTCAACCTTAAGTTTCGTCTTTTCATTTTACTAAACATCAGATTTATTCATTATCATGCTGTTGTTTTCAATCATCTCAAACATCTCTATCGTATCAATCCGTCATTTCCAACACTCGATAGCCTTTTCGTAGATAAACATTCGCACGCATCCTCCTGTTATTTCAAATGGTCTTTCCAAATACTCAGTTACCTTTTCAAAGGCCAAAGAGGCATAAATAAAGTAAACAGAGAAGGTATTTCTCAATATTAAATCACTTTTTCCCATCGCGTTTTATAACAGCCCTTATAACAAACCATGCATGATGAAGCAAGGTTGACAGGTGGCCGTAATATTTCACCATGATACGGTACCGTTCTCTTAGAGATGCTTTACGGTTGGCAGTAGTCATTCCTTCGTTAAGATAGTTGATGAGCGTACTGCGAGTGTTGTAAATTGATGCAGCCTTTTCATCATTCGAATGCACCAGTCGAAATCGGAGGAGAATCGGTATGAAATATCGTAAGGCTCAAAGAGTATCCGTTTCACAAAAAAATGCCTGATGACACACTACCATTCCCATTTTGAAACTCTTCCAAGAGAGTCTGTCAGGAGCTTTCAGCCGGCGCATATGTAAAAATTCACCCTCTCCATTTACAATGGCAGTCTCTCCGTAGAGAATATCGGGAGAAGCCTTCTCCTTAAAAGATTGCATCATTTTTTTCTACCGTTTCCTTTTCAAAAAGGTATCACCGGCGTTCAGAAAACAGATATAATCGCCCGATGCCATTGCTACAGCCTTGTTCATTGCGTCGTATAATCCTTTATCCGGCTCGCTCATCCATTTCATCTTCTCATTTGAATATCGACTGATGAGCATCGGTGTATCGTCTTTTGACGCTCCATCTACAATCACGTGCTCAATGTTATGATATGTTTGCTCCTGAACGCTTTTCAGTGTTCGTTCCAGAGTCATTTCGGCATTGAAGGTAACAGTTATGACAGAAAGTTTAAGCATGATATATATCGATGTACTGTTGTGCTATCAGTGATTCATTGTAATCTTTAAGTGCTTTTTTGCGTGCGTTGGATGATAGTGTTGCGTAATCGGCCTTATAAAGAGTCCATAATATCCCGTTTGCCAGGTCTCCGGCGTCTTTGTATTTGGCTACGTAACCGTTTTCACCGTGTAAGATCATCTCGGGAATACCACCTGTATTGAACCCTACACAGGGTGTTCCGCATGCCATTGCCTCCATGAGGGTATTGGGCAGGTTCTCCTGTAACGATGGTGTTACAAACAGATCGGCAGCGTTATAGGCATCAACCATTTTATTAGGCGGAATAAGTCCCAAGTCAATAGCAGGGAGCGAAAGCTTTTCCTCCAATTCTTCACCGTTGCCGCCGGCAATGATGAACAGTATGTTGTTGTGATTCTTTGCAAGTATTCGGCTTGCCTCGAGCAGACAGTGAATCCCTTTTCTGGGATCAGATGCTTTTACTGCTGCAAACAGCACAATTTTCCTGTCAACGGGCAGATTGAGCCTTTTGAGCGCTTCAAATTTGTTTTTTTTGGCAATACTCATCAGTATTTATGGGATTAGGTATGGATACTACCGTATGTCCTTGCGTTAGCGGACTTCTGATTGCAAGTTCTTTGAGCCAGTTGCTGCAGGCCACAAAAGTGATTTTCCCATTTCCGTAGATGGCTTGTTTTTTTCAGAAAAATACTGTGTGACAGATCTTCAGGCGATGCTGATACTAAATAGGGGGGGCACAAACCGCATGACCTCTCGTAGTTAATGCAAGTAACCGCATGGTGGCAGATTCCGGTGAACGGCCACATATCGTGCATTGTCCACACCACCTTTTTGCCGGAGGCAATGATCTTTTCAATTTCATTTACGGATAGCATCCCTTGATTAATCCAATGCAGATGAATAACATCGGCCTCCCTGAATAAGGGTAGCTCTGTAATTGAGCAGCCAGTGTTGGCGATAGAAACGTCGAATAAGTTTTCTTTTGAGAAACGGTTTTGTAAAAAAAATCGCTCCCCCGTTCAAAATAAAAATTCCATCTGCTTTTGAGTTGGTTGCCAACCACAAACACATCAGGGTCATTTGACCTTTTATCCCGGACAAGCATTTTAACATTTTCTCCACCGGAATTTAGTGCTCTCATTAGCCTGAATGCTGCCAAAGCTGCCCCCCCGCCGTAAATGTCTGATGTGCTTACAATGAGAATGTTCATATGTTATCTACTTCTCAGAAAACGGTTAATCCTTCCCTTTAACTTTGCCCAAACAGAGTTTTTTTTCTTCTGTAATATTTACCGATTGCTTTTTTTTACAGCTCTGTTTTCTCTGATTACTCCGATCTCTGTCTTTAAATCATCTTTATGGAGACTGGTCGAATAAACGATGTTCCTTCCGCTATGTCTTCCACTTCCGTCAAATCCAATGTTTTGAACGAGTGATTTTCCTGCATTGAGTGAAAGAACGTTGTTCAGGAACAGTGAAGCGTACCAGCGGATAGCCCAGGAGTCGTTTTTCCCTTTAACCTGCCTTTTCAGCATACGTGTATATGGGTAATTTCCATTGAAATCGAACGCTTTTGTTAGTCTCTTCTTTTCAGTGACAATAACAGAGCTTCCCCCCCGTCAGTTAAACATCTGCCAAGCTCTTTTCCAGGTTGCCCATCCCCCCCAGCTGCCTGTCCATCTTATTAAAAAGACATCCGGCAGGTCGGGCAAAGGGAAACAGAATCCCTGTATATGACCTATCCTCTCTTCATCTTTGAATCTCTCAAGCGTTTCGTTCATAAACGTCAGAAAATATGGAGATGTAACAATATCGTCTTCAAGAACAATTACTCTGCCATATTCGTTTACAATCCTGGTAACACCGTCGATAATATTTCTTGCCAGGCCCTGGTTAAACTTGTTTTCAATAATATGAATCTCCTTGAAGCCTTCTATTGAGTGTATAAGTTCACGTACCTTCAGCACCTCACTCTTATCGGAGTTGTCTTTATAACCGTCAGAAAAAAAATATATAGCACGCTCTGGCTGCTTAACTTGTTGTTGAGCAATGCCTCTAATGTTTGCCGGGTATGGGAAGGACGGTTATATGTGAAGAGTATGACAGGGGGGGCAGGGTTCATAGGCTAAAAATCTATTTTGTTCGACAGCACATTTCGTTCTAGCACATGTAGCGCAACGTGGCGCCCCCCCACTTCTATACCTCTCTGCGAAAGCTGTCTCTCTACTGTTTCATAAGCCAGTGTTGGATTATTATTGTCGCCGCTCAGATGGCAGAGCCAGATATTGCGCAGCTCCGATGAATAGTTGTTAGCTAGGAATTCGGCAGTTTCACGGTTGCTGAGATGTCCTTCTCCTGATGTGATCCGGCGTTTCAGATGATAGGGATAGCAGCCGTTACGGAGCATCTCCTCATCATAATTGCTTTCAATAACCAAGTGGTTTGCTTTGCAGATATAGTATGCTACCTCATCGGTTATGGCACCTACATCGGTAACCAGAGTAAGCTTGTTGTTGCCGAATTCAAAAAAAATAGCCTGCATTATCGATACTGTCGTGTGGCACGTTGAAAGCAGTAATGCGGAAATCTTCAATCTGAAAAGGGTTCCCTTTTTTTTAATATATTTTGATGACCCGTTGAGGCTGTGGCGTATAAGTGGACTGTTTGATATGCCTCTGTGCACCTCACGGGTTGCATACACCGGGATATGCAGTTTCTCTCCCAGGTATCCGGCCGATTTTATATGATCGTAGTGATCGTGAGTTATCAGAACTGCCATAATAGATGATAGATCAACTCCGTTTTCGGCAAGTCGCTTTCTGATAACGCGGGGCCCTATACCGGCATCTATAAGGATGCCGTAACGGCTGTTACCCAGATAGTAGCAATTGCCGCAACTCCCGCTGCTCAGGCTGAAAAATGAGAATCGTTCCAATTGAAAAAGTTCGTATTGCATAGTTGAATACAAAGATAAAGTAAATAAATCAATACCGGCATCTCTTTATGGGCAGCTTATAATTTGCTTTTTATCTTCTCGTGTGATATCTTGCCTATTTCAGCAGCTGTCTCTGAGTAAGAACTGCGATGTGATCCAAATATTTTTTTTGTGTACGTGATAAGGAGTATAGTTCCACTAAAGCATCCTCTATCCCTTCGGGGGTAGATCGTGAAGTGGGTTTCCAGTCCGTTATTATTCGATCTCCGAAAATGCTTGTAAGCTTCTTTTTTTTCTTCCGTAGAATCCGATGCTACGTAGAAACGTACGTCACTTTCACTTTCTATCTCTTTTTTCATCCGCTGGATAAACAATTCAGTAGGACTTTCTCTGATGGAGTTAATGTTATCTGTGCGGCGGATATGTACCCCAACAGTATAGTTTGTAAATTTTTGCACCTTTCATTTATCCGTTCCTGCAACCAGGGTACAGGAATAAAAGAGTTGAATCTGAACTTAGATTCGCCTGGATAGAATAGCACGCATGCTGACAGATAAGTTTTTTTTATTTGATAACACCCATTGACGGAAGTCGAAATTCATGCTTACCCTTTGTGTTACATCATCTTCATACAGGCAGTTATTGAAAGCAGCTTTTTCAAAAATAAATGGAATAAAAAGGTTTTTCCTACGGGGGGGACGGTCATACAGTATGTAATCCGATAATACAGCGTTGCGCAATCTTAAATTTGGTATGTCAATTGATTGGAATAATTGTTCAAAAGAGCAGTTCAGTCCTTTGTCTTTGAACCATATCGCCGTAGCTTGTATATTCGTACCTCTTATTAAAGCTATAATTGATTCGATAGCTTTCATGCGGTTTGCAAGTCCCCCGTATGGTACAAGTGTTACATATGATTTCATTTCAATTAACTAACGGATATCTATAAAGTTATTCCTCATTTGCAGATATTGGCATGCCGGCTTACGTTTGGTTGCAACGCTTGTTTATTCAAAAGTTTGCTGAGACAGCCTTATTACTGTTTGGTTATAGCTTTCAATCATCTTTCTCACCACATCTTCGGCGTGGATAATCTGTTTGATCTGTGAAGCTATCTGCCCAATCTCTAGCTCGCCTTCGTTGAGATCACCTTCAAAAATACCTTTTTTTGGAACGACCCCCCCTGCCAAGGAGTTGCCGTAATTCGTCCTCTGTGGCCCCCCCCTGTCTTCCATCTCCTGAACCTGACGGTAAAAGTCGTTTTTAATTATGCGTGTGGGACTTACTTTCTTGAGTGAAAGCATGGTATCGCCCTCATCCAAGGTGATGCACTTTTCTTTGAATGCATCGCTGGCAGAGCTCTCATAAGTAAGGGCGAAGCGTGTACCTGACTGCACCCCCCCTTCTGCACCCAGAGCAAATGCTGCAGCCATCGCCTCTCCGGAGGCAATACCACCGGCGGCAATAAGCGGCAGATCAACTGCACCCCCCCTTACCTGTGGTATTAAAGTAAGTGTGGTGGTCTCTTCGCGGCCGTTGTGGCCACCTGCTTCAAACCCTTCGGCAACTATGGCATCAACACCTGCAGCAGCGGATTTTGGGCAAACAGGGAGCTTGAGACAACATGCGCTACTTTTATTCCCCTGGCTTTCAGTACCGGGGGGGTCCACGTTTTTGGATTTCCAGCGGAAGTGAAAACTACAGGTACTCCCTCTTCCATCACTATCTTTATAATCTCTTCTATCTGGGATACATCAGCGGGACATTCACCCCCCCAAAGGGTTTTTCAGTTGCTGCCTTGCATTTTTTTAATATGCTCCCGCAGCGTGACAGGATGCATTGATCCCGCTCCAATCAATCCCAAAGCACCGGCATTGCTAACTGCTGAAGCCAGCCTCCACCCGCTGCACCATA
>JMBV01000233.1_pt1 | contig 20476 bp, 36 predicted proteins | sample 616531 | NCBI WGS metagenome assembly JMBV01 (sample SAMN02727904, study PRJNA239997) | anaerobic digester metagenome | biome: anaerobic digester; isolation source: mesophilic anaerobic digester inoculated with municipal waste water sludge... | place: Germany: Bielefeld University, CeBiTec ...
CTGAAGTTCCCTTTAACAAATGTTTGAATCTTCTAATTCATATCCTTCTTTAGATAAAATATTTATTGCATTTTTAAGTTTAGAATCATTTACCATAACTATAGGTCCAGTACATCCCATTCCAGACTCTGCATAGATATTATTTTTCCAAAGTACTTTAACTGCATCTTCTAATTCCATAATATCTATACCAGCAATAGTTCCTGTTACCGTCTCTTCAGGAGGAGAAATTATTTCTTCCTCTTGTAATATTTTTTTCACTATCTTTATTTATGTTTTCCAAAATTTCTTTTAATCCTGCTTTATTTGCTTTATTAAATTCTTCTTTAATTATTTCTCTAATATTTCCCCCCCTTACTAAATCTGCACCATAACTTATTGCATTCGCAACCACAGGGCTTCCAGATGCCCTAGATAGTATAAGGATTATTCTATTATAATCCTCTCCTATGCCAGGACCATAACCATATCCTTGGGATTCATAACTACCACCTGTAGTATATGAAGAAAATATTTTCATCAAAATATTCCCTGTTAAAGTATCACTTACCATTATGTCAGGAACTCCAGCTAATAAATCATTTCCCCCTCATAGGAAATCCGCCATCTGCTCTTGAGGATTCAATTATATTTATAGGATAGCCATTATCTATTAATTCTTTAAAAGCCCTTTCCACTTGTCTAACTCCATCTACATTTAAAATTCCTACAGTTGGATCATCTACCCATGGCCTTGGCAGTAATTATTCCATTAATTCCATTTTTTTATCATAGCCTCTACTCTACTTGATGCTGAAGTTCCTGTAGTAGTTGCTATAAACATATCTTTACCCTTGCCTGGTGTTACAACTTTACCTACAGTGGATACTCCTATTGGGAAATTATAATGCATGGTTACACAGGCTCCTATTTCTCCTTTATCCAATAATTCTTCCATTTTCATATAAGCTAATTCATCAGTATCTACTATAACTTGAGTTAATTGGGAATCTACCTTTGGTCCTATTAGTACTACCTCTATGGAGCTATCTCTTTTTGTGCCATTTCAGCTCCTTTTACAATATTATCAATGCCTAATTCACTTCCTAAAGTAGTAATGCCGATTTTTATTCTAGGCCTAAATTGACCTGTTTCCATTCCATCTGCTATATCATTGAATACCTTTCCAATCATCATATTTAAGTTGTTATCCATAACTATCAACTCTCCCTCCCAAGTAAATGGGTGGCAAAATCACGCATGGCTTCAGCTATTAAGCTCCTTATTTCTTCTTCTGAAATTTCCTTTTCTCTGTTTATTTTTCCAGGGTTTTTTTTCCATTACTATGGAAATGCCATCAAATAAATTAGTCATCCTTCCTAGGAATAAACTCCCCCCCTTTCCAACTATCATAGCCTTACTAATATTACCTTCTAGAATGTCTTGTCTTCCAAAACCTACATATGGAACTCCAGAAGGTATATGCCCTTGGGTAGGAGCCCAACCTTCCATACCATGTTTTTCTATAAAATCATTTATCTGGCTTCTTTCTAACTCTCCTCTTTTACTCCTAAAGCTGCTATCATTTTATAATTAGAAATAGGCACATTGCCTGCACCAGCAGGTTTAGTAATGTCTGGATTTTGCATTTCTACTGAATATTTGTCTATATCAGTAATCTTAAGCCCACTCTTATCTAATGGCTCCGTTACTAATGATGTAATTACTGCCTGTGGTGATGAGCCGGTACCAACGGTATGCCTTCCTACTAAATCTGTTCTTAAAATCGGATTTTCACCATCATTAGAGGATATTACCATTCCAAATCCTCCTATAACATCTTCTAATATGGGCATACCCTTTTTAACATGATCTTTACCATTCATACCTAATTTTGCAGTGGAACCGCCTGCTACTATCATTACATTTTTAAAAGTTCCTCCTTGGACTAGAGAGGCTGCAATTACCATAGCATGAGCTGGTGCTGCACAGAAACCTCTTATATCTGAACCTGTAGCATTTTTTTAATCCAGCAAATTCTGCAATTGCCTTTGCAAAATTTCCTCCACCTCTTTGGTTCATATCTCCACATGCTTCTTCAGAACATTCTATTACATATTCTATTTCTTCAGGATTAATATTATTCTTGTTTAATAGATTTAAGGCTGCTAATACTCCAGAAGCCTTCGATACTAAATTTTCAAATAATACATGGGCTGACAAATTAGAATCAATATCATGGGCCTTTTTAATACAGCCAACTAATTCTCCATTATTATATAAACCTTCTGCTCCTTGAGTGGAAATTAAATCTTGTATATTTGAAATTTCTTCTCCTTCTTTTAATCTAGATATTAAATTTTCCTCTATTAATGAATGATTAGATAATTTTTCTTTTACTTGCTTTGTAAACTCCTTAGTTAATTTTACTAAATCAAATACATCTACAATTTTTATTAAACCTATAAATTCATCTTGGGGCATTATTTCTCCAAATTTGCCTTCTCTACTGGCATTAGGGATTTTTTTTATCATACCAAGGTTGTTCATATAGCTTTAGTTCCTCAGGCTTATAATTACCTATATATATTTGATTTGGTAAATAACCAATGACTTCATCATAATTCCTAATGTGCTCTCTAATATTTTTTAGATATTCTGATTCTGGATTTAAAGTTCTTTCTGTGGTCTGTGTAGTTCCATTGTGAATTATCATATCTGGTGCATGCACTAATGTATAACCTGCTCCCTTTACTACTGAATAATTCATATGTTCACCTCCATAAGTTCTTTGCTAATAATGGGTGATTATATATAACCACCCATTATCAATATACTAATTATTTTTCAAATACAGTCTGATCTTCTACATCTGTTGATAATGCCTTTAATGCCCGTTCTACTAGTTTTCTTCTTAAGGCTTTTTCTTCTTTAGGATCTAGTTTAGGATCTCCAAGTGGATGTGGTATAGCAATAGCTGGCACTATTCTATTAGCACCTACTGTTAATGATATGGGAACTACTGTACATATATGAACTACAGGGATTCCTGCTCTTTCTATTTCTTTTACCATTGTTGCACCGCAACGAGTACAGGTACCTCAGGTGGAGGTTAATATAACTCCATCTACTCCGTCTCTTTTTAATTCTTTACTAAATTTTTCTGCAAACCCCCCCTTTGAACTTGCAACAGAAGTACCATTACCTACAGTTGCATAAAAATAATCATGAAGTTTGCCTATCTTACCTTCTTTTTCTAAATCCTTTAATACATCTACAGGTAGTACCTATCTGGATCTTCATTAGCGTATACAGGGTCATATCCACCATGGGCTGTTTCATGGGTTTCTTTAGTTAAATCTGTGAAACTAGATATACTATATTTCCCATATTTAGAAGCTGAAGAAGATTCTATATGATCTGGATTTCCTTTTGGTACTATTCCTCCTGATGTTACTAAAGCAATGGTAGCATTGGCCAAATCCATTATCTTTGGATTTGGATGTACCCGATCAAAATCTGGCATTGGATATTCTGTTTCAAATTCTTCTCCCTTTAATTTTTTTTGATTAGCATCTCTACAGCTCTTTCAGAGCCTCTTTTTTCTGCAAAAAAAAGTTCTTTCTAAGGCCTCGTGGCATATATCCTTCTTCTTCTGGACTTCCTATTTCTTCACCTTTAGCAATTTTCAAAGCTAAGGGAACTATTTTCTTGACTGCATCCCTCATTCCTACGGCACTATCTCTAGTGGAAACAATATATACAGACTTTTTAAACATATCTGCTCCTGGGTTTTCTTTATACATACCAGTGATTGAAGGTATTCCTAGGTCATCTTGAACTATTTGAGCCATGGTACCACAAGCAAAACCGTATCTTCCTGCATTAAAAGCTGGTCCAGCTATAAAAAGATCTGGTTCGTACTTTTTTTATCATTTGTAACAATTCTTTTTTTTAGCCTTTTCTGTATTTTCACTAAAGTAAGAATCTCCACATATTACTGTAGCTATTATTTCCCCTTCGTCTTTAAATCCAGCATTTAATGCCATACCAGGACCTATTACTCCTTCCCGTACTTCAGGCTTATAATCTGCTTTTTCTTCTCCACCAATTCCAGCAAAAAAATTGATTTATATAGTGAACAACTTTTATTTTACCCACTTGTTTCCCTCCCTTCCAATCATTCTATTTTTATCTTAATCATTAAATTTCCCAAATTCTTTTCTAATTGAACTTACTTCTTCTGTTATTTCATCTACATCAAGAACCATTTCCATCATACCTATTTGATCATCGTATACATCCGGATCTACATTTTCTTTAAATTCTGGTTCTACTGCATGATATACTCTGAGTCCCAACGGAACTCCTGCCAATGGACCTGCATAGGTAGGGTCTCCAGCTGTTACGGTTTCTGCAGCTAATCCTGCTGCTTCTGCTTCTGCTCCACCAATAATTACTATTACATTTTCTTCACCGTATTTATCAGCTATTTCCTTTACCCTTCTTTGATTTTCCAAATCCATGGCTCCTGCAGCCGTTCAGACAAAACACTCAGTAGCAGAAAAAAAACGACTTCTGCATCTGTAGTCTTTATGCATTCTTCTATTGCTGGTCCAGGTATACCATCCCTATCTCCTATGATGATAATCTTTTTATCAGCATCAAATAATGACATATTTACACATCCCTTCTTATGTTTTTATTCTTCAAAACTATATGGTTTTAGATGACATTTTATTAAAACCCAATTCATTTGTTGCACCTGTAATGGCTTGTATTTCTACCGTTATGGAACCTGTTGGATCTAAACTTCCATCAAAACCACCAGCTATTATATCTGTGTAGTCTAAGGTGCCTATAACTTTATCCATCTTTGGTAATACTATAACTTCATTTGCATTACCACCTGTTATAACTGCATTTGCAGAAGAATGTGCATCTGCTAAAGACTGACTTCTACCATCACGTCCTGCATATTCATCTGTAATAATTACAGTCTTTATGCCCTTTTCTTCTATTTTTTTACAGTTCATAATCAGGTCTGTATCAGGATTACCAAATCCCTCCTGGGATATTATTACTCCATCTAACCCCCCCAAATATTCAGTTAATTTTGCTGTCCAATCAGATGATCTTTCTTTATCGGCAAGATATACATTTTCATTGGTGATAATTACTCCTAAGAAGTTGATTTCTTTACCATGTTGTTTATATAGGTCTTGAACAACTGGATTATTTAAATGATGATAAGTGGTGTTTTTATCACAGGCAGATACACAATTCCCACTGATTATTGCTCCATCCATTAATTCCGTTGGATATAAAATAGTAGGCACAATTTGTTTTGCATCTACTCCATAGACATAGGTATCATGAAGTAATCCTTGTGATTGAAGCATTTGTATATAAGCTATTTTTGGTAAGTCTGGATATTTCTTAATATTTTCTATTAATGGTAAAGTTTCATAAAGATATGTTCTGTTAGGTACTATTGATTTAGCTGCTTCTGCTAAATAAGCAGCAGCCTTAAGCCCTGCAATTCTTACTGCTCTTTCGTGATCATGTTGTTTTAAGCCTTCCACTGGTTCACAAACCAAAACCACATTGTTTAATTTTGAAAATGGTGTATATTCGGCTCCCGGCCCTGTCATATCAATAATACCCTCTTGAAAGCCTACAATTTTACCAGTAGTTATTACTGCACATCCCTTTAATACATGGGTCTTTCCACTACCAACGGTTTGTACCTTAGATAAGACTCCTGGGAATACACCTCCTGGCCCTTCCACCTTAACTCTAGGCTCTATTACATCTTTTACAGGAGTAATTCTAATACTCTCACCAGGTCTTGCAAGCTCTACATCTACAAAAGATAGATGTTCGTCTTCTTTTATTAGTTCTATTAACTCTTCCTTATTTACATAGAGCACCCCATTATCAATTTTAGTATTATCTCCAAATTGAACATCATTAATTAGGATTTCCCCTAATTCTAAACGCATAGTTTCACCTCCCCTTATATTAAAAATATATCTTAATTCTAAATTATCCCACTAACTTCAGATAATCCAGAATTATGAAACAATTAAGCATATTTTTTTTAATCATTTCTTCCACAGATTTTTCTGTAGCTTGATCTGCTACTACTGAATCAATTTTTTTCACCGTCTTTATATATTGCTATTACTGGTAAACCTAAAACTTTTTGCCCTATGGCTAATCTTCTAGCCTTTGTAATATCTAAGGAAGTAAACTTGATTTTTTTCACCATAAATATTTTCCAAATCATGAATATGTGGCATTAAGGCTTTACATGGCTCACAACTGGGACTCCAATAATCTACTAAAACATAACCTTCTGCCTTTAATACCTCTTGTTCAAAGTTTTCTTTGTTTAACTCTAACAAATTAATCCCTCCATTTAAATATTAAAAATTATCTTCTATATATTTCTCTGCCTGAACTGCAGCTATGGCTCCATCTGAAGTAGCAGTAACTACTTGTCTTAAGGTTTTTACTCTATTATCTCCAGCTGCAAATACCCCTGGAATATTGGTTTTCATATTTTCATCTGTAATAATATAGTTTCTTTCCATTTGAATTATGTCATCAAATAATTCTGTTGCTGGTAAGTATCCTACAAATATGAATATACCAAAGGCACCATCTTCTTCATCAGGAAATATTTCTTTTTCTTCTCCTGTTTTTAAGTTTTTTTACTATAAAGGATTCTAACATTCCTTCACCTTTTATTTCTGCAATAACAGTATCCCACATAAAACCTATCTTACTATTTTTGAAAGCCTTTTCCTGTATAGATTTTGCAGCCCTTAATTCATCTCTTCTATGAATAATAGTAACCTTTTTTTGCAAATTTTGTAAGATATATAGCTTCTTCTACTGCAGTATCTCCCCCCCCACCCATTACATATACTTCTAAATCTTGGAAAAAAAAGGGCCGTCACAGGTGGCACAATAGGAAACTCCTCTTCCTGTTAGTTCCTTCTCACCTGGAACTCCAATAAGCCTCGGCACTGCACCTGTAGCAATTATTACTGTTTTAGTTTTATATTCTGCTTTTTCACCTTTAAGGATTTTGATCTTATCTTGGAAATCCACTTCAGTTATTTCATCTGAAATTTTCTTTGCACCAAAGCCTTCTGCCTGTTCTACCATCCTTGCAACTAAGCTTGGTCCAGTAACATAAGCTGGAGCGCCAGGATAATTTTCAACTTCATCTGTTGTCACAATTTGTCCCCCATCTGCTCCTTTTCTATTATAAGTGTATTTAGTTTAGCTCTAGCAGCATATAATCCTGCAGTTAATCCTGCTGGACCACCACCTATAATTACTACATCATAGATCATAAGCTCTCCTCCTTGTTTTTTTTAATTCCCTTTTAATCCACTTTGAAAAAAATAATTATTTTAATTATTATTACCCTAAACATTAAAAATAATTATAAAAAAACAGAGTAAATAGACCTAAGCCTATTTGCTCTGTTTTTTTTAACCTGAGAGATTCTCCTAAACCCTTGGTTTGCTCCTTCGGTGCTTATTAGCTTTCCAGAGTTTCGTCCAAATACGGTCCTTTTACCTGAGAGCATCACTATATTTGGCAATAATATAAATTACTCCTTCGGTGCTATATTGAAATAGTCTCTCCCGTATTCTTCATTCGATATGTATTGTTATTGTTTTAACATTCTAGTTTTATTATATATTATTCTGAAATCTTTTACAATATATTTTTTTTATTTTTTTTAAATAAAAGTGTTAAAATAATAACTACCTTGGAATCTATACATCATATATATTATTTAAAATTATCTAAAACATACATAGCTATATTTGATGAATGGTCTGATACTCTTTCTAAATTGCTAATGGCATCTAAAAATATTACCCCCCCTGGTTCAGTTAAACATTCCATCTTATTTAGCCTATTCATATGCTCATCTCTGTTTCTCTTTTCTAGTCTGTCAACTTCTTCTTCAAGGATTATAACTTCTTTTGCTAATTCTTCATTATTATATTCAAAGGATTCCATGGTCTTTTTAAATACTTCTTCACATTTATCAAATATCTCGTGTAAGCCTTCTACAGCTTCTCTACTAAAGATTAAGTCGTGTTCTAATTTATATTGAGATAATTCCACTACATTTTCCACATGATCTCCAACTCTTTCAATATCATTTATTGTATATAGTAGAGTATTAACTTCTGAGTGTTGTTTATTTGATAATGGTTCATTAGATAATTTAACAAGATAATCGGTTATTTCTCTTTCAATTTTATTAATCAACTTTTCTCTTTCATATACTTCTTCTATCCCATCATAATATTCATCTGCCAATACTTTCCTAGATAATTTTAAGTTCTCTAATACTAAATCTCCCATTCTTAATACTTCTTTATTAGCTTGCCCTAATGCTATAGAAGGAGTTTCTAGTATCCTTTCATCTAAGTATATTGATGCCTCTAATCCTACCTTTTCAGTTCCAGGAACTAATCTTTCTGCTGCCTTTACTAAAAATCCTGCAAAGGGAAATTGAATTATTACGTTTATTATATTGAATAGAGTATGGGCATTGGCAATTTGTGCCTGTACATTATTTGGCGATATTAGTGTTACTAACCATTCCACTGGGACTCTAAGTATTGTCATAAAATAATAGTTCCTATTAAATTAAATAAAAAGTGAATTACTGCTGCTCTTTTTGCGGTTATATTAGCTCCTATACTGGATAAAAGGGCTGTTGTTGTAGTTCCTATATTTTCTCCAAATAAAATTGGAAAAGCTATATTTATACTTACCAATCCTTCTCCTGCTAAAGCTTGTAAAAGCCCTATAGAAGCACTACTACTTTGAACTATTGTAGTAAGTAATAAACCAGCTAAAGCTCCTAAAATAGGATTATTTAATTTTGTCATAAAATCTGCAAATATTGGGTTATTAGCTAAAGGTTTTAAACCTGAGCCCATCATATCTATTCCAATAAATAATATACCAAAACCTATAAGTACTTCTGCTATATTTTGAACCCTTTTTTTAGAAGAACCTATCCATAATGCTACACCTATTGCTACTGCTATAGGGGCATAATCTGTTAAATTTAAAGCTATAATTTGAGCCGTAATTGTAGTACCTATATTGGCCCCCCCATAATTACACCTACAGCTTGTGATAATGTCATTAATCCAGCATTTACAAAACCTATAACCATTACTGTAGTTGCACTACTACTTTGAACAATCATAGTTACTAAAGCTCCTACAATAACAGCCATAAATCTATTAGTAGTAAGGACTTCTATTAACCTATTTAGCTTTTTCCCTGCAGCCTTTTCTAATCCAGCTCCCATAATATTCATACCATACAAAAATAATCCTAGTCCTCCTAATACAGGCAAAGCAATGTCCATGTCGTACCTCCTTATATTTATCTTAAGTAACAAACTTCTATAATAGCAAATCTATTCTAACATTAAAAAAATTTAATTGCCTTAATGCTTCAAACAAAATAATATTCACAGAATTTGCCAAATTCAAAGACCTACCTAAATTTGATTTCATGGGAATTTTAATTGCTGTATCTAAATTTTTCTCAATTAAATCTTTAGGCAATCCCTTAGTCTCTTTTCCAAATACAAAAAAAATCATTGTCTGTGTAAGAAAAATCTGTATAATTTTTTTTGCTTTAGTAGTTGCATAATAAAAAGTATTACTAGGATATTTTTTTAATAACTTCGTCAAAGCTATCATAATAATGTATTTCTACTAAATGCCAATAATCTAAACCTGCTCTTTTAAGATGTTTGTCATCTACAGAAAATCCTAAAGGCCTTACTAAATGCAATACCGTATCAGTAAGGGCACAGGTTCTAGCTATATTTCCTGTATTATGAGGAATTTCTGGTTCTACTAATACTATATTTAAAGCCATCTAAGCTTCATCTCCCATTTTAAGAATATATTTTTCAATAACCTTTGCTACTCCATCTTCATCATTGCTAGAAGTAACAATATCTGCCGAAGATTTTACAATTTCTTCACCATTTCCCATGGCAACACTTAAACCAGCATAATTTAGCATACTTAGGTCATTTTCATTATCTCCTATGGCTATTACCTGTTTTTCTTGTATATCTAATTTTTCACAAAGATATCTTAAACTGTTGCCTTTTGAAACCTCTTTATCTACTACTTCAATATTGTTACTCCATGAGCTACAAACATTTATATCTTTAATTTCACTTAATCTATTTCTTAAGTTTTGAAGTTTACCTCTATCTTCATCTAAAAAAAATAAACTTATAGATGTCTAAATCTTCTTTTTCAGTTATTTCATTAATTTCATTAAAGATATTGACTTTTATTTCTTTACCTTTTCCCTTTGCATTCCTTGTATTATAAAACTTAACTACATCTTCTACATAAATATTAGAGTAAAAACTATTTTTATCATAAAAATGATAGTACATATTATTCTTTTTCCCTATTTCCATTATAATACTCACTGTATCCATATTTATAGACTTTTGATATATAATATTTTTAGATTTATCAACTATTATAGCCCCATTACAAGCAATTATAGGTTTTCTAATCCTAATTCTTCAGAATAATTTACAGCTGATGTAAGTATTCTACCAGTTGCCAAAACAACATGTACTCCTTTTTTTACTAGCTTCTTCTATTGCTTTTTTTTGTTCTTTCACTAACTTTGTTTTGGGTATTTAATAGTGTACCATCCATATCAATGGCTACTAATTTGAAATCCAATTCAATTCCTCCTTTTCTATACAGATTAAATATATCATAAAATCTAATAAATTTGAACACAAATTTAAAGGACTATCCCATTAGAATAGCCCTTTTTCACAGTCAAACGATTTCCTTTATTAATTCATCTATTGTTTTTATATATTGCATTCCTTTTAATTTCATATCTTCAATTATCTTTGTAGCCTCACCTGTAGTGTAATCAAAATTCATATTGTTATTTCCTAAATAATATACTTTTTTTACCAGCTTCCAATCCTCTTTGTGCTGCTAATAAATTTTTAATATTTCCAGTACCTATGGGTACATTAGTTATAACAACTATATCTGATTTTAATATTGCATCTATATTTTTTATATAAGATTTATCACTTATACCTGCAAATGGAGCTTCTTCAACTATTGGTATATATAGACTTTTTCCATGGTCCCAATCTGTATCTCCTACATTAAGTACCCCCCCTAAGGATAGATTAAATCCTTCTTTATATAATCTATTTATGACTTCTTGTCCTGAACCTCCACCTGATACTATATGAACATTATTAAACTTATAATTTCTTTTCTTTTTCGTATTTCTATTGGAGTCAAATAAGTAGTACCTGTATATTTATTTTTTTTCTATGGCAACTTTCATATTATAAGCTTGCTCTATATTTTTAACGGTAATTACTTCTTCAGGGCTACCTTTCCCTAAAATTCTACCTTTATCTAACAATATAATTTCATCTGAATATCTTGCAGCTAAATTTATATCATGTATAACTAATACTACTGTAGTCTCTTGTTCTTCATTGAAGGTTTTTAAAAGATTTAAAATATCCATTTGATGATTTATATCTAAGTTTGATGTTGGTTCGTCTAAAAAAAATCATGGAAGGTTCCTGGGCCAAGGCTTTAGCTATAATAACTCTTTGCCTTTCACCACCAGATATTTCAGTTATAAGCCTCTTTTTTTAATCCTAATGTATTTGTCATCTCTAAAGCCTGATTTATAATCTTATAATCATTATCATTTTCTTTTTCAAATCTATTTTTATATGGATGCCTTCCCATCATTACTATATCTTCTACTGTAAATCATAATCTATATTAGTATCTTGAGGTACTAAAGCTATTTTTTTTGGGCTATTTCTCTTTTCTTGAAGGAATTAATATCCCTACCTTCTAAAAGTATTTGTCCCTTACTAGGTCTGTATAGATTGTTTAGTGTTTTTAATAAGGTAGACTTGCCAGAACCATTTGGTCCAATAATGCTTATAAATTTACCTTTTTTTCACATTAAAAGAAATATCTTTAATTACTAAATCATCTTTATATCCAAATTCTAAGTTATTTACTTGTAAAGCATACATATTTCTCACTACCTTCTAAATGTTTTTCTTCTTTGACTTAAGTAAATATATGAAAAAAAGGTCCACCAAATAGCGCTGTAATAATTCCTACTGGAATTTCCACTGGGGGGGATATTATGGTTCTTGCTATGGTATCAGCAAATATCATAAAAATCCCTCCTAGTAATGTGGAGGCAGGAAGCAATATTCTATGATCTGGTCCTAATAACAATCTTACTATATGAGGAATAATCAATCCTACAAACCCAATTATTCCACTAACAGATACTACCATAGATGTAGCAAATGTACCTAAAATAAGAATATATACTTTAGTTTTTTTCTACATCTACTCCTAAACTTTGAGCAGATTCTTCCCCTGTTAACATAATGTTTAAATCTCTAGCAAAGAAATTAATAATTACCATAGTAAATATCAATGGTAAAGAGATTTTGATTATAGGGTCCCAACCTTTACCTGCTAAACTTCCCAAAGTCCAATATATAATCTTGGTCATATCCTTATCATATATAACCATTAAAAAAAGACATTATAGCTGTAAAAAAATTGTCCTATGGCAACTCCAGCTAATAACAAAGTAGTCACTGGTACTTTGTTTTTATTCTAGCTATATTGTATACTAACAAAACAGCCAATAATGCACCTAAAAATGCAAATATGGATATAGATGAAATGTTTAAAAAAAATAAATATTAATCTTTAAAATAATAGCTATGGATGCACCTAATGCTGCTCCTGAAGAAATTCCTATTACATATGGATCTGCCATAGGGTTTTTAAACATACCTTGAAAAGCAGCGCCAGCCATGGAAAGGCTGGCACCTACTAATACTCCTAATAGCACCCTTGGTAATCTAATGTCCCAAATTATAGTTTTATATGAGTTTGAAATATTAGATATATCCACATGTTTTTTTTATAAATGGTATTTTTGAGGCTATTATTTTAAAGGTATTTATTACACTTACATCAGCTGTTCCAATTGTAGAGAACAATCCAATGGAAAATATTAAAACCAAAAATAAAAGAATAATTATTATTTCATACCTATTTCTACCTATTTTAATTTTCATTTAAATCCCAACTTTACTTAAATACTTCAGGATGAATTGCTTTTGCTACTATTTCTAAAGCTTCAATTATTCTAGGCCCTGGTCTTGAAGTTATATTTGCATCTAATATATAAACATTTCCTTCTTTTATAGCTGTTATATCAGAATATCCTGGCCTTTGTGATATGGATTCCACTGTTTTATCTGGCATATCTGCTGAAGTTAGATATACTTCTGGATCCCTTTCTACCAGCTGTTCTAAGTCATATTGTGGATATTCTCCTTCCGCATCTTTAGCTATATTATCTCCATTAGCTAAGTTTATTAAATTGTCCATAAAGGAACCTGCTCCTGCTGCTTGTAGTGGATCATGCCATATTTCATAAAACACTTTTACCCTTTCTGTATCTTTAATCTTTTCTAGTATTTCATCCTTTTTCTCCAACATGTTTTCTGTAACAGTTTGTGCCTTATCCTCTACACCTGTTGCCTTACCTATGCTTTTTATTGTCTCTATTACTTCATCTATGGATTCTGGTAAATAGCCTAATACTTGTATTCCTGCTTCTTGTAATCTTAGGTTTTCTTCTTCATTACCTGGTCCATAATTAATGACTAAATCTGGCTCTAATTCTATTACCCTTTCAAGATTTATGCCGTTAAAGTCACCTATTTTTTTCTTTTTCTAGTGCCTCTTCTGGATAATCACAATAGCTTGTAACTCCAACGATTTTATCCCCCCCTAATCCAAGGGCAAAAAGTATTTCAGTATGACTTGGTCCCATGGATATAATCTTTTCTGGTGCCTTTTCAAAAGTCACCACATTACCAAAATCATCTTCTACCTCTATAAAAGAATCTGGACTTTCACCATTATCTTTAACTTCTGTATCTTGAACTACTGGATCTTGTACTTCTGTTTCTTTTGGTTTATCAGTTGCACATCCTACTAAACCTACTAGCATTACCATTGCTAATATTAATGATATGCTTTTAATTCGATTATTCATTTTATTCCTCCTATGTTTTCTTTACTATGGACAACAAATTCCTATATTTAAGAATAAAAACAAAAAAAACTTATGCCTTTAAATAGGATAAGTTTTTTTTACATATCTCACCCTCCCTCCGAGGCAATATTGTATAGGCAGGTATCCTGACTTATGGATCTACCTACTCCCAATTCCTTCCCAGTTTCCCAGTGGTTTTATATTGGTTTCGTACCCATTTACAGTAGCGGGGGCTGTAGTGGATTTTAACCACTTTCCCTAAAGTCTCCATTGAGACGCCTAAAATATATTTTATATAATATTATCAATATTATCAAATTTAAAAGATTACTTCAAGTTTTCTTTATTATCTATTTCTATTTTTAAAAGCTTTTCCTTTAATTCTAGTCCTCCTGCAAATCCTACAAGTTTACCATTGCTTCCAATTACCCTATGACAAGGAATTATTAAGGGAATAGGATTTTTATTTAAAGCACCACCTACAGCTCTAAATCCCTTGGGACACTCTATACTATTAGCTATATCCTTATAAGTTCTTGTTTCTCCATAGGGTATATTTATCAACTCATTCCAAACCTTTCTCTGAAATTCTGTGCCAAATAATTTAATAGGAACGGAAAACTCCCTAATTTCTCCATTAATATATTTTAATATTTCATTTGCATAACCATATATATCTTCTTCTACTTTTTTTAACTACTTTAAAATTTTTAGAAATATAGTTATGGTTTTTATCATCTTTATCCCTAAGAAAAGATAAGCCATATAATCCATCTTTGTTAAAGTATATAGCCATTTTTCCTAATTTTGTAGAAAATTCATAATAATTAATTACCATTTTCCTCCCCCCCCTTATCCTTGTTCATCACCTATAGGCTCTTCAATCAAGGATTCCTCTATTTCACTATTAGTGGTTTCTAATTCTTCAGGGCCTACTTTGTAAATAAAATCCCTTTCTCTGTAATAATCAGTGGTAATCTGTTTTCTTTCAATTACTTTTCCATTTTTAATTACTGATTTATAAGTTTTTACTTTATATCCATTTCTGCCTTGTCTAACTAATTCTTTAGTTCCAGGTAATAAATTTTCGTCTAGCTCTTCATGAACTTTATAGGGTATTGATTCTATAATTTCAGGTTGTATCCTTACTATATAATCTCTACTCTCTTTATCACCGTATATATAAAAGTATACCCTATCTCCAATTGTTTTTGAAGATATATATATGGGAAAATTAAAATCATTTCTAAACTTCAGATCCAGGTATCCAGTAGCAATAGCTGCATCTTGCCCCCCCTTATTTACATATACAGGAGGTATAGAGTGTGGATGCCTTTCTAAAATAGTTACATCTGCTAATAATAGTGCATTGTACAATGTGGTGGATGTTTGACAAACTCCTCCACCAACTCCTGGTGTTAATTCTCCCTCTATAATTACTGGTGCTTCTTCATATCCATATTTTCTCTGTATTGGTCCTGTGGTATCATTATAGGATATAGTCTCTCCTGGGTGGATTATTTTACCATTTAAAGAATCAGCTGAAAGTTTTATGTTTTTTTTCCTTCCTATTCCACTATTTTTAAAGGATGTAGAATATTCTCCAATTATACCATTTATTCTGCTATAATATTCCTTTGAATATTTAGGATTTATTGTTTCCATGGGTATTTCAATATCTAATAGTTGGTATATATTGTCTTCTATTAATTTAGATAATTGTTCTTCATTAACTTTTCTACCTTTTTCTTCAGCTTTTATAATAAAATTCCCATTATTAAAGTTGAATTCTGCATCTTTACTAGCCAGGTATAAATCCTCTGAAATATTATCTACTACTTCTAGTATCTTAGATTTATCATAATAGGGATTTAAGGATAATTTAATCCCATTTTTCTTTATATCTTTTATGTCCCTATATCTCTGTAATAGATTACCTTGCCTCCCTAGGGAATAGGCCTCTTCAACAGCTTCTTTATAATCAAAAGAAAACCCTAATTCCTTAAGACTTATATTATATAAATTATTGCCATTTATTAAGTTCATGGACCTTCCTTGGATTTCTTCTTCTTTTTTTTCCCCCCCTTTATATATTCAAAGGCTTTGTCCTTTGTCATATTACCAACATCATAGTCTTCAATTTTTACACCTAGGTAAATAGTATCTATATTTAAGATATTGTTATAAATATAATAGCTTCCGAAGCCTAGTCCACCTAATACTATAAATATTGGAAAGAGTATTAATATTATTCTCTTTTTCATTTTTCCCTCCTATTTTTATAATAAAAACAATATGGCCTAATAGGACATTCTTCACATAAAGGATTTCTTGCTTTACAAACTCTCCTGCCATGAAAAATTAATAAATGATGGGCCTTAGTCCACATGTTTTTATCTATATTTTCATTAAATCCTTTTCTGTATCTAAAACATTTTTACTATTTGATAAGCCTATTCTGTTAGATACTCTAAAAACATGTGTATCTACTGCAATGGCTGGAGTACCAAAGGCATTACTTACTACAACATTTGCTGTTTTTCTTCCAACTCCTGGTAATTCCATTAGTTCTTCTATGGTTTCTGGTACTTTTCCATTATGTTTTTCTATTAATATTCTACATGTTTCTAATATGTTTTTACTCTTAGTCTTATAAAATCCACAACTATAAATTCTTTTCCCTAATTCTTCTTCTGTTAGTTTTAAATAATCTTCTGGTGTTTTTAAATCTTTAAAAAGACTATCAGTAGTTTTATTTACCCGAACATCTGTACATTGTGCAGACAATATTGTAGCAATTAAAAGCTCAAAGGGATTAGTAAAATTCAATTCTGCCTTTGCATCAGGATAAAGCTCTAATAGCAAATCTATTACTTTGTTTATTTCCTTTTTATCTAACATTTTCTTCAAAATTATCACCTACAAAATTTCTATATTATAGTCCAATATTTCTGTTCTACTATCACAATCTATAAACTTAAGGACCTTGGATATTACTTCATTAGCATGTTTACTGCTGTTGGTAACACAGGCAAATCCAATTACAGCTGTTTGCCAACTATCGTTTAAGCCTACTTCTGCTATGGAAATATTATATCTAGATTGAAGCCTACCGATTATACTCTTTAAAATTTGTCGTTTTTCTTTAAGGGAGTTGGATTCGTATATCATTATTTTTAATGAGCAAGCTCCTATAACCATGGACTCACCTCTTACTTTGTTTTTATTTTATTTATGGCCCAAAGGATATATTCTCTCAAATTGTCATTTCCTTTTTCTAATTCTTTTTCAAGTAAAGGTAGATTTTTTTTGTCTTTCATATTCCCCCCAAAGCTATAATGGCATTTCTTTTTAGTATGTTTTTGCCTCTCCAGCTTCCTGCCATATGTCCATACTTTTCCTTAAACTGTCTATTGGACATATTAAATAGTTCTTCTATATTAACTATTCCCTTAGTTTTCAACGGTATAAATTCACTATGAGTGGATCTTTTTACTCCTTTGTTTTTGGGACATACCAATTGACATGTATCACAACCATATATCTTTATTCCCATTTTATGCCTAAGTTCCTCTGGAATTATATCCTTAGTCTGAGTTAAATAAGAGATACATCTCCTAGGGTTTAGTGTATAGGGACTTTCCAATGCATTAGTGGGGGCAAGCTTGTATACATAGTGTGCAATCTTTACAATCTTCTTCTATAATTATTGAGTTTTTTTTCAATTTCTAAATCTGTTAGTATATATCCTAAAAATATAAAAGATCCATAATCTTTATTTATAATTGAACAATTCTTTCCGTAATATCCAATACCTGCTTTTTTTTGCCAATTCTCTATCTACTAAAGGACCTGTATCTACAAAATATTTATATTGAAAATCCTTCTTTTTTTTAATTTCATATATTAACTCTTCCATCTTATTTTTTTTAATACTTTATGATAATCTAGTCCCCAGGAAGATTTTGACAAACTTCCCTTTATATTTATCCCTTTTTCTAATTTATAATCTAGATTATATGAAATTCCTAAAACAATTATAGATTTACAATTTGGTAATATAAGTTTTGGATTGGTTCTTTTTTTTCTAAATTTTCTTCTTCAAATTCAGTATATTTATCATTTTTTTCTTGATTATAAGATAGTCTTTAATACCTAATAAAGCTTCACAATCTGTAAATCCTATAATATCTATATTTAACTCTTTAGATTTATTTATAATATAAGTTTTTATATCTATCACTTGTATTCCTTTCTTAACATTCTTATTTCTTTTTCATATCCTTCTAATTCATTTGGCGTTTCCAAATTAAAGGGAAGTTCTCGTAATTTGGGATGAGTTATCATATTTATTATTGCATCTTTACCTATGGTTCCTTTTCCTATTACTTCATGTCTGTCTTTGTTAGAACCAAATTCTACTTTACTGTCGTTTAAATGTACTGCTTTTAACCTATCTAAGCCTACAACTCTATCAATCTCCTCTAACACCCCCCCATCTAAATCATTAACTATATCATATCCGCTGGAATATAAATGACAACTATCAATACATATTCCTAAATTATCATTATGTTTTACTCCATCTATTATTGCCTTTAACTCTTCCATATTTCTGCCTATTTCTGTACCCTTACCTGACATTCCTTCTAAAAGAATAATGGTATCATTGTCTTCATCTATGGCTTCATTCAAGGCCTCTATAATAAGTTCAATTCCTTTATCACTGCCTTGCCCTACATGAGAGCCTGGATGAAATATATAATAAGTGTTGGAAATCTCTTTAACCCTAATTAAATCATCTTTTAAAATCATCTTTCCAAATTCCCTAGTTTTTCACTTTTAGATGCTAAATTCATAGTATAAGCTCCATGGGCAAAAAGTGGTGCAAAATCATGTTCTTCCATAATCTCCTTTAATTTCCTCATGTCTTCTGGGTCTAGCTCCTTCGCTTTGCCTCCTCTAGGGTTTCTAGTGAAAAATTGGAAAGTATTAGCCCCCCCTATGGAAACTGCATTTTGTGCTGCTTTATAGAATCCATTGGAAATGGATAAATGACAACCTATATTTAACATATATATCACTCCTCACTATAATATAATACCACATTAAGATAATTTTTAACTGTTTAATGGCTATTATATATGTTATAATTATTTTTAGGATATTGAAAGGAAGTTTTATATGTTTAATTTAAAAAAAGAAATCTTTTAAAAAGTTTGATTTTATACTTTTTTTTACTGTTATATTACTATGTATTTATGGATTAATTATTATTAAATCTGCCACATTAAGTTTAGGATCATCTAAATATATAAAATCTCAAGCTATAGCTATTATTATAGGAATTCTTGCTATTTTTATATTGGTCTTAATGGATTATCAATTTTTAGGTAAATTATATATTCCTATTTATGTTTTATCTAATCTTTTATTAGTGGCTGTCTTAATATGGGGGGGCTTTGGTGATGAAGATTGGGGGGGTTCTAGATCTTGGCTTAAAATTGGCCCTGTGGTGTTTCAGCCTGCAGAATTTGTAAAAATTGGACTTATAATTTCCCTATCTAAATTTATAGATGAAAATAAAGAAACTATAAATGAACCCTTTACTTTACTTAAAATATTGGCCTTTGCTGGCTTACCTGTATTACTTATTTTAAAACAACCAGATGCTGGTACGGCTATGGTGTTTATATTCTTTATAGCTTTAATGCTATTTGTTGCAGGGATTAAATGGCGATATATTGGATATGCTTTTTTTTAGCTGGTCTTGGTTCATTGCCTATATTATGGTTTAAATTAGACAAGTATCAAAAGATAGAATATTTGACTTTTTAGAACCAGAAAGAAATGCTACTGGTACAGGATACCAAGCCATTCAGGGTAAAATCGCCATTGGCTCTGGTAAAATCTTTGGTAGAGGTTTGTTTCAAGGTGTTCAAACTCAATATAATTATATTCCAGAAAAACAAACAGACTTTATCTTTGCAGTATTAGTTGAAGAATTAGGATTTATAGGTGGAATGCTCCTTATATTTTTATATTTTATTTTGATTAATAGATTTATAAAAATTGCTAAAAATAGCAAAGATTTATTTGGCTCATTGATGGTTGTAGGTATTTCAGCTATGTTAGTATTTCATATATGGGAAAATATAGGAATGACCATTGGATTAATGCCTATTACAGGTATACCCCCCCTACCTTTCTTAAGTCATGGTGGTACCTTCCTATTGATTAATATGGTAGGTGTAGGAATTACCCTTAGTGTAGGAATGCATAGGGATGGATT
>JMBV01000234.1_pt1 | contig 20437 bp, 36 predicted proteins | sample 616531 | NCBI WGS metagenome assembly JMBV01 (sample SAMN02727904, study PRJNA239997) | anaerobic digester metagenome | biome: anaerobic digester; isolation source: mesophilic anaerobic digester inoculated with municipal waste water sludge... | place: Germany: Bielefeld University, CeBiTec ...
ATTTATCTTAAGGAGGTGAAAAGATGTGGAAAAATATGTATTTATAGCCATTATAGGTTATTTATTTGGATGTTTACAATGGTCCTATATTCTAGGTATGACTCTCAAAAAAACAGGATATACGAACCTTAGGTGTAGGAAATGCAGGAGCATCAAATACTGTTACTGTTTTTGGTTGGAAAATGGGTGTTGTAGTGGCCATATTAGATATATTAAAAGCAATTATTTCTATATTAGTTATTAGATATTTATTTAAAAATAGTGATATTTTCAGTTTATATTTAAATGGTACCAGTGTAATTTTAGGTCACAATTATCCCTTCTTTATGAAATTTAGAGGTGGTAAGGGTACTGCTTCTACTATTGGAATGTTATTTGGAATAAATTATAAATTAGGGATATTAGGTGTTTTAGTTATTTTGTCTATAACTTTACTAACTGATTTTATAGCATTGGGAACCATCTCTTTAGTTTTATTTTTTTTGTATTTGCAACTATTTATCTTGGGTTTGGAAATGCCTGTTTACTTTTAGCTATTTTTATTGCTATTCAAAGTATATATAAGCATATTCCAAACTTAAAAAGGATAATAAACCATAGGGAAACTAGATTAAGACAAACCTTAAAAGCAAAAAGAAATAGTCAGATTAATTAATCTGACTATTTCTTTCTTGGATTTGCTATTTCAACTGTTACCTTAGTTCTTTTTATTCTTTTATTATTTAAATTATCTATTACAGCATCGGCATAATCTTCTTGTACTTCTACAAAGGTAAACTTATCGTAGATATCTATATTTCCTATATATTCCTTTGGTACTCCTGATTCCTGTAAGATAGCTGCTAATATATGTCTTGCAGAGGCACCTTTACGCTTCCCAATATTAATATATAATCTTTTAATTTTATTTGATTTAGATTTATTCTGATAACTATCTACCATATCTAGTTCTTGATGTTTTTCAGCTTTATTATCTCCAATATAAAACTTTAACAAGGCAGCAGCAATGTCAAAGGATGTATATCCTTCTTCAATTAATAAGTCTATAATCTTGCTATACTTTGCCAATTCACCTTTATTTATCTCTTCCTTTATATTATCTAATGCATTGGCTTCATATAATTGTTCCATATCCTTTAAAGTTGGAAGATCCTTTCTTTTTATCTTAGTATTAGCATATTTTTGAATAGTTCTTAATTTGTTCCTATCTCTGCCTACTACAAAACTAAAGGCTATTCCTTCTCTACCTGCCCTAGCTGTTCTACCAATTCTATGAACATAATATTCTTCATCCTGTGGTATATCATAGTTGATTACTAAATCTATATCATCTACGTCTAAACCTCTAGCTGCCACATCTGTTGCTACTAAAATATCTATAGAACCATTTCTAAACTTACCCATAACAGTATCCCTTTGGCTTTGTTTTAAATCTCCATGTAATCCATCTACAAAATAGCCTCTACTTTGAAGTTCTCCTGTTAATTCATCTACTTTTCTTTTAGTATTGCAAAATACTATTGTAAGTTTAGGATTGTGTATATCTATTAATCTACTTAGTATTTCAGTTTTCATATGTTCCTTTAGTTCCAAATAATACTGTTCTATCTTCGGCATTGTTAATTCTTTATGAGCCACTCTAATTATCTCTGGATTTTTTTTGGTATCTTGATGCAAATCTTATGATTTCCTGAGGCATAGTGGCAGAAAAGAATATGGTCTGTCTATCTTCAGGTAATCCATCCATTACAAGGCCTATATCATCTCTAAAGCCCATATCAAACATTTCATCCGCTTCGTCTAATACCATCATTTTAACATTATCTATCTTTAAAGTTTTTCTTTTATGTGGTCTATTACTCTTCCTGGTGTTCCTACTACTATTTGTACACCTCTTTTTAAAGCTCGAATTTGCCTTTCAATAGGTTGACCACCATAAACTGGTAATACTTGTATTCCTTTTTTTGTATTTACCTATATTACCTATTTCTTCTGCTACCTGAATAGATAGCTCCCTTGTGGGACAAAGTACCAAAGCTTGCACAGTTTTATCTTCCGACTGTACCATTTCTAATATTGGTATACCAAAGGCAGCAGTCTTTCCCGTACCTGTTTGTGCTTGACCAATGATGTCCTTTCCTTCTACAATTACTGGTATTGCTTGAGATTGTATGGGAGACATTTCTTCAAACCCCCCCATAGCAGCAACACCTTTTTGTATCTCATTGGATAAATTTATTTCTTCAAATTTTCTTTTTTTCCAAAAACTTTTCCTCCTTATATCTAACTTACTAAGTATATACTTATTATGCTTTAATTGCAAGGAAAATATTGGACGTAGAGATTATAATTTAAAAAAATTTATTATTGTATGCTTTTAAAAAGGGTATAAATATCAAAAGAATAGAAAGGAGAATATATATGTATATTACCCATGTTTCAAAATCTTTATTTAGCGGTTCTCCTATTTTATGTAATAGCAAAGAAAACTCTTTAAAGTTAAGACTAATTAAAAAAACTAGAGATATTGAAGACATATTAGATATAATTGCTGATTTACTTATTATTACAGATTCAAAAAAATATAATATTAAAAATTAATTCCACAACGTGGAAAAGCCTATTAGGCTATAGACCTAAAGATGTCCTTGAAAAAAAACTTTGTTGATTTTTACATCCTGATGATATACTAAACATTGGCAATATACAGGAAAATATATTCCTTCAAGAAAAAGAACTATATAGAAATAAAATTCGAACAAAAACAGGGGGATTATAAAGATATAGAGTGGAAATCTATATTACACAATAATAGAATCGAGACTGTGAAATAATTTGTGTATGAATAATCCTCCTCTTAAGGTAAAATATAATTATCTTAAAAGGAGGATTTTCTAATGGCAAGAAGAAGACCAGAAAGAAAAAATCAAAAATTATTAGATTTAATCAGAGAACAATACCAACCTGAATCAGCTCAGGACATCCAAGAAGCCTTGAAGGACTTAACATCAGGCTTGGTGGAAGAAATGTTAAAGGCGGAATTAGATGAACACTTGGATTACGAATATGGAGAAAAGCCTTTAGGGATAAATACTAGAAATGGGTACAGCACAAAAATAGTAAAATCAAGTAATGGAGAAATGGAAATTAATGTTCCAAGAGACAGGGAAGGCTCTTTTGAACCTCAAGTAGTAAAGAAATATGAAAAAGATATATCCAATATAGAAAATCAAATAATATCTATGTATGGAAGAGGTATGACAACAAGAGATATTTCTAGTCATATAGAGGAAATATATGGCTTTAGCCTGTCAGAATCCATGGTAAGTAGGATAACCAACAAAATCCTGCCAACCATAGAAGAATGGAGACAAAGACCCTTAGAAGAGGTCTATCCCTTTGTATTTATGGATGCCATTCACTACAATGTTAGAGATAATGGAATGGTAGTAAAAAAGGCAGTATATATAGTATTAGCCTATACCATGGATGGTCATAAAGAAGTATTAGGAATGTATGTAGGAGAAAATGAAAGCTCCAAATACTGGTTAATGGTTCTTAATGATCTAAAAAAAATAGGGGGGGACTTAAAAATGTATTGATATTCTCAACGGACAACCTTCCAGGATTTAGCCAAGCTATAACAGCAGTCTATCCTAAGGCAGAAATTCAAAAGTGTATAATACACCAGATAAGAAGCTCTACAAGGTATGTAAATTACAAGGATAGAAAAGAGCTAATGAATGATTTAAAAACTATTTACAAGGCAAATACATAGGAAATAGCTTTAGTACAACTAGATTACTTTGAAGATAAGTGGCAAAAGAAGTATCCATCTTGTATTAATAGTTGGAGGAATAATTGGGCAGAGCTCTCCACCTTCTTCAAGTACCCACCAGAAATAAGAAAGCTGATGTATACCACAAATGCTATAGAAAACTTTAATAGACAACTAAGAAAAGTAACTAAAAATAAGTCGATTTTTCCAACAGACTTTTCCTTAGAAAAAAAGCCTTTATTTAGCCATGGTAAATGCTACCTCAAAGTGGAAGTCAAGGATGAGGGGATGGGACCAGATACTAGCTCAACTTAATATATTCTTTGAAGAAATATTAAATAGCTAAAATAATAAAAATGTGGGTTTATGGATAACCTTTCAGGTTAACCACAAGCCCCCCCACATTACTACTACTGCTGCTAATCTTCTATTCCCTCATTAAAAATTAAGAAGACTTGACAGCTTAATTAATATGTGTAAAATTAAAGTAAATCTAGATTCAAAAATTTGAATTTTAATTTATGGGTTTTATATAATTTGCTTATTTTGAATCCATCAAAAATCCTTAAGAGGATGGATGGAACACAAACTATTTCACACTACCAATACTATTATTTTACTAATAAAAAAACTTCTTGATATCCAAGAAGTTTTTTTTATTTCCTAGCACATTCCGATCCACGACCTGTCAATATCTCCAAGCCATGATGTAAACTGTCTAGAATAAAGCCTAAGGATTCCTTTACTGCCTTTGGACTACCAGGAAGATTGATTATCAAAGTATTACCCCTTATGCCAGATACTGCCCTTGATAGCATAGCTCTTGGAGTTATCTGGAGGCTATAATATCTGATAGCCTCAGATATCCCATTTGCCATTCTATCACATGCCTTTATTGTGGCTTCAGGGGGGGTCACATCTCTAGGACTAAATCCTGTACCTCCTGTAGTCAGTATGAGATCTACCTCTAAATCATCTGCCATTGTAACCATCTCTTGGTATAACATATCTATATCGTCAGGAACTATAGTCTTCCTCTCAATAGTATATCTCTCTTCTCTCATGATTTCAGCGATTACTTCCCCCCCAGATTCATCTTTCCTTTCTCCTATGTAACCTTTATCACTAGCTGTTATTATTCCTACTTTAAACATCTCAATCACTCCAAATATTTTATTTAGTTAAAAAGTTATTATTTTATAAAATACTAATAATATTATAACATGCTCTTATTTCTCCACCAATATATTTAATAGCTCTTTATTTAAGATTATATACATAGGAAAATTTATGTTATAATGTCCATATACTTAATAATATAAATTTATATTCATAAATTGTCATTAACTACAGGAAAGGCAGTGTAACTATGATATTAAAATACTTAATTATAATCAATATAATTAATTTTATAATGTTTGGAATAGACAAAGCAAAAGCCAAGAAAAATAAATGGCGAATACCTGAATCTACTCTACTTGGCCTATCCTTAATAGGAGGTTCCCTAGGTGGAATAATGGCCATGACCTCTTTTAGACATAAGACAAAAAAAAGAAAAAAATTTACCATAGGCATGCCTATACTTTTACTTATAAATATAGCTACAATAATCTATGGATTATTTAATTATGGAAAAGACCTTTTCCTATAAACAATATAGAATAAAATATTCAAATATATTTATAAACTCTTTAGCTTCTTCCATCATGGCCTCAGGATGAAATTGTACACCTAATACAAAATTACCTGTAGTTGTCTCTATACCTTCTATTACCCCATCAGAAGATAGAGCATTTACTCTTAAATTTTTTTCCTAATTCCTTAACACTTTGATGATGTTGAGAATTTACATTTATCTTTTCTTTACCAAGGATATCATAAAGTATAGTATCATTTATAATATCTATGGAGTGATATCCTCCTTCTATATTATAGGTAGAAATATGACCAAGGGAATTTGGCAATTGGCTATTTATATCCTGGTACAAAGTTCCTCCAAGGGCTACATTTATCAATTGAAGTCCTCTACAAATTCCTAAAATAGGCATTCCCCCTACTATAAGCTCTCTTAAATAGTTCTAATTCTATTTTATCCCTATCATAACAAATAATATCTACTTCTTTTGTTGGATCTTCCCCCCCAAATAGTAAAGGTGAAATATCTTCTCCACCAGTAAAGATAATCCCATCTACGGAATCTAAATATTTATCTAAATCATCTAAGTTTTTTTAAAATAGGAATAATTATTGGCACTCCCCCCCACCTTTGACTACAGCATCTATATAAGTATAATTTAGTTTATTGAACTTTCTACTTACTGAATATTCAAATTGACTAGTAAGTCCTATTATTGGCTTCATAATATCTCCCCCCCACTATAAGTATTTACCAAACCAAATTGCTGCCTCTTCCATCATATTTGTAGTAACAAAATGGTTCAAATTATTATATTCTATTAGCTTTATCTTGTTACTATCATTATATAGTGGTTTTACTTTATTATAAAATAATCTCTGACTTTCTATATTAACTAAAGTATCAGCATCTCCATGTAGCATCAAAACAGGTCTATTTACTATTGCATCTAAATTATTTATTGGATCCATGGAGTTTATTTCTACTTCCATTTCTTCTAAACTACTATCATCTTCTATTTCAAGAACTTCTTTAAAAATTAAATTAGAATGTTCCCAATTACAAGAGCCATTAAATATTACTGCAGCCTTTATATTAGGATTATGGGCAAATATTCCTGCAGATGTAAATCCACCCATGGAATTTCCTATTACCCCCCCTAATCTATTAGGATTGGCAGAATAATTATCTATAGCATAGTCTAAAATATCTTTTGCCTCCCCCCCTAAATTCTTCAATATTGTAGGCCAAAAATATTCCATTGCAACTTCAGGATTAGTATAATCTACAGTACCTCTTTCCCCCCCATGATTTATGGCATCGGGAATAATAACTTGATATCCTAAACTACTTAATATAAACCCCCCCCTCATTCTTTGGGATTCCTTACTAGAACTCCATCCATGGTACAGTATTATAGTTGGATATAGTCCCAAAGTCGCCTTAGGATAGAATCTTATTATTGGAATATCCTTTATTTTGTTTTTTTTCTTCTTCAATAAATCTAGATTCTAAATAATCACCCATATGTAATCCCCCCCTTCTATTTATTAGATATTTTCTATTTGCCAATCAATTGGTTCCTTCCCAATACTCTTTAAAAATTCATTGGTTTTGGAAAAAGGTTTTGAACCAAAAAAAATCCTCTATGGGCTGATAATGGACTGGGGGGGTGTACTGATTTTATAATATAATGTTGCTTATTGGTAATATATTTTTCCTTTTCCTTAGCATTATTTCCCCAAAGAATAAAAACTACTGGTTCTTCTCTTTTATTTAGCAACTTTATTATATGGTCTGTAAAAGTTTCCCACCCTATATTTCTATGGGAATTAGCCTGACCTGCTCTCACAGTTAAAGAAGCATTTAAAAGCAATACACCTTCATCTGCCCATTTCTTAAGATACCCATTATTAGGTATATAACAACCTAAATCATCTTTCAATTCTTTATACATATTTCTAAGGGATGGAGGTATATCTACACTTGGCTGTACAGAAAAAGCTAAACCATGGGCTTGATTAGGTCCATGATATGGATCCTGCCCTAGGATTACAGCCTTGACATCCTTATAAGCTGTATAATGTAAAGCATTAAATATATCATATGGTCCTGGGTATATGGTGGTGGTTTTATACTCTTTAATTAAAAAGCTCCTAAGTCTTTGATAATATTCCTTTCCCATTTCTCCCTTTAATAGTTCTTCCCAATCATTATTAAATATCTTTTTCATCCTATCACTCCTCGTTTCCATATATCTTATATACTATTATATCCACTTAATTAAAAAATTGCCAAGGGAAGTACTCCTTGGCAACTATTCTATCTCTTTATATTGTTGATCATATCTAAAATATCATCTGTAGTTTGTATAACTTTTCCGTTCATAGAGTATGCCCTTTGGGCTGTAATCATTTCAACTATGCTCTTTGTCATATCAACATTGAAATCCTCTAAACTATATTGGATTATATCTCCAAAGCCTTCGCTATCATATGTGGAATCATATAATTCTACGCCATCAGCTACTGTATATCTACCTTCTCCTAATGGAATCAACGAATCTAAAACTTCAGGATTATATAGGATGACTCTACCTAATAATAGGGTTTCATCATCTACTTCCTTAGTTATATCTCCTTGGGCTGAAATAAATACTTCTCCTTCTCCCCATTCATCTATAGGTATATAAGAAATAAAATCCAGAAAATATCCACTATCATCTGAAATAGTCAAATCTTCATTTAAATGGAATCCTCCATTTCTAGTTAGCATTAAATTATCTTCTTCATCACGGACTCCAAAAACCCATCTCCCATTATAGACATATGAAATTCTCCTTCTGATGGTCTAATCCTCCCTTGTTGAAAATCAATGGTTCCTACACCACTTCTAGACCCTGCATTGATGCCTGCAGGTCTCCCATTTTCACTCATTAATACTTCATTATCATATATTTCATTTATTAGTAGCTCTTGAAAACTTATATTTTTACTTTTATAGCCAGTTGTATTTACATTGGCTAAGTCATCTGATACTGCATCCATTTTATTTTCCATGGATTTTAAACCTGTTTTACTAATATTTAGTATATTATATATCATCTATTTCACCTACAATCTTCCGATTTCATTTACTGCTTTACCTAAGGTTTCATCAGCAGCATGTAAGAGCTTTTGATTAGATTCAAACTCTCTAGCTATTTCTATCATCTTTACCATTTCACTAGCTATATCTACATTGGATATTTCTAAAAATCTCTGTCTTATATCAGCTTGAATTATATTATAATCTCCTTGATTATTGGTAAATATAGTATCTCCCACAATAGTTAAATTAGAATAATCTAGGAAATCTACCATTTGAAATCTTATATCTTGTCCTAAAATTTCCCCTTTATTATCTACATTTAATCTATTATTTTCCACATATATATCTACTGTATTGCCAAAATCATCAATTCCTAAAACTGGATAACCCTCCATAGTAACTAAGCGACTATCATTATCTACTTTAAAATTTCCATTTCTAGTAAATCCTAATTCACCATTTTCCATTCTTATGGTAAAAATCCATTATCTACAATGGCAAAATCCGTTTCCTTATTTGTTTCCACTAGATTTCCTTGATTAAAGTTTCTATAAACCTCATCAATTTGATTTCCAAATTCGAGACTTCCTAGCTCCTGTCTTCGATTTAAATCATTACTTCCCATATAATTTATTAAATCTCTAGATTCTAGGGTACTTTGAACCATGTCTTGAAACTTATACCCAGGAGTATTCATATTTGTCATATTTGCACTGGTGTTTTCCAACTTTTTCTGTAGGACATTCATATTTCTATTAACTGTAAAAATACTTCTAACCATATTTTCACTCCTCATTATTTGGATTTATTACCTTTATCTCTGAAGGATAAACCATACCCATTTTTCGTGCTTGAGCTTCTATTCTAAATCTACTACTTGTTGAATAACTTAAATTCATCAATATTGCTGAAATAATTATTCCGATGCCTAAGGGAATTAAAAAAATCTCCTTTTAACTTAGATAATTTTTGTATAATTTTTTTTAATAATAAAACCTCCCCCCCCTTATTCATATTTAAAAGTTTACATATTTCTTCCATGGAATAATCTTCACTTTCATATTTTCGTAATAAAATATACTTTTCAAATCCACTTTTTGCCTTATTTTCTTCAGCTTCTAAAGGAATATCATCTGAAATATCTTCAAATAATATCTTTTCTATATGGGCAACTCTTTTTTTCTAAAATAACCAACTCTTCTATCTCACCATAGGAATTTTGAGATTCTAATGTATCCTTTGGTGTATCTATTCTATCAGCATATATGCCTAGTATAATCAATAAAACTCCTAGGATTATTAAAAAAAAGTATACATCATCTTCCCTCCATATAGGGAGTTAGAAAATCCCTTAGTTTTATTAAAATTTTCCCATGAATTTGAGACACCCTAGGTATAGAGATATCTAAGATATAGGCTATTTCCTTCATAGATAATTCTTCCACATAATATAAGTTTAAAATCGTCTTTTCCCTATCATCTAAGCTATTAATAGCCTTTATTAACATCTCTTTTTTTCTTTATTAGTATAATGTTCCTCTGGAGAAACACTATCTTCATCTTGGATTAAGTCGATTAATTCCGTATCATTTCCCTCTTTAGAAAAAAACTATGGATTCTAAGGATATATTTGCAAGGTAATGCACTGTTTCATGGATGTTAGAAAGATCTTTATTATCAATACTTAACTCTTTACATATTTCTGACTCACTGGGAGTTCTCATTAACTGGTTTTCAAGTTTCTCCTTAGCTATATAATATTGATTTAATTTATCTATTCTACTTCTAGACACAGGCCCTGCCTTTCTTAATTCGTCAATGACAGCACCTCTAATACGAAGACTAGCATAGGCTTCAAAGGGTACCTTTTTCTTATAGTCATATCTTTTAATAGCATCCATTAAACCTATGACTCCTATACTAACTAAATCTTCTAAGTCATATGTACTATTCTTTGAATCGATTCTACTGACTACTTTTTTTTACTAAAGGCAAATATTTAATTATTAAATTATCTTGATCACTAAGTTCATAAAACATGAAATCCCTACTTTATAATTTTATTCTGGCTTTTTCTCATTAAAATAAATACAAAACGAATGATATCTTCCCTAAGTCTTTCATCTATATCTTCAAACTTTATTCCATAAATATATTTAGTCTTTTTATCTATAGTATTTAGCTCTTTATACTTTATCCTACCTTTAAGAATAAAGGTATCATCATCTAGATCAAATATTAAAAGGAGCATCTTTCCTATATCAAAGTTTTCATAGCATGATAGTTTTAAACCACCACCACTTAAATCCAGCATCATTCCATCTTTTAAATATCTACCTATATTTTCTATTACTTTTTGTGGAGATGTTTCACTATTTCCTATATTAATTAAAAATCTATTTCCAGTATATTGCATTGGATTAACAAAGGACACTCGTACATCTCCTCTCCTTTGTACCTTCATAAAATTATCTATTTCAGATAATTCATAAATTGGAAAATCACCATAAATTCTATCAGTAACAATACAATTAAAGCCAATGGTTTCACTTCCTGAATAGACAATACCCTTTAGCATATCCCCCCCTACTCGAAACAGTTTAAATTGCCTGTCATCTGATGGAATAGAAACATGAACCTTGTCTTCCATAGTGTCATAAATAAGCCCTGTAGCAATTTCATTGTCTTCTGTAATTAGCTCAATCTTACTATTTAATTTAAATCTATCCATGAATATCACCCAAAAAAATCTAATTAATCTATTACTTAATTGTTGAAAACTAGATACATTATTGTTATAGTCCTTATCCCCCTAGAATCCTTCTACTTATTTCCGTTATATTTTTACTAGCTAATGCATTAGGATATCTTAAAACTATGGGGGGGACTTGCTCCATAATAGCCTTGCCTACCCTTATATCATTAAATACAAATCCTAAACTTTCTATATCTAAATTTAAAAATTTATTAGCAGTTTGTAAAAGTTTATTATAAGTTTCTTCTCCTTGGGATAAATCCTGTACCTGATTTACTACTACCTTTATATTATCCTTAAGCTTATATAGGGAAAGTGCCTTCATTACCCTACAGGCATCCATTAAAGCTGTAGGTTCTGGAGTTGTAACTAATATTACTTCATGGGCAAAGGTAGTAAATGTTAAAGATTGTTTACTAATACCTGCCCCATTATCTATGATAATAATATCGTAATCTCCTAATCCACTTAAGGAATCTAAAATCTCCTGTTGCTTTTTGGAATCTAAATTTTCCATGAAAAATAAATTAGCTCCGCCAGAAATTAAATCTACATCCTCTGGTCCCTTAAGCACAATATCCTTTAATAATGCTTTTCCTTGAAGAACTGCCAATAAATCCATTGGTGTATCAATACCTAGCATGATATTGGCATTACTCATACCAATATCTGCATCTAGTATAAGAACCTTTTTTTCCCATTTGTTGTAGTTTAATGCCAAGATTTATGGCTAAATTAGTTTTGCCTACTCCACCTTTACCGCTAATTATGGAATAGGTTTTTATAGAATCAGTAGTCTTTTTATTCGTAACCATTGCCCTTAATTTACTAGCTTGATCAATCATTTTTATAAATCTCCTCGCTATAAGATATTAAATTATCTAAAGTAGCAATTTTAATATCATCAGGGACATCTTGTCCATAACAAAAGTATTGTACTGGGTATGAATTGATTTCTATAATATTCCAGAAATTAGCAAAACTACTGATTTCATCAAATTTAGTTAAAATCAAGGCATCATATTTTAATTTTTTTATATTTTTTTAAGATAGATAATAAGGTTTCCTTATCTGTAGACATACTTACTGTTAAGTACGTATTTATATCTTCTTTAATATCTTTAAAGTAACTTTGGATATCCTCAATTTTTTTCTTTATTATTTTGGCTTGTCCCTAATGTATCTATAAGTAATATATCGCAATTACTAAGCTTATCTATTTTCTCCTTCATTTCTTCTGGTTTTATAACTACTTCAAAGGGTACTCCTAGTATACCAGCATAGGTTTTAAGCTGTTCCACTGCTCCAATCCTATAGGTATCCATTGTAATTAGACCTACTTTTTCTTATTTTTTTAAAAATTCTTCAGCAGCTATTTTAGCAATAGTGGTAGTTTTACCAACTCCTGTAGGCCCAATAAAAGTATTTATCCTACATAAATCCAACTTATTTTTAAAACAATTATCCTTAAATATAATATTTATAAAATCCACTATTTCCTCTTTAGTTAGATATTCACTTTCCTTTAAATTCAACTTGCAATACCCTAATAATTGATTTCTAATTCTATCATTTGCATTTATAAACATAGGATTTTTATCTATAAGATCCTTTAATGAATACTTGGGCTCTATAATCTCCGGTTCTTCCATAGCTTTGTCTTCTGTTTTAGTATCTTCTTCTACAGCTAAGGTAACCTCTAGCTTTTTCTTTTTAAAAGGATTGTACCATTTACCAATTTTAATGGTCCTTTGACTTATGATAATGGCATCACTACCTAATTCATATTTAGCTCTAATTAGGGCTTCCTTCATATCATCTACAATATATCTTTTAATAATCATATTTTCTCAACCATCCCTACAGCTTCAATTTCAACATCATTTGGTACATCATTTAATGATAGTATAGGCAAATCAAGAAAATTATGGGCAGTTAAATTTCTAAAGGCAACTCTAATCTTAGGTGACGCCAAGATAACCCCCCCTTGTATCCCTTGAGATAACAATCTATTATTAGTGTTATTTATACTATCAAATATATTAGTAATTATATCGGGCTTTAAAACAGGAATAGAACCTGACATGGTTCTCTTAGTGTTTTCACTAATAAGCTCTTCTATATCTGGATCTATAGTTATAACTGGAAGAACCCCCCCTTGGGGATTTAAATAATCCTTTACGATGGTACGTTTTAAGGAATGTCTTACATATTCAGTTAAAACCTCTATATCCTTTGTCATAGTTCCATTATCTGCCAATGTTTCCAATATGGTGACTAAATCATTTATAGGTACATTTTCCCTAAGTAGATTTTGCAATACTTTTTGTACTTCTCCTAAGGAGAGAATATCTGGTATAAGTTCATCTATTACCACATTATACCTATCCTTTATAGTCTCTAATAATTCCTTGACTTCTTGTCTACCTAATAATTCATGACTATTTCTTCTAATGATTTCCTTTAAATGTGTAACTAAAACTATAACAGGCTCTACTATGGTATAGCCATTTAATTCAACTATATCCTTGTATCTTTCTTCTACCCATAGGGCATCTAATCCAAAGGCTGGCTCCTTAGTAGGTATACCTTCTATTTCAAATTCTTGACTTCCTGGATCTATTACTAAATATCTATTGAGATAAATTTCTCCTCTGGCAATTTCATTTCCTTTGATTTTTATAATATATTCATTGGAACCTAATTGTAAATTATCCCTTATACGAATAGGATTTAATATAATTCCCATTTCATTGGCACATTGCCTACGAATAGCTGTAATATGTGTAGGTAGATTGCTGTCACTTCCTTCATCTACTAAGGGGGGATTAACCCATAGCCTATTTCCAGGGAAATAGGTTCTACTTGAAATGTAGATACGCTTTCTGCCCTTTCCCTTTCCTCCATAGCTTCTAAAGCGGCTTCAGCTCCTGCTGCTTCAAAAGCTAATTCTTCCCTTTCGTTTTCCATTAATAAATATCCTATGCTTCCCATAAATAAAGATACTGCTATAAAGGGTAAAGTAGGAAAGGCTGGTACCAATGCAATAATAAATAAAACCACAGCAGCTACCATTATAACTTTATAAAATCCAAATAGCTCTCCTGTTACTGTTTGTCCAAAACTACTGTCTCCATCGGATCTAGTAACTAAGATACCTGAAGCAACGGAAATAAGTAAGGCGGGAACCTGGCTAACTAAACCGTCACCTATGGTCAATTTCCCAAATTTATCTAATGCTTCTAATACTCCCATACCATCTTGAATAGAAAATATTAATATACCGCCTAAGAGATTGATAATGGTAATTATTATACCTGCAATGGCATCACCTTTAACAAATTTACTGGCACCATCCATGGCTCCGTAAAAGTCTGCTTCCCTTTGTAAATCTAACCTTCTTTTCTTAGCTGTTTCCTCATCTATTAATCCTGAATTCAAATCAGCATCTATGGCCATTTGCTTTCCTGGCATTGCATCTAATGTAAATCTAGCAGATACTTCTGAAACTCTACTAGCTCCATTAGTTACTACTACCATTTGAACTATTACGATAATTACAAATATAACTGCACCAACTACATAATTGTTTCCAGTAACGAAGTTTGCAAAAGCATTGATTACACGTCCTGCATCTCCTTCACTTAAAATCAATCTAGTAGATGAAATATTTAATCCTAATCTAAACATAGTTGTAACTAATAATAAGGTGGGAAATGTTGAAAACTCCAATACATTTCTTGTAAAAAGAGTCAATAACAATATGGTAATACCTAAAGTAATATTAATAACTAATAAAAAGTCCAATACCCCCCCACTATTCATAGGTATCATAATAATTCCAATAATAGCAACAATAGCAAATGCTACTGTAATCTCTGAATATTTGTTAAAGGAACTAATTATTTTTTTTAAGAAAATCAGGCATAGTATTACTCCTCTTTCCATCTATATCTTACCTTTGTTTTTTTTCTTCCATTTCATAAACTAAAGCTAAAATCTCTGCTATAGCCTTATAAAGCTCAACGGGAACATAGTCCCCTATTTCTACTTCCTTGTACATGGTTCTTGCTAGGGGCTTATTCTCCATAATAGGGATATCATTCTCCTTAGCTACTTCCTTTATCTTTTCAGCAATATATCCTACCCCTTTGCAACTACAATTGGAGCCTCATCTATATTACTATCATATCTAATTACTACTGCTATATGGGTTGGGTTAGTCACCACTACTGTTCCATCCTTTATACTGGACATCATCCTTCCCATAGCAATTTGTCTTTGCCTTTGTTGTCTAGCAGCTTTGATTTCAGGGCTACCTTCCATCTCTTTAAATTCGTCTTTTATCTCTTGTTTAGACATCCTTAAGTTCTTTTTATATTCTCTTCTTTCAAATACATAATCTATAATACCAAGAATTAACATTATAACTGCAATATTTAAACTTAAATCTTTAATAAATGCCATAAAAAAAGTAAAATAGCTTTTCAGTTCCTAAGTTTCCGCTGTTAATTAATGCCATTACAGATTTCGATAAGTTTCTATATGTTAAGTAAAAAAAACTAATATTAGTTTTGCCAAATTTTTACCTAGGGTAAATATGGCCTTTTTAGAAAATATATTTTTAAATCCTTCTATAGGATTTAATCTTTTAAAATCCGGCTTTAAAGGTTCCATTGTAAATATGAAACCTGTTTGAATTAAGTTTATTATAACACCTGATATTATGGCTATTATTGCTATGGGAGCAACAAATATAAAAAAATTGAATTACACTGTTAATCCCTATTACCCTTAAATTAGGTAAATTTATATTTATACCATAATCTACATATAGTGAATTCTTTAAAAACTTTAAGCCATTATTCAATATATATGGTCCTAAAGTTCCTATTAATATAGTAAAAATAAAAAAAGGATACTGCAGAGTTTAAATCTCCACTTTTGGCTACCTGTCCTTTTTTTCTTAGCATCTCTTAACCGCTTGGGGGGGGTAGCTTCTTCAGTTTTGTTTTCTCTATCTTCCACTATAGTCCCCCCCTTGACTTCATAGACTTTTAAGTTGACTTAAATAATTTAAAGAAGTTTTCCAAATATCCAGGTATCAATCCAAGTCTGTTTCCCATGGAAGCCATTAACCAGGATAGCATTATCATAGTAAGAATAAACTCATCATGGATTTAATAGGCATACCTAGCATCAATACATTGATTTGTGGTACTGTTTTAGATATTATACCTAAAACTGCATCAATAACTAAAACTACAATAATCATAGGAGCTGCAAGATTTACAGCCAACTCAAATACTTTAGAAAACAAAGTTATTACACTTAATACACCAAACCCATCAAAACCAACAGTTGTAATAGGTATATATTCAAAGGATTTAATTAAAGTCTCTATGATTTTGTGATGCATATCCAATAAAAAAATACACATATAGATAACCAATAATACATTTTCCCGTAGTTTGAAGCGTTTCTTCCTAAACTAGGATCATATACACTGGCCATGGAAAATCCTACTTGAAAATCTATTAATTGACCTGCTATTTCCATAATTCCATATATTAATTGGGTCACATATCCTATGGCTAAACCAAAAAGGGTTTCTTTAATGACCAATATAAAAAAAATATAATAGATCACTAATAATTGGAACATCTGGCACCGTTAGGTATACTATTATGGAAAAACCAAAGGATAATGCAATTTTAAAGATATTAGGTATTCCTTTAAAGGAAAAGCCTGGACATAATACTATAAAGGCCGTAATCCTTATTAATATAAGTAATAATTTTTGTAATTGAATAATCATAATTTACCCCTAACTTAACATGGGAATTAACTCATATAATTGTGTAGTCAAGGAAATCAATTTATTTAGCATGAAATTCCCAAAGATTATAAGACCAAAGATTACAGCAAGAATCTTTGGTACAAAGCTTAAGGTTTGTTCTTGAACCTGAGTAGTAGCCTGTAAAATACTAATAAACAAACCTACTACTAAAGCTATTATAAGAATAGGCCCCCCCGCTACAATCATTATTGTGAAAAAAAGCCTTTTTCATTATATCTAATACCATTACTTGAGTCATAATTATTCTCCTCTATGTAAAACTCTTTAATAAAGACTCTACTACTAAATACCAACCGTCTACTAATACAAATAGTAATATTTTAAAGGGTAATGATATCATTACAGGTGGTAACATAAACATTCCCATAGACATTAATATACTGGCAACAACCATATCTATAACTAAAAAGGAATATATATAATAAATCCAATACTAAAGGCCTTTTTTTAGCTCACTAATAGCGAAGGCAGGAATAATAGTTGTAATAGATAAATCCATAGGTTCCTGTACATTTTCACTATTAGAAGCCCTTAAAACAGAGCTAGATCCTTTTCCCTAGTTTGCTTTAACATAAATTCCTTCATAGGTACTACTGCTATATCTATTGCCTCTTCTTGAGTAATAGTTTCTTCTAAAAAAAGGAGTTACTGCTTCCTCCATTATTTGACTATATACAGGTTGCATTACAAAGAAAGTTAAAAACAAAGCTAGTCCTAAAAGTAATTGGTTGGGAGGGGATTGTTGTGTTCCCAAAGCATTTCTTAAAAAGGACAATACTACAGCTATTCTAGTAAAACAGGTTGTTAAAATTAAAAATGATGGCGCTAGAGTTAATACAGTTAAAAGTATAAGTAATCTCACTGTACCTACTGTAGCCTGTGGATCTTCATTGTTAAATATTAATCCTAAATCACCTAACTCTGGCTGTGCAAAGGTAAACTGAGGTATAAATATTATAATTAAAGTCAATATAATGGTTATTAAAACTATCCTCTTATTCAATTCTTTTCCCTCATTCCAAGGATATTGCTTAAAAGATTTTTATCAATTGTTAAATCTTTATTATTTTTTTATTTCCTTAATTATGTCTTCCATCTTTTCTTTTTCAAGCTTTTTCAATATCCTATTATCAGCAGATGTAAAACTCATTAAATAATAATCTCCACAGATTTCTACTATAGCTATGGAGGAATTATTACTTATGGATACCCTTTCTATTACCTTTATCAACCTATTATGCTTTTTCATATGCTTATTTAAATACCTTAAGGAAATATTTGCTATTCCTATAACTATGAGTAACAAAATTATAGTTTGTATTAAAGTGAAGAAACTGGAAAGATCCATTTATTTACTTCCTTTCATTGAATAACTAAGTCGGTGAAATATATATCCTTTACAATATCATTTTTTTTATTGCAGAATTTATTTCATCTACTATTTCTTTTTTTAAGTTCAGATGTCTTTTCTATATCTAATATTTCCTCTGGAGTTTTGCTCCTTAATTGATTTATAATGACATCACGGATTTTATTTACATTGGAACTAAGGTTTTTTTTCTTGTTTTTCATCTGTATACATAAGGGCTATTTTGATTTTCAAATAATTTCTCATACTCTTTTCCGATTTTAAATTTACTATAAACTCATCTAAGAGTATGGTATTCTCTCCTTCTGTTTTAAAAACCGATACTAAATCTGCTGCATCTCTATCCCTTATTAAAAAAATACCCTACAAACAAAGTTGATGCTAAAACTAAAATCAATAATAATATTATTAAAATTCTAAAATTACTCTTTTTCTCGACTTTTTCACTCATTGTTTATCTCTCCATCTTCTTCATCAAATATTATTAAGATATTGACCCTTCTATTAATGGATCTATTTTCCACACTATTATTAGGCACCATAGGTCTATATTCACCATATCCTACAGCAGACAATCTCTTTGGGTCTACACCTTCTACTTCACTTAAATACCTTAAAACCGATACTGCTCTGGCAGTAGATAATTCCCAGTTGCTAGGATAAAGGGCTGTCCTCATAGGCACATCATCTGTATGCCCTTCAATTACAAGCTCATTTTCAAAATCATTTATTAAGCCTTCTAATTTTTTTTAGTACTTGTATACCACTTTCTTTAATCTTTGCACTTCCTGGATCAAATAAAATGGCCTCATTAATATCTACAAAGACACCTCTTTTATTCATTCTTACTGTAACTTTGGCATCTAAACCTTCTTGAGAAACATAGTCCGATACCCTTTCATGCATAAGCAAGATTCCTTCTTTAATATTAGAAGAATCGTCTAAATCCAATATTTCATCGGAAAGCGTTGGAGGATTGTCTGGTGTTTCTATAATATGGGTATAGCCTAATCCTGATAAAACACCTTGTAACGACTGACTTATACTTTTAAACTTCGCTGCATCTATATTAGACATGGAATATAGTAATATAAAGAAAGTCAAAAGTAGAGACATTAAATCTGAATATGTAATCATCCAACCAGGTGCTCCACCTGTATTTTTTTCTTTCTTATTAAATCCTCTTCTACTCATAATTCTCCGCCTCTTTATTCCCTTGATTACTTTCTAAGTATGTTTTTTTGATCTGCTGGAGATAAATAGGTCATAAGTTTTTCTTCTAAAAGTCTAGGATTGCTACCTGCTTGTATTTCTAATACTCCCTCTATAATCATTTGCCCTGTAAATAGCTCTTCATCTGTTTGTACACTTAAATTAGATGCTATAGGTATAAATATTAAATTAGCAAATAAACTTCCATAAAATGTTGTTAAAAGAGCTGTAGCCATTCCCGTTCCTATAGTACTAGGATCATCTAATTTAGACAACATGATGATCAAGCCTATTAATGTACCTAACATACCAAAGGCTGGTGCCAGTTCTCCCCATTTTTCAAAGACTTCTTGCCCTGCCCTATGTCTTCTCTCTGTGGTATCTAAATCTAATTCTAATATTTCCTTTATAGTATCTGGCTCCACACCATCTACTACCATTTGAAGTCCCATTATCAATAGTTCATCTTCTAGATTGTAGATATCATCTTCCAGTGCTAATAATCCATTCATTCTAGCTTTTTAGATAGATCTGAAAATAAGGAAACTAATCTTATCCTATCGTCCTTAGGAGTTAATACCAATATCTTTAGAGTATTAGGTATATTCCTAAGGGTTTTAAATGGAAAACTAATCATTAAAGCACAAAAAGATCCAAATAAAGTAATTACAATGGAGGAAAGATCAATGAAATTTACAATATCTCCACTTGATGTTATGGCCCACATTATAAGTATT
>JMBV01000235.1_pt1 | contig 20390 bp, 27 predicted proteins | sample 616531 | NCBI WGS metagenome assembly JMBV01 (sample SAMN02727904, study PRJNA239997) | anaerobic digester metagenome | biome: anaerobic digester; isolation source: mesophilic anaerobic digester inoculated with municipal waste water sludge... | place: Germany: Bielefeld University, CeBiTec ...
GACTTGATAACGCAATATTCGGTAGTCTTCAAATTCCTCAGCGATTACTTTAAAGTCGTTTTGCTATTCATTAAAATTTGTGTTTTAGCTGATGACTTAGCCTATTTGTTTTTCGAATTTTCTTAAATGCTGCGCCAAGATTTTCGGTGATGTCTCCAGCTATCATTGCTTCCTGCGATTTATCTTTTGAGGCGATATCACCTGCAAGCCCATGCAGATAAACACCCAGTATAGCAGCTTCTTGAGGATGATATCCTTGCGCCAGAAGTCCTAATATGACTCCTGTGAGCACGTCGCCGCTACCTCCCGTAGCCATACCAGGGTTGCCTGTAGTGTTGAAAAAAACACTTGCCGTCAGGAGTTGAGATAGAGGTAAAGGCGCCTTTTAATACAATATAGATACGATGCATAACCGAAAACTCTATCTGACGCTTATTACGTTCGAAAGCATTGGCGAATTTTCCGAAAAGCCTTTCAAACTCTTTCGGATGCGGAGTGAAAATACTAAGTGGAGGGATAAACGATATCCATGTTTTATTTTCGGCTAAGATGTTAAGTGCGTCAGCATCAAAGAGTAAAGGTACAGTGGCGTTTTGAATGAGTAATTTTAAAGCTTGTTGTGTCTCTTTAGCTAACCCAAGCCCTGGCCCTATAGCAATGGTATTAAATAACGACAAATCGGGATGATGGCTGATAAAACGATCATTATTATCAATACTTACCATTACTTCAGGAGCGGCTGTTTGCATTATCTGCCGGCTTGAGGCAGGTAAATGGGCAGTAACCAAGCCGGCGCCCGAACGTAAGGCAGCTTGAGCGGCCAACACGGCAGCTCCCGTTTTTCCATAACTGCCGGCAATAAGTAATGCATGACCAAAATGACCTTTATGCGAAAATTGTGTTCGGCTTTTCAACAGTGAGAAAGCATCAGCCCTGTCAATAGTGAAATTTCTGATCTCCTTATCTTTAGTTGCTTCATCCATTAATCCGATAGGAAGAACAATCCATTTTCTACATAATGCTCATTCTCAGCAAAAGAAATGACAGCTTAGGATATTGGAAAGTAAGTGTGTAATCTGCCTTGACGATTGCCGCTTTGGGTAGAGCAGAATGCTGATCAGCATACAACCCCCCGACGGTATGTCAATTGCTATGCGGGTAGAATTGGTATCGTTGATAAGCCTAATTACTTCGGCTGCAAAACCTTCGATTGGTTTGGATAGTCCAGAGCCAAAAATGGCATCTATTATAATACTACCATCAGGTATGTCAGGAAGATCCTGAAGCGTAGTAACGTTGTAAATAACTGCTTTTACTCTTTTCCAAACGTTCGAGATTTGTGATAAAATCTGGAGAAAATTTATCGCTGACACGAAGAATGATCGTAACAACGTGGTATCCGTCAGCGATAAGTAATCTGGAAATCGCCAGTCCATCTCCGCCGTTGTTACCCGGTCCACAAAAGATATTGATCGGAGCATCTCTTCTGAAAACTTTTTTTATCCATTTAAACATTGATAAGCAGCCCTTTCCATTAAGTCAATGGAGGCAATAGGTTCGTTTTTGATAGTATAGGCATCAGCCTCGCGAATCAGCTCTACAGGAAGAATCTTCATGACAATTTTTTTTGTAAAAATAATGCCTTTGTAAAAAAAACGTGCTTTTAGTTAAGAACAGTGCAAAACAGCTTAATACGTGAAAAAGAAAAATCTAAAAAGGATAAATAGTTTTCTCTTTTTGATTTTAAACGGAAAAACTTGAAAAAAAACTTTTTTTTGTTTACTTTTGAAGCTGATTTTAAAAATTATACCGATCGGACATCTCAAATTGATGAACTGTTAATAAAACGACTATCAACACTGGCATTAGTATGCGAATCAATAGTATTACTAAGAAATTTTCTAAAAGAGTCATTGCAACTTTCGGGTAAAAACATAAAAAAAATCTGATGATTAATTATCTCCGCAATTTTATTGTTCATTTAAAGATTCAAAGGGAACAGAGAAACCTTTTTCGTACCAAAAAGGTTGTCAATTTGACTGAGGCATCCACTATTGGAATTTTGTTTTGATGGAGAGCGAAGAGGATTATGATTATATTAATTCCTTTGTGTTACAATTAAATACAAAAGGCAAGGCGGTTAGTATTATCGCCTACTTACCTATGAAACAAATTCCGAATTATTACCTTGCCAAATTGAAAATGGATATCATCACATCCAAAGATCTTAATCTCCTTGGAATTTGTAAAAAGCCTTTTGTCGAAAGTTTTATTCAGAAAGATTTTGATTTGCTGATTGATCTCAGCGCAGGAGACATCCTTCCGCTTAATTATATTTCGGGCTATTCTCATGCAAATTTCAAAACCGGATGCTTTACTCAAAAATGGTTGAGGTATTTGATTTTATGATAAAAAAATACTGATGGAATGGAGAGTAGAGAGTTTGCTGAAACAATGGTAAGTTATTTACGTACAATTAATTCAAAGTAATTATGAAGTTTAATTTCACGGGCACGGGTGTTGCTTTAGTTACGCCATTTCACAAAAATGGAAATATTGATTTTTGTTCACTTGAAAAGTTGTCGAACACACGATTGCAGGTAATGTTAACTACTTAGTGGCATTAGGTACTACCGGTGAGACGCCTACACTTTCCAACGATGAAAAGTTAGCAGTAGTTGATTTTGTTATTGAATGTGCGGCTGGCAGGGTTCCGGTAGTGGTGGGAGTAGGAGGTAACAATACGCAGGAGATCATTGATAAAATAAAAACTATGTCTTTTGAGGGCATTGCCGGTATTCTATCTGTAAGTCCGTATTACAATAAACCGCAGCAAAAGGGTATTTATTACCATTATAAAACGGTTTCGAGTGTGTGTCCTGTTCCAATGATCCTTTATAATGTACCTGGACGAACAGGCGCTAATATGTCGGCGGAAACTACGTTACAGCTTGCTTCCGAATGCGATAATGTTGTTGCGGTAAAAGAGGCTTCAGGAAATGTTAACCAAATTATGGAAATAATACGATGCAAACCTGATAGTTCCATGTCATTTCAGGTGATGATGCCATAACACTTCCATTGATCTCCCTTGGAGCTAATGGCGTTATTTCGGTAGTCGCTAATGCCTTCCCATCCGACTTTTCAAAGATGGTAAATTTATGCCTGAAGGGAAAATTTGCAGAAGCTAATGTAATACATTACAAGCTCTTACCTATAATGCAAAAGATTTTTGAAGATGGTAGTCCTGCAGGAATTAAGGCGGCGCTGCAAATTTTAGAAATTGCCGCTAACAATCTCCGCCTTCCATTAGTTAAAGTAAACAAAGCCGTAAATTTACAGCTTCAGCAGCTCATCGCCGAATATCAAAATTAATAAACCATAAGATAGCAAAATCATGATTTTGAAAAATATCTTCTCTTAACATTTATCACATTGTTGATATCTTGTATCTACGCTCAAACTGGTAACAATGTAACTGCCGTTGATGAAATTTTTGGATCAAAGGGCGAGATTTACTTTAAGTTCGAAAATAAAGAAATAAACCTTGAAGCATTATCGAAAATGATTTCGATAGATAAAGTCAACCGGCATGACGTTTTTGCTTATGCCAACAAAACGGAATTTGGCGAATTTCTCAAACAAGGAATTGATTTCGAGCTACTGCCAAAGCCAGGAGAATTGACAAAAGAGATTAAAATGCTTGACAACGTCAATGTTAAAGGCATCTTAGATTGGGATTTCTATCCAACGTACCCGGCATATGTAGATATGATGTATCAATTTGCCAGCGAATATCCTCAACTTTGTCAAGTTTTTAGTATTGGCCAGAGTATTCAAGGGAGAGAATTGTTGATGGCTAAGGTGTCGAAAATGTACAGGTTCGCGAAGCGGAGCCTCAGTTTCTTTATACCGGCACAATGCACGGCGACGAAACCACCGGCTATATCTTACTGCTCAGATTGATTGACTATTTGCTCAGCAATTACGGAACTAATTCAAAAGTTACTAACCTCTTGGATAATAGCGAAATATGGATCAATCCATTAAGTAATCCCGATGGTACTTACAAGGGTGGAAATAACTCAGTATATGGGGCAACGAGGTATAATGCCAATAATGTAGATTTAAATCGTAATTATCCTGACCCTGAAGATGGCCCGCATCCTGATGGAAACGAATGGCAGCCCGAAACCGTTGCATTTATGCAGTTGGCTGAAGAGCAACATTTTGTCATGTCGGCAAATACCCATGGCGGAGCAGAGGTACTTAACTACCCTTGGGATACATGGTCGCCATTGCCGGCGGATAATACCTGGTGGGTTTTTGTATGCAGGCAATATGTTGACACAGTCCATCTCTATTCACCTTCAAACTACATGAATCAGTTTAACAATGGGATAATAAATGGATATAGCTGGTATTCAATCAGTGGCGGCAGACAAGATTATATGAATTACTTCCATAACTGCCGAGAGGTAACCATGGAAATTTCTAATGTTAAGCTCTTACCTACTTCGCAACTTGAAAATCATTGGAACTGGAACTACCGTTCGTTGTTGAACTATTTGGAACAAAGTCTTTATGGTGTGAATGGAACAGTTACAAACATAACTACCGGCCAGCCCATCAATGCAAAAATTACCATCGAAGGGCATGATATTCATAATTCATTTGTCTTTTCAGAGCAACAAACTGGCTTTTATCAACGATTGCTTGACGCCGGAACTTACAATCTTACCTTTACCGCCCCTGGATACTATCCGGTTGTTATCAATAATGTAAATGTTACCAGATACAATACCGTTAACTTAAATGTCGAGATGGATGCCGGCGAGTTAGAAGCAGGTTTTCGGCTTCTGAAACGACTATCGCTATTGGTGACGCCATCAATTTTACTGACGAATCGTATGGCGCCCCCCCCGTGAGCTGGAGCTGGAGTTTCTCTGGTGGAATACCTTCAACATCCAATATGCAACATCCTCAAAACATTACTTATCCTAATGCAGGCTCTTTTCCGGTCTCATTAACAGTTGCCAATGAAAACGGTGAGACAAACACCATAACGAAAGAGGATTATATTACAGTAAACGCCACTTTTTGATGAGTAATCAAACGGTAACAATCTGCAATGGTATCTTTTATGATTCTGGTGGAGATACAGGTAATTATTCCAATAATGAAGATTATTTAATGACCTTTAAGCCTGAAACGGCAGGAGCTAATATCATAGTTCAGTTTATTTATTTTGATGTTGAATATAACTCCACCTGTAACTGGGACTGGCTAAAATATATAATGGAATAAATACTTCGGCGTCGTTGATTGGCACATATTGCGGTACAAATTCGCCAGGTACAATTGAAGCCTCAAATGATCAGGGAGCGCTTACATTTCAGTTCCATTCCGACTATTCGGTGAACAAATCCGGATGGAAAGCTATATTAAGCTGTAGCTTTGTCGGGCTGCCTCCAATAGCCGATTTAGCGCTAACCAAAATCTGATTTATAGAGGAGATACGGTTATGTTTACCGACCTCTCAACAAATAATCCAACATCCTGGAGCTGGTCGTTTGAGGGAGGTACACCTCCTGTTTCCAATTTGCAGAATCCATCAATTACCTATTATGAATTGGGCGAGTTCGACGTAAAACTGATAGTCCAAAATGATTATGGTATTGACTCATTGTTAATTCAAAACTTTATTAAAGTTGATAGCGGTATCGGTATTGAAAAGAGATATGCCGGAAACGTCTCCGTCTATCCTAATCCGGTAAAAAAAATGACAAGATAACCATCACATCCGATATGATGATTAAAGAAGTAAAGGTGATTGATTTATTTGGAAGCTTAATAAAGTACGAAAAGGATATCAATGCGACAAATGTAAGATTAGATATGTCTCAAATAAGGAGCGGGGTTTATCTTGTAAAGATGTTGAACGATTTTGGGTGCAGATCAATAAAAATTACTGTGATTAAGTAGTTGCCCAATTAAGTTTCTATAAATCTAACGGCGAAAGTCTTAAAAATCAGAAATATTATTTCCGATTGGAGTTTCATCCTACTAAATGTTGCAACAGAGGCATTTGCCGGAAGATGAAAACATCTTTAGTTATTCCGGTTTGTATCCAACGGCCATCCTGAATTACTCCTATTTTGTTACAAAGAGTTGCAGAAGATGAGCTACACCGGTAAGTTTACTTAATCGGTTGAATTTTAACTCTATATCCTTTTTTTTGTTTTCTGAACCTCATGGTGAAGGCATTCTAAAGATAAAAGGTTTTTTTGGCGAGAGGCTGTGATTCTTTGCGAAACCCCCTCCATGGTTAGCCCCCAAGATTGATGGCTGCATTCTCTATCTTTACAGGTACGGTGCAAACCCTCGCGGGTAGCATTTAGTAAATTTGGAATAATCCCAAAAGCCATAGCTGCAACAATGCCTGACGAGCTGCCGACAAACCGGATGCAGACGGATTACCCTTTTGGTTAGGCTATCTTTTGGGAAGTTAATAGCCACTACCCTTTAATCATTAGGAAAAAGGCCGGTCTTAGGTTGTTTTTTTCTTTTTGGCTGATTTGATTTTTATACGAACATCAATATCCTTGACCTGCTGCCAGCAATTATTCGAAAAAAAATAAAACCATCAAATTCAGAATAGGATGGAAGTGAAAATCTGAAGGCGTTACCCATATTAGGATCGCTATTAACCAACCTGTTGTGAACGATCATCCATGCTTTTTTTCCTTTTTTTTGCCAGGGACGTAATGTTGCTCATAAGCGAGATGAAAAGGAACTTCATTCGAATAATTGAAATAAACCCTGTTTAAAATTGTCTCTTTATTTAGTTTAAAGGCCGGAACACCGAATAGAGCCTCATGGTTTTCGTTAAAAGATAATGTCTCGATCACTCTGACTGCTTCGCCCTGTGTGCCGCCTACCCAGCCAAAAAGCGTAAACAGCGTTCCGGATTTGGTTTTACTTTCAATCAATTGGTAATATACGGCTGGAGGCCACTGGTCATAACGATAAGTGAGAAAAGGGTTTGGCTCATCATAACTTTGTCTTAATTCTGTTAAACGATTTGGCATGTTATCTTTCAAGTGCTGAATGAGCCTGAATAGTGATATTGATTTTATCTGATAAAGGGAAAACCCATGTTATTAATTTGAAAGAAGAGTTCGAAGGAGTAACAACCTTGACGAATTTTAGCGAATCAAAGGGAAAGCAATAGATTGCGGGGGTTTTTAAAAAGCAGTAATATGTTCAAGAATTATTGCATTAGCAGCCAGTTTTATCGAGTTGGGTTGAACGCTATAAAGTTGTAGAGCAATAGAATCTATTTTTTTTATAAAAAGAGAATCCGGATTGGCCTTTATTGATGCACAACCACAAACTAAGACCATCAAAAAAATCAACTTTTTAAATTCGTTTTGAATTGATAAAATCTTGGTAGTAGGTTCAGCATATTTCAGATTTTAGACTTGATAGTTTCTGATGAAAATTAATAGTAAAACAGGTCATTGGTTTATCGTTTATTTTATTCCATCTCTTCCAAAAGGTCGGGGGGGCGGCGGCTACGTGTACGCTCTATGGCTTTTCCGTCAGCCATTCATCTATTTTTCATCTCCCGAAAGTAAAATTCTTGGGACTTCCCATCCTTTGTAAACAGCCGGTCGGGTATATACCGGCGGGCTGAGCAATCCATCCTGAAACGAGTCCGATAGAGCTGATGTTTCATCGCCAAGAACGCCTGGTATCAACCTTACAATGGAATCAGTAACTACGGCTGCCGCCAACTCACCGCCTGATAATACATAATCGCCTATTGATAATTCCATCGTAATGAAATGCTCCCGCAGGCGCTCGTCAATACCTTTGTAATGCCCGCAGAGCAGAATTATGTTCGTAAGTGTTGAAAGGCGATTGGCGATCTTTTGCTTAAAGGGATACCATCCGGAGTAAGATATATCACTTCGTCATAGTTACGTTCCGATTTCAGTTTTCAATCAGATCGGCAATTGGTTGAATCATCATCACCATGCCGGCGCCGTGTCCAAAGCATAATCATCCACTCTGCGATGTTTATTGGTAGAATAATCCCTGATATCGTGCAGAAGATAGAAGCTAAATCCTTTGATATGGCGCGTTTGAGTATGGAATGCTGGAATATGCCTTCAAACATCTGCGGAAAGATTGTGAGTATATCTATTCTCATTTGAAATTGATGTTATAAAAAAAATCGGTTTTGTTTCTTTTAAAATAATTTGGTTGGTTACAGCCAATGAATTTGATTTTTTTATTATTCTATTAACGTTTTCAATTTTATTTTTTTTAACCTACCCATATCGTTTTGATGTTTACAAACTCTTTGATTCCATAATTCGAAAGCTCTCTACCATATCCTGAATTCTTTATTCCACCGAATGGTAATCTCGGATCGGATTTTACCAAACCATTGATAAAAACTGCTCCTGCCTCAATCTTCCTTGCTAATCTAATTCCCTTGTCCTATCCTGTGTCCAGATACTGGCGCCTAACCCGAATTGCTTTGTTGGCCAACTCTATTGCCTTCTCTTCATTTTCCACAAGGACGATTGCTATCACTGGGCCGAAAGTCTCTTCGGTAAATACTGGCATATCTTCAGTAACTTTTGACATTATTGTAGGTTCAAAGTAAAACCATCTCTTTTCATCGGATTTCCTCCCAATTCAATTTTTGCGCCCATTTTCACTGATCTATCAATTTGACTTTGTAGCTCGATAAGCAGATCAGGCCTTGCCAAGGGGCCAAAATCACTTCTTGGATCCATTGGTCCTTCCGACTGTAATTCCGACATCTTTTGACTTACTAATTTGATAAACTCATCAGCAATCTCCTCAACCACAATAAACCGTTTGGCTGCAATGCAGCTTTGGCCAGTATTGATCATTCTGGCCATAACAGCTACTTCGCTGCATTTATTAAGGTCAGCATCTTTGAAAACAATAAAAGGATCTGACCCTCCGAGTTCGAGGACAGTTTTTTAAGATGTTTGCCGGCAGCTTTTGCAACATGCCTTCCGGCTGATTCGCTACCGGTAAGGATAACAGCTTTAATGATTTTGTTCCCGATAATGTTTTCTACTTCGGATGCAGGAATCAATAGTGATCGAAATAGATTTTCAGGGAAACCGGAGTCGGTAAATATCTTTTCAATTGCTACGGAGCATCCAGGTACGTTGGAGGCATGTTTCAACACTGCTGCATTACCTGCCATGAGAGCGGGAGCGGCAAAGCGAAATACCTGCCAGAATGGAAATTCCAGGGCATCACGGCAAGAATAACTCCTAACGGTTCAAAGGCTACGAAACTTGATTTTGCGTCGCTATTAATAACCTCATCAGATAGAAAACTTTGGCATTGTCAGCGTAATAATCACATACCAATGCAGATTTTTCTACTTCAGCTTCCGACTCACGAATGACTTTTCCCATTTCATGGGTAATCAACTGTGCTAGGATCGGCTTTTGCTTACGAAGTAATTTGGCGGCATTTCGCATAAGCATGGACCTTTCAATAAAACTCGTTGCTACCCACTCTTTTTGAGCTAAATCAACACTGTTAATAATATCATTAACTATCGGAAGAGTATGCAGAAGATAAGTTTCATTTATTTCACCTGTGGCAGGATTAATGCTTTTTATTTTCATTAGGCTGAGATGTTTATTTTTGCGAAATTAACATTTTCGGATCACTTATGGAGCACACTCTTACAAAGCATTATAAAGCCATAATTTGGGATTGGAATGGAACTTTACTCGATGATCTTGAAATATGCATTGATGCAATGAATATGATGCTACACAAAAGAGGTTACAAATTGCTTGAGAAACAACATTATAAAGAGATTTTTACCTTTCCTGTAAGGGATTATTACGAAAGAGTTGGCTTCGATTTCGAAAAACACGATTGGGAAACAATTGCTTTGGAATTTATAAGAAATTATCGGGATCTTATTCATAAGTCGTTGCTGCATGATAGAGTAAATGAGGTTGTCAGCTATTTTCAAACGGCAGGCAAAAGGCAATTTATATTGTCGGCTATGCATCAGGATTTTCTTGTTGAGACAATCTCTGCTCGACTTGATCCTTCAAAATTTGAAATAATAGCCGGACTGGGGGGGATCATTACGCTGAATCAAAAGCTGGGAATGCTCATATCTTGGTTGATAAAACAGGTCTCTCCAAAGATCGGATAGTGATGATTGGCGATACCATTCATGATTATGAAGTCGCTCACGAAACAGGGATTGATTGTATCTTGGTGGCTGACGGACATCAATCGAAAGAGAGGCTCGAAACGACTGGAACAAAAGTTTTAAACAACCTGGGAGAGTTGATTGATTTATTCAATTAATATTGCGAATACATTGTAATCATTTGGATAGGTTACTTTTAGTACGTTTAGACTTTTCAAACCTACGTTGTTTCATTGCTTCAAAAATTACAATTGCTGCCGAAGTTGATACATTAAGTGAATCAACATTACCACGCATCGGGATTACAATGTTTTGATCCGAATGATCAAGCCAGATAGGGGGGGTGAGGCCGGTAGCTTCAGCTCCCATGATAATAGCAGCGGATATAGTGAAATCAATGGTGTAATAAGGCACAGAAGCAAGCAGAGAGGTGCAATAAATTTTAATTTCATTAGCCTTAAGCAAATCAATTACTTCGGCAGACGACCCGACAAAAACCGGTATCGTGAAAATACAACCTAATGACGAACGAATAACATTTGAATTATATAAGTCAGTTTGTTGGTCGCATACTATTACGGCATCAACGCCGGCAGCATCGGCAGTTCGGAGAATTGCGCCAAGATTTCCGGGTTTCTCTACCGATTCGAGAATCAGTAATAGCGGGTTTTTATTTAATTGCAAACCGATAATATGATGCTCTTTACGCTTGGCAGTAGCTATTAGGCCTCCATTATTACCCCGATATGTAATCCTTTGAAAAACCTCTTTGGTGATAGTGTAAACCTCAGTAGTTTTACCGGAAAATATCTTTAAATACTCAATGCTAATCAGCTCCGGGCAGTAAAATAACGAAGTTAGATGATAACCTGCTTTAACTGCTTTTTCAAGCTCTCGAACCCCTTCTATAAGAAACACCCCTTTTTCCCGACTCTCCCGGGATTTGTGTAGAGATACCATGTTCTGAATTTTTGGATTCTTCAGGCTTGTCAGATGCTCCTTTGGTTTTATCATTAGCTACAGAATTACAGAAGAGCAAAAGTATCTCCTTTTTTTTATAAAATGCTAAATCTTTCTTTTTTTTAACCTAAATCAAATAATAAAACTGATTGTGCTTTGCAAGGTGGGGGGAGTAACTAAAAAAAAGAACAGGCGATAGGTAAAAACCTTCTCTAAATCCATCCCTATTCATTGTGATACGGCTCATTGTTTAAAATTGTCATTGACCGATAAAGCTGCTCCATAAAAATAACTCTGGCCAATTGGTGAGAAAAGGTGAGGTTGGATAGCGATAGCCGCATCTTCGCAGAACGATAGACTTCATCCGAAAAGCCATAAGCGCCTCCGATAACAAATGTTAAAGTTTTGATGCTACTATTCATTATTTCCTGAATAAAACCTGCAAAGCCCAAAGAATCAACCTGTTTGCCTTCTTCATCCAATAATACGATGTGCTCATTTTCCTTACAATGCTTAAGTATCAGCTTTCCTTCCTGGATTTTAAAGTCTTCCGGCGTAAAGTTTCTTGTATTTTTTTAACGAAGGGATGGTATGGTCGGTGAAAGAGAGATATTTATCAATCCGGTTACGATAAAACGAATACCCCCCTCTTCAATGAATCGTTCCTTCGTTTTTCCAATCATTAATAATCTGATTTTCATTTACAAAAGAGTAGTTTAATATTGTTCAACCTATTTGACATTGGCACATTATATGCAATCTGTTTTTTTCAAAAAAAGGAAAAAGATACTGCATAAAACTAAAATGACTAAATTTGCGATCATTGGCAAAACTAATTTATATTTACATAAAGTGATGTTTATGGCGAAATTTGGATTACACTTTTGTTCTGTTGTGCTGCTTTTTTTGCTTTAACGCTTCCTGCTCAGGAAGTTAGCGTGAAAGCGCTTGAGGTTAAACCCAACCCTGATTCGACGATATTGTTAATAGCCGATAATTTTAACGAACCTGCATTATTACCACTTCAGGATTCGTTGCTTTATGCTCAAATTCTGGATGCTATAGCTGCGGCAAACGCATATCAGTTATCAGAATATTTTGATGTTGCCGTCAACCTTATTTTGCCGCAAATGAAGGCGCCTATAGTAAAAAGCAGGCAACTCAGCTATTAAAATATTTTTTTTCGAAAAAAAATCCAGTCAAGGAATTTCTTTTGGAATACGAAGATAAAACAGATAAAGACCTGACCTATTTGATTGGTTTTTATACAACTACTGATAATAGGGTGTTTCGTGTTTTTATTTTGATTAAAAAAAATTAAATGATACAGAGCTTATTCGACAAATTCAATTCGAAGAAAAATAAGTTGGTTTTTAAACCTGAATTGATCAGTAGATTTTTTTTGGGTGAAGCTATGTTTTTTTATGGAAGTAATCCCGATTTAGTGGCCATTAATTATAATTCCCGTTTTGCTGATTGAAAGCAATTAAATATTTTATCTTTCAATAACAGAGGCAAAAAAAATAAAATTTTTTTTATTAAAACCCTATTAATCAATATATTATTTTAAAAGATTCAAACTTTGTAAATTAAAGTTAATTAAATCCATTACAAATTGAAAACATTAATAGTGTTTTTTTTATCATGTTATAATAATAAGTATATTTGCAACTCAAAATCCACCTTTTTGAAAAATCATGGTTAACACTTTTTCTCCACCATCTTTGGAGCATCTTTAAAGTATATCCTAAAGGATCTTAATAGTAAATCGGAGATATTCGGTATTTCTGAAAAGTTGTTTTATAAACCATGGTTTTATCATGTTTTATATACTAAATCTGGAGGAAAATTTCTTCATAATCCACTCGGTCTTGCTTCCGGCCCACACACTCAGCTTGCACAGAATATTGTAGCAGGCTGGCTTTGCGGCGCCAGATTTATTGAATTGAAGACGGTAAATGAAACTAATTATACTAAACAAAACAATCCAAGTATTGATGTGCCCTTTGAGGGTTATAATTGCGGAAGTTCACACGAACTCCCTGTTAGAGAAGTTTTTGATCAATATCTTAATGCATGGATTCTGATTCATATTTTACATAATCGTTTGTACAAATCAGTTAGAAAGGATGTCGAGGTAGGTACTGTGTTTAACATGAGTTTGGGGTCAAGTTTGATTCAGGTTAGGAGTGAGGAGATACTATGGTTTATTGATAAGATGATGAATTGCTCCGAGGAACTTGAAAACAAAATAAAAACTATAAAGAATATTTATCCGTCAGTAACATCTTTAAAAATTCCTACAAATATTTCAAATAGTGTTACTCTTTCGGTAGAGCAGGGGGGGAGTGTGCCACGTGAAATTGAATATGTAGTTAAATATCTGATGATGGATAAAAAAACTGCATACTACACTTAAATTAAATCCTACCCTTTTGGGCGTCAAGTCTATACGTGCGCTATTAAATAAAAATCGAGGATATGATGTGCATATCCCTGATTCAGTTTTTGATGATAATCTGCAATATGTTGATTTAATTGACCTGATTTCCAAATTACAAAAGACGGCAGATGAAATGAAATTGGAGCTTAATTTCAAAGTGTCCAATGCTCTTAATTGTTTAAAGGAAAGTAGGGCTTTACCAAAAGATGAAAACCTCTTTATAAGTGGCGCTGCATTGCATCCTGTTGCAGTAAACCTTGCTGCTAACCTTCAAACAAGATTTGAAGGAAATTTAAATCTATCGTTTTCCGGCGGTGTTGACTATTATAATGTTGCTAATTTAATCAAATGCGGGTTTAAAACAATAACCGTCTGTACCGATCTTTTAAAACCTGGAGGATATGGTCGCTTAGCTCAATACTTTGATAGTATATATAAAGAATTTGTAAAAGTAGGAGCCCGGAATATTTTTGAATATACAATTAAGACAAGTAATGAAGCGAGCGTTTTAGAGGCAAGCCTCGAACATTTGAAAGATTATGCTATATATACGCTTAGTGATAAAAGATACCAAAGAGACCTATCTAAAAACTATAACATAAAAACCTCTAAAAAGCTCTATCCTTATGACTGTATCGAGGCGCCCTGTGTTAGCCAATGTTCTGTCAATCAGGATGTGCCGAGCTATTTGTGGTTTGCAGCGAAACATGATATAAATAAATCGTTTTCTTTTATTATACAAAACAATCCGTTTCCTTCAATAACCGGTTCTGTTTGCGATCACTTATGTAAAACAAAATGCACGAGGATAAATTATGATGAACCGGTGAAAATAAGGGAGGTCAAGAGGTATGTGTCTGAAAAGATAGAAACTAATCAGCAAGATCAACCTATTACTCAAAAAAAATGAGAAAAAAAATCTGTGTTATCGGAGGCGGTATATCCGGTCTCTCTTGTGCATGGTTTCTTAATCAGGCTGGTTTTGCTGTAGATGTTTTTGAAGCTGATGCCTATCCGGGGGGAATGGTGGTAAATTCTGTTCCAGCATTTCGCTTAGAAGACAAAAGTATTTTAAGGGATATCGAACGTATAAGAAAAAGTGGAGTAAACATTATCACAAAAACTGTAGTGAACAGTAAAAAGTTTCTCCAACTAAGAAAAAAAATACGATTATGTTTTTATCTCTACCGGCTTCCAGGTGGCAAGTATCTCTATTATTGATGGTACCGGTTGTAAAAACATTTTTGAAGCTATAGATTTTTTTTAAAGATTGTAAAGCAAAATAAAAAGGTTGAGCTTGGGCAAAATGTTGCAGTATTTGGAGGGGGGGAATCATGCGGTAGATGCAGCACGCACAGCTCAGCATTTGTTGGGAGCCAACGGAGTAACCTCATTAGTCTGTCAATATACAATAAATGACATAAAGGCCGATAAAGAGGAAGTTGCTGCGATGATAGAAGAGGGAGTCAATATTGTTGAATGGTTTTCCTATTCAGATAATAAGAGAAGACAACCATGTTAAAGGTCTTGAATATCGTGTAGTGGAACAATATGAAACTAATAAAAACGGACACATCAAACCACTAAAAATCTCGAAAACGATACATAGTTTAGAATTTGATACTATTATTTTTAGTGGTAGCTACTCATCAAATATCAATTTTGTCGAACCAGATCAGCTTAAGACCAAAGAAGGCTCATTGTTGACCCGCATGAAAATGTGTATATCGGAGGTGGAGCCAGGCTCGGCGAAACAACGCTGATCAAGGCTATTGCTGATGGAAGGAATGCTGCTTTGGAGATTATGAAAAAAAGAAAATATTCTACAGCTTCCGACGCCCGAAAAATATTGACAGAAGAAGAGATTGCTGAGTTGTTGTTGAAAAAAAACAAGCGCGAAATCGCAGTAAAGCAAAAGGATGTACCAATAGAAGAGCGTAATAATTTTGAGGCGGTTATCCATCCATTGACTAAAACTCAAGCTATATACGAAGCCAAGCGCTGCCTGCAATGTGATGTGATCTGCAACGTTTGCGTCAGCGTTTGCCCTAATAACGCCTTTATCGGTTTTGAAATAAAACCTGAAGAGTTGCTTATCCCAACAATAAATTATAATAACGACAACTTTAAAGTAAGTAAGAAAAAGAGACTTGATATTAAACAAAAATATCAGGTTATATGTGTTGCCGACTGGTGTAATGAATGCGGTAACTGCACTACTTTTTGCCCAACGGCAGGGACACCTTATAAGGATAAAAACCGCTTGCATTTCGATAAAGCCGCTTTTAAAAATGAAGGTAGAGGCTTCCTATTATCAACTGATGGGGGATTTGAAACAGCTAATTATGAAAAAAAAGATGGGAAATTGTCGGTTCTCTCCTTAAATTGGGATGCGTTGATTTTTGAAAATGACGATTGCATGGCCGTTCTTGATAAAAACACTTTCGAAATAGAACATATTGATATTTTTACCGACAGTAAAAGAACTTTTGATCTGCCCGAGATTACAGAAATGAAAATAATATTTAATGCTGTCGAAAATTTAGTTTAGCTTTATTTTAGTAATCATTATTGATTATTATCCCGAATTGATTAATATAGAGCCTTTAGAACTGAATTTTTGCTTTTATTTATCCTGATTTAGTGTTTATTCAGTGGTATTATTAAAAATCCCCTTAATAAATCTTAGCTTTGCAGCCAAATTTAAAAATTAGTAAAATGGATATTTATACAAAGTTTGGTGACATGGGCCCGTTAGGGAGGTTTAACCGTGAGAGTTTTGGTTACTTTATGTTTCCTCGCCTTGAGGGTGAAATAGCTCCACACATGATGTTTATGGGGGGGAAAAACGTCTAATCTGGTCGTTGAATAATTACTTAGGTCTTGCCAATCATCCTGAAGTTCGTGAAGCTGATACCAAGGCTACTGAACAATGGGGGGGACTGGCTTATCCAATGGGTGCACGTATGATGTCGGGGGGGCATTCGGTGCATCATGAACGGTTGGAACGCGAACTTGCTGAATATGAAAAAAAGAAGATGCTTACCTGCTAAACTACGGATATCAGGGAATGGTATCAATAATTGAAACTTTAGTGAATCGCCACGATGTTATTGTTTATGACTCCGAATCTCATGCCTGTATAATTGATGGTTGCAGGCTTCATTTTGGGAAACGTTTTGTTTTCCTCATAATAACATGGAAAGGTTCGAAAGAGAGCTGGAAAGAGCTTACAAACTCACACAACAAACCGGTGGCGGTATTTTGGTAATTACAGAGGGTGTCTATGGTATGTCGGGCGATCTGGGTAAACTTCGTGATATATTAGCATTAAAAAAAAGAAGTACCCCCCTTCAGGCTCCTTGTGGACGATGCCCATGGTTTTGGTACTATGGGACCAACCGGAGCAGGAACCTCCGAGCATCTCAAGGTAATGGATGAAGTGGATCTCTATTTTGGAACATTTGCCAAAGCAATGGCTGGTATAGGAGCCTTTGTAGCCGGCGAAAAAGAGGCTATCGAATACTTGAGATACAACCTACGTTCGCAAATATTTGCTAAATCCCTGCCTATGCCTATGGTTTTCGGAGCCTTAAAACGTTTGGAATTGATCAGAACACGTCCAGAACTACGTGAAAATCTTTGGAAGATTGTTAACGCGCTACAATCGGGACTGAAAGAAAAGGGTTTAATATAGGAGATACGGAATCGCCCGTTACTCCGGTATTCCTCGAAGGAGATATCCCCCCCGAAGCAACACATATAACTTGGGATCTGCGCGAAAACTATAATGTTTTTTTTGTTCTATTGTTACTTATCCCGTAGTGCCGAAAGGAGTGATTCTTCTCAGGCTAATACCAACGGCTGTACATACCCTCGAAGATGTTGAATATACAATTGATGCCTTTTCGAAGATTAAAGAAAAATTAGATGCAGGACTTTATCCTAAGGATAAGATGGTAGATGCCGAACAGTTTATGAAAGCATATACCAAATAATATGAAGTAAATGAGTTAAAAGAATCATGTTGGTTGATAAGACACTTGATTAGATATAAGAGGACAAAGATAATTTTTTTATCATAACTGTTAATTCGATAGCATACTTTATCATCTCTTTTATTGTCATCTATTTGCTTGGGCAGTTGCTCACTGCTGTCATTGCTTTACAGTATGATTTTAAAAGCGTTATTTATTATCATAGGCTTGCCTGGGCTATTGACTCAAGTGATTGGACCGTAGAATCGGTGAAGTTGTTATTCAGCTTAGCTCCTTTACTTTCGTTTATTGTTGGCGTTATCTGTCTTATAATCTATGTACTGCTGTATGACGAACGTACCAATTTAAAGCAGTTCTTTTTGTGGGGTTTTGCTCATGGCATGGTATGGTTTTTTTGGCGCTACGCTGGCCGGCGCGCTTCTCGATAAGGGAATAGGATACGTGATCATGTATATGTATTTTCAAGATACCGAAAGGACTATCCTATCACTTCTATCCCTAACTGCGCTATTACTTACAGCAGCCTTTACAACAAGGTGGTTTCTTTTTTTTCAGGAAATGCATACTTCAATCAATTGAATGAGCATAATCGTTCTTTTTTTTACTTATAGTCAAATAATTGTTCCTGCCATTTTGGGCACTCTAATCCTGATACTATCGAAATTGCCATTAATTACCTATTATGAGCTTTTTACCTTGCTTACCATGTTAGTCTTTATTATTCCAATATTGGCTACCCATCGCAGTTTCCCTACTTTTTATTTTGATGAAATCCCCCCCATTACCATTAAAGCAGATAAAAAAAGCTAATTATTACTGCTTCACTGATGCTCGTAGCATTTCGGGTTATTTTCCATTTTGGAATTATGATAGGGTAATTTTGACAGAAATTTTTATTTGTGAAATTGTCATTATTTGATTTTTTTTGTACTTTGGCAATCACATTTTAAAAATTTGCAAAGGAGGTATTTATGCAAACGTACATTTTGTTTACCAAACTCTCGACTGATCTCTCTTACGAATTAAAAAAAACCGCAAGCGTCAAGGACGTGCATGGATGGAACAAGTAAAAGCAAAGTGTCCTGAGGTAAAGTTTTGGCGCATTATGCTATTCTTGGTGAGTATGATTTTATTGATATTTACGAAGCTCCCGACCCCCCGAAACGGCTGCTAAGGTTTCCATAATCAGCCAGGAACACGGGGGCTTTACATGCAAAAAGCATGTTAGCCATACCCTACAAGCGCTTCCTTGAATTAACGGATGAGATTTGATCAGCGGAAATTACAAAGGCCGGGATAGAAGCGCATGCTTTTTTTTACCCCCCCCGGCTTTTTTTTGAATTAACTTAATTTTGAGCCCGTTACGAAAATAGAGTTTTTTTAAAATATTAACTTAAATAGTAATTGAGTAAAGTTTAGAATTTCAATGATTTATAAATTTATTGTTTGTTTATGGTTGTTCAACAAAGTTGGAATATTCGTGGCTAAAATTAATTATTGTAGTCTTCTTAATCTTAAAAGTTAAAGTGTTATGATCAGATTGTCCCTTTTTAATTATGTGATAAAAAGATTTATCCTAACTCTATTTTACATCTTCATTTGTTATAATTCCGAATCGCAAAATATCAAAGCCTTATTTATAGGTAACAGCTATACTGCATCAAACAATTTACTTGCAATTATTAATCAATTAGCATTATCTGTTGGCGACACTTTGGAACACAGTAGTAATACCCCCCCGGAGGATACACTTTCCAGCAGCACTGTTCAAACACCACAACCATCAATTTGATAGAAGAGGCTAAATGGGATTTTGTCGTACTTCAGGAGCAAAGCCAATTACCTTCCTTTCCCGATAATCAGGTTGCAATCATGGTATATCCTTACGCGGCTAGGTTGGACAGCATGATAAAATTTTACAATCCTTGCGCAACAACAACATTTTTTTATGACCTGGGGAAGAAGAGATGGCGACCCTGAGTATTGTCCGGTTTTTCCGCCTGTGTGTACTTATGAAGGTATGGATAGCCTTCTCCAGTTAAGATATACTATAATGGCCGAAAATAACCACGCTGCAATAGCGCCGGTAGCTAAAGTGTGGAGAAAGCTCAGAACTGATAACCCCGAGATAGAGTTATATTCCCATGACGGAAGCCATCCCAGTAATAGTGGATCATTTGCAGCAGCCTGCACTTTCTATTCTATTTTGTTCGGGAAAGACCCTGAGCTAACATCTTATAACTTTACACTGGATCCGCTTGAGGCCGCAACAATCAAACATACTGCCAAAGCGATCGTTTATGATAGCCTCGATCATTGGTTCAGATTTGAAATACGACCAATAGCTGATTTTAGCAGTTCTGTTACTAATGCAACCGTTATATTTACTAATCATTCAACAAATGCTGATAGCTATTTCTGGGATTTCGGTGATGGAAATAGTAGCACATTAGTTTCGCCGGTTCACACATATTCGGAGACGGGGGGGCGTTATGAGGTAAGCCTTGAAGCTACAGATGTTTCATGCGGCAAGTCAGATATTGCCAAACAGATAATTGAAATAATTACTACAAGGATTTTTAATATCAAAGAAAATAACGTTCCGGTTTTTTTTACCCTAATCCTGCCGGCAGCAGCCTAATTGTAAAAACAGATACTAAGGTGAGATATTTAACCATCTATGATTCGTTTGGGAGAGAGGTTATTTGCCAGATTGCCGAAAATGGCTGCACTGAAATCTTTGTTGATG
>JMBV01000236.1_pt1 | contig 20377 bp, 39 predicted proteins | sample 616531 | NCBI WGS metagenome assembly JMBV01 (sample SAMN02727904, study PRJNA239997) | anaerobic digester metagenome | biome: anaerobic digester; isolation source: mesophilic anaerobic digester inoculated with municipal waste water sludge... | place: Germany: Bielefeld University, CeBiTec ...
TTATCCTCTCCACCTTTTTTTTATACCCATTATTTCCACATTTGAATATTTAGTAGTTCTAAAAGAATATATTATTACAGAATCCTTTTCTTCATCTATTATTGATTTTAATTCAAGTTTTAATTTTGTCAAATTAGCTTCAGATATTTCCCTTCAAATACTGAGTTTTGAACCCAATATAAATATTTTCTGCAAGTCTTTAAAACTTTTGCAACTCTTTTTACTTCTATATCATAAACTAAAATAACAAACACATATATCACCCATTACCATCTTGATATATAAGGTTCATACTTTTCTTCTCCGATTAAATGCTTTTCTAACTTATATAATTCCATTCTTATTAATCGTCTATAGGATACATTTCTACCTAATTCTTTATGTTTTATAGTGGAAACCAGTTTTTTTATCAAATTGCTCCACAAAAGTCTTTTTCCCTTTTTCCTTTAATAATATACCGCCCATATCAGGTTCAAAATCATCTTTTGTTATCATATTTTTTTCTTATTAAAGTAAAAATAATTCTATCTATAATAATAGGTTTGAAAATTTCTGCCACATCTAAATTTAATGTAAATCTTCTAAAATTTGTTGTATGTAAATAGCCTATCCTAGGATCTATATGGGTTTTATATATTTCACTTAGAACCAAAACATATAATAAGGAATTCCCAAAACTTATTAATGCATTCAACTCATTTTTTTGGTGGCCTTCTAGTTCTTTTTTTCAAATGTAAAATCTTCATCATCTATTATTTCATCAAAAGCCTTATAATACATATCCCTCATGTTTCCTTCAATAGCCATTAGATGATTAGTATCCTCACAATCTGGTATTTTCTCTTGTAAGGATACTATTGCATTTTCAATATCCTCTAGATCTTTCCCTCTATTTTGTAGTATCTAATTACATTGAGCATATTTTGACTACTTCCATCTACAAATTTACTAGCAATAATCATCCTTTTATTTTCATCTAAATAATGCTCTGCTTGCATAAGTATCATATACCCAGAATTTAAATGTTCTCTTGGATAGTAAGTTCCTGAATAATAACCGTAATAGTTGAAAAAAATGCATAAGTATCTCTTTTGAGATATATATGTTAAAAAAACTTTTATTTAAAGTTAATTCACCAAATACAAAAATATCGCTTATATCTTCTATGGGAATATATCTTTTATTTTTATCCGTTTCAAAATAAATGGTATTGTCCTTCCTTTTTATTTCTCCATCATTAAAATATATAAAGTTTTTTTTCATAATCTTATTACTCCTTTTTATGACCAACAAAATTCATTATATGCACAACTTTTACACATATTTATTTTTACAGGTTTTGGAGGATAAGACTCATAGCATATTCTTAAAATATCTTTTTCTACCTTTTCTAATTCTTCTATAAGTTCATCATTAAGCTCTATTATCTCACGTTTTCTTTCTTTAGGAAAGGTAAGTACCCCCCCTTTTCCTTTTAAACCATGTCTTTTAAGTTCCAATAGATAATAAGCTAATTGCATTCTTGAACTTTCTACAAATTTTGAAGTCTTTTTTTATTTCTCCAATCATCAAATATTCGCCTTTTTTTTATCAATTAAATCTACTTTAACATTACCAATGGAAATTTCTTTTCTTTTCCTTCTAAAAGAAGTTTCATGAATGAAACGTCCTATATCTAAATTTATATTATCTTGATCAGGAACAATATTTCGAGCCATAAGCCAAACTTCCCTTTTACAGATATAGTAGTACCATATTAACGTTCCATTTACATTTAAGTCCTCCAATATATCACCTCTAAAATATCATACATTCATCCTCTTTATCCCTTTTAAATCCAGTTTTATCATCATAAAACTCCTCTATCCCTTCTCTAGGTAGAAAATCATACCTCTATCTGCAACAAAACTTCTAAAATATTTTTAGGAATAGATAATGTGTAATCTTTCATATCCCTTTGAATCTTCAAATATTGTTCTCTTTTTTTTATTAAAATCCTTAATGCTTGATAAATTCAAAAAAAATTTCATATGCAGTTTCTGCTCTATCATCATATATAAAAACACATCAATATATCCAGGATTATTTTGAATTAGTGAAAATTTGTCTACGGAATACTCTCCTTCAGAAAAATCTAACTTTTCTATAGCATTTATTAAACCATTTGACACTCTCTGGGATTTGTTTTGTTTTATTTCATTAAAATATTCATTTATTAATTTAAAATAATCTTCTTCCAATATTTCTTCTTTACCTTCTAAAACCTCTCTAGATATATCCATTATTGTATTCCCATAAACATATTTCCCAAAATTATTTTCATTATCATCTATCATAAAATATATGTATACACTTCCTATTTTGTTTCTACTATTTCTATTACATCTACCAGCACATTGAATAATGGAATCTATAGGGCCTATGTCCCTTATAACAACATCAAAATCTAAATCTACTCCTGCTTCTACTACTTGGGTTGAAACAAGAATTATATTATCATTATTTTTTTTAATCTTTCTTCTATTTCTTTTATTCTATTTCTTCTATGAATAGGAAGGATATTAGTAGATAAATAGTATACATCTCTATCTATATCTTTTAATTTCTCATAAATTTCTAAAGATTGTCTAATTGTATTGCACACTATCATATAAGATTTTTCTTCCATATTGCTAATAAATTCATCTACAAATTCATCTATAGTTACCTTTTCTATTTTGGGTACAAGCTTAGTTCTTTCAAATTTTTTTTAAAATACTTCTCATTGTCTTCTAATAATTCTACTGCATCAGTTAAAATCAGTGGTTTAGTAGCAGTCATTATGATTATTCTAATATCTAAGTATTCACATGCTTTTCTCAATATGTAATCAACTAAATCAAAATATTTTATATCTATAGCTTGTATTTCATCTAATATAATTATAGAACCCTTTATGGCATTAAACTTCTTAAGCATACGATTTCGGGCTCCAACTAAAGTTTCTAAAAGTTGAACAAATGTAGTAACTACAACTCCACTAGACCAGTTTTCTATTAATAATTCTGCTTCTGTCTTTGTATAATCCCTGTATTCATTTTCATATTCAACAGTGGATAAGTTATGATGTTTAATAATATAACTACTATAATTTTGTTCAAAATCTTCTATTCCCCCCTAAATATATCAAATAACACATCATAATTTTGTTCTATAATAGAAGTAAAAGGTAAAGAATATATAATCCTTCGATTATCTCCTAATAGTTCTTTCAATTTTAAAGCTGCAAAAAAAACCTGTTATAGTTTTCCCTGTTCCTGTAGGAGCTGTGATAGAAAATATTTTAGATTTATCATAATTTTCTTCAATACTTTTTATTACCTTTGTGTATATATCAGTTCTTATCTTATCTATTGCTTTTGTTGGTTTGCCAAATTTATCTTTTCTAATAGAATCTAATATTTCATAATTACCATGCATCTCTTTAGGTAAAAAGTATTAGAGGCACTTATTTTATCTGCAGAAATCAATGCAGAATATAATATTTGATGAGTAAAATAGTTTTTTTTCAGATTTTAATCCTCTAATGGATAAAAGATCTAATTTTTTTAATTTGCTCAGTGTTTCTTCTATTATATTTTCTTCTTGAGTAAAACTAATAAATTCTTTCAATATACCTAGCTTTTCCATATCAGGTTTTATAAAATTTATATTTTCCTTCATATCATTAATTTGCTCATAAGCTATGTCTATTTTTTTCCAATACATTTACAGAAAAATCCGTTTTAGATACTTCTTTAAATGTATCAGGAAGATTTACAGAAAAATTCTTTAAATTACCATGATGATGCAATATGGTATTATATATGATCAAGGGAAGGATATTCCCTTCCCCCCCAAATCTTCTTAATCCTATATAACCTCCAAATGTAGCAGATATAAAGCTATGATTAGATAACTTAGATTTTTTTATTATATTTTAAATATCTTTGGAAATAAGAAGTATATTTCCCAAAATCATGACATACTGCTACTATTTCATATGCTTCTTTAAGCTCATTTGGAATTTTAGATATTGAAAGCTCTTTAACCTCTGTTAAATGTTCTAACATTGTTTTTTTCTGGATGGGAATAAAATTTCATTCATATCACCTTCTATAAAAATACTACATTTTCCCCCCCATTAGAAAGCCGTGCATATTTTCCATTAATTTTAACTCTTAAAGGTTTACCTTCTTCTTCATAAATATAGGTAGTTACTTCTTTAATTATCCTATTTTCTTCAAAATCCCTTGGCATTCTTTCCTTAATTAAAGCTCCTTCCATATTCTTAATATCTATTTCTTCAACTTTATCATTATTAATAACTGTAGGTACAACTTCATATCTATTACTCTCATTCCAACACCATTCTGTTTTATCTATATAATCTATATAGCAACTAAAAGGAGCACTTCCAAAATATAGGGGGATACACAGGTTTATTGTTAATTATCCTTTGTTCTATTTCACTTAATATATTTTCATCTTCATGGGTTAAATAAATTCTATAACGTAAATTATCATATCCTGTAAGCAATTCAAATGGAATTTGTGTATGATTTTTTTTGAATTATCAATTCCTTAGGGCCAGTAGCTCTTATATAATTAAGGGATTGCATTATTTTCTTTGACTTTCCAATCTTTCTAACTGCTATATGTAATTTTTCAGAACTTAATAATTCATAATAGCTGTCCCTTTCAAGACCTAGTAGTGCAGCTACCATCCCTTCAATAGTGGTTCTAGGTGGCACTAAATAGGATAATGAAGAAGAATTAGTATAAAATTTTCTAAAATGTGCAAATTTCCCCCCAAAGGTCAAATATAATCATCGTCATAATCATCACCCTATTCCACCAATTTTAATGGTAACTTACCAAATGCCTCCTCAAAACTAACATAATTATCATCTAATATAAGTTTTAAGTTTTCATCTATAAAATAATGTACAGCATTTATCTTTTCTTTATTTTTCTCTAATAATTCCACTAATTCATCTATTATTAAAGAACATTCATTTATGTCCCTAATATTAGGCACTTCTTCTTTAAGTTCTATAAAATCCCTATAATCACCTAACACAGTTTCATTGTCTATATATTCTACTCTCATATAAAATCTTGGATATTGCCCTATTTTACTCCTTGTAGCAAGGTTTGGTATAGCATATTTCATAGCTTCATCAAGCAAAATTAAGTCTTCGTCTTTTAACATGGTTTTATTAGCTCTATTACCACTTACTATTCCTGAAAAAGCAATTAAAGAATATTTTACTCTAAAATCCTTCCCCATTGTACCTTGAGTACTACTCTCTCTTGTAGAAAAATGAGAAGTAATACTAGCTTCTAAAAGCTCCACCTTGTTTAGAGAATATCCCCCCCAATTAAACTGAATAGGTCCTATAAAGGTTTTATTATCACCTTTAACTGTCATAGTAGCACCAAACATTCTCACATCTGTTAAGTTTTCCAATATCCATTCATTTGAAGAATCTTCTAGATCTTTTATTCTCTTATCAGCTGTTACTGGTTTATCATCCACCCTACGTACAAATATATCATGGCCTTTGAGCAGTAAATAATCCCTTATATATCTTTTAAGTCTTAAGTCTGATACTAAATTCATCTCTCTTTCATAATCCATACGTGGCCTGTTTTCCTCATCTGGATCTCCATTAGGATTAGTCAACTTGGCATCATAAATATATAATATTTCATTGTTTGTCACTGTCATTTGAAATATCCTCCTTTTCCCTTAACATTGGTATTGTAGTTGCATAAGAATATCCTGAAAGTACATAGAACAAGCTTTCATCTTTGTTCAATTTCCAATTATCAATATTTAAATCTAAAAGCCTTTTCAATTCAAAAAAAGGTAACTTCATTGTATTGCCTAATTTTTTCTTGGTTTAACTTATCAAACACATCTTTTGTAAGCCTTATAATTTTTTTGCCTATCTAAACCATTGAAATTAAGCTTATTGAGTATAGGTTTAGTACCTTCTTCTGTCTTCCTATATTGAACATTCCCTATTTCTCCTATTAAATATCCTAATAAAAACATTGCTGTTTCTTGTTCATTATAGCCCATTTTTTTTCAATATAGTTTTTTTATATAATCTTTCACTTTTAATTGAGATACATCCAAACCTCTCCCCTCCTCTAGACAGTCCATATATTCTAAAAATTTAATATACATATTGGCTCTCATCACATAAAATTCTAGTATTTCTTCGCTAGGATTTATATTGTAGGATCCTTTATCAAATTTTATTATTTTAATACATTCTATTAAATTTTTTTTATAAGATGTTTTTTTTGTTCAATTTTTTTTCCTTGTTAATATGGCATCATAAGTTTCAAGTACATCCCTATATTGAGTAGCTTCTCCTTCTCTTATTCTTATGGGGGGGTTCATATAATAAACAGTAGTTAAAGTTATAGTGCTTCCAAATTTTTTTCCCTAATATATTTTGAAAATCCTCTCTAGATTTATTAGAAGCTATTCTAATTTCTTCAAAAATCGAAGGTTGTACATCTTTTATAAGCCTCTGTATTTTAGTTGCCTTTTGGCTACTTTTAAAAAAACATAAAATTCAAAAGAAAATAGCTATCTTCATCTCTTAAATCAATGGAGCCTTTTATTTCTTTTCTTAAATTCTCAAGTCCTTCATAGGATTTTACTGTATTAAAGGAATTTATTATTCTACTGGTAGCAATATCCAAATCTTCTTCAGTAAGGGGTTGCCCATAAATAAATTGGGGGGGAATTATGTATAAATCAAATGCTGCAAGTCTTGTTTTTAATTTATTTATAACGTAATTTTCCCCTGCTAAATATTTAAACATACAATCTAAGCACATTTGCATATTTTTATAATAATTATTCCTGGATAATTCACTTGCAAATATAACTTGATTAGTAGTGTAATATTTAATTTTGTATTAGCCATATCTGATGATACATTTTCATCTGTACCACAAATACTACATACTCCTTTACCCCCTTTTTTTTCCCTTTAGTTTTTGGTTTTTTTGGATTCTACTACAGCTTCCTTGTATTCTTTAAAATTTGATAAAGGAACTCCGTCTATGAATATAGTGTATAAACCTATTTCATTTGGATTTATCCCTTTTTCCTCTTTTAAATAATCTTCAAATATTTCTATTACTTTATCTGAAAAATTTTTCCCTAAATCTTTTACATCTCCAACTTCTTTTTTTTACTTCCTCAAATAATTGTTCCATTGGTACATCTATTATCCCACATTTATATAGATCTAAAGCATATCTGTACTTGGTTTTTAGTTCCTCTCCAAGATCTACATAAAAATTTTTAAAAACCTTATTAATTTTTTTCATCTAATTCTTCACTAAAATTTATTTGAGATAAATTATAGAAAGTTTCTGTCAAATGATACTTGCTAGATGTACTTGATACATACCATTGGGGAGAATTTGGACCACTGGCTGAACCTACAAAAGTATATTTTTCTGCTGTATTATCATCCATTTCTTCTTTTACATCAATTTCTAATTTTCCTTCATCAGGTAAAAAAAATTAAATTTTAATACATTAAGCTGTTTATTCCTTCTAGTAGGTCTTAGTTCTTCTATAAAATTTAGTACTGGATCATTAAATTTTAACAGTGTATCTCCAATTTGAATTATTCCTTCAATAATCTTTCTCACCTCCCTAATATATTTTTATATTAATTTAACGCAGCCAAACCCTTGGCTATTTTTACTGCCTAATCCTGTATCTATACCTAATTGAAGTAGTGGAATTGGACCTGTTATGGAAAATTTGCCTGTATATCCTTTTATTACAAAACCCTTGTATTTTACAACAGCTAATCTAGGTTCTCCTATGGATTTTATATTTATTTCTCCCTCAGGAGCTTCCTCTGAATAAAAAGCCCTATACTTATTTTTTTAGGTTGTTTTCTATAGTTTCTGAAAATTCTTCTTCCATTGGATTAAAATAATAAGTAAACTTTTTGCCATCTTTTCTGTATAAAGTACTATATGTAGATATAGGAGATAAAGTTCGAACCTTTATTTCTTCACTATTTACATTTTCCTTTTCCACTGCTAATTGTTTCACTTCTAAATAATTATTTCCTAATTGTACCCTTTGACGTTTTAAAAAAACTATTTCCTATAGAGTTAGAAAAATCGTCGAAATGAGAAGATACGGTGAGCTTTATTGGACCATCAAATATTATTAACCCATCATCCTTTTTTTAAAATATATCTCCCATTTATTCTAGAAAAAGTAAACATCTTAAATGTCCTATTTTTATTTTGAAAACCCTCTTCATGTAAAAAAATCTGCAAGTTCTTCATCTAATAACCTATATATCATAGCTTGAACCATATGGTTATATTGTATAGGCAACACCACCTTATCGGATTCAATAGGATTAAAAGTAATTATTTCTTTCATTGTCAAACCCCCCAAATGCTAAAAATATTTATATATTACTTCTACAAAAAAATTGCAAATTCCTCTTTTTAAAATAAAATTGCCATCTAATTCCTTAAGTTTCTATTACCTAAGGATGATGACAATTTTTTATATATAAATTACCACTCTATGGAAATTTTTGTCTCATCAATTGAGCTTAAATCCTTACATCCAGTTAATATCATAGCTTGATATAATTCGTTTTTCATATTATCAAGGACTAATGATACCCCCTTCTTCATATCCTCCAAAAGCGCCTATAATTATAGGTCTACCTATTAATACTCCATCGGCTCCTAAAGCCAACATCTTAAACACATCTACTCCAGAACGTATCCCTCCATCTACGAGAAGCATTATTTTTCCTTTAACTACTCTTTTTATTTCTAGCAGTGCTTTTGCTGTAGATTGAGTATGGTCTAATACTCTTCCTCCATGGTTTGATACCACTATAGCTTTTGCTCCAATTTCTACAGCTAATTGTGCTTCCTCCACAGTCATTATTCCTTTTAAAATAAATGGCAATTTTGTAGAAGAAACTATTTCCTTTAATTCCTCTACAGTCTTTGGACCTACAGGTTGCCCTTTAAGGGCCATAGTAACTAAACCTGCTCCATCAATATCCATTCCTACGGCTATTGAATTAATATCCTCTGCTTTTCTTATATTTTCAATCACATGGGGGGGATTTTCTCTAGGTTTTATAATAGGTACCCCCCCTTTGCCCCCCAACAGTTTTTAAAGCCTCTAGTCCATCTTCATATAAAGTTAAATCAGCTGAATCCCCCCCAGTCATAGCAATAGTTCCTGATGATATGCTCCCTTTTACTACACTATTTATATACTCTTTTTCTGTCAAAGCTCCTCCCATATTAAAGGCACTTCCTGTTATAGGAGCTGCCATTATAGGGAAATCTAACTTTTCATTAAAAAAATTGAAACTCCATATTAGGATCTTTAGCATCATGTATAGTTCTTAATTTTAATTTCACTTTACTTAAGTCTTCTACATTGCTCTTGAAAGCAGCTCCTGTCAAAGAACCTCCCATACCAGGAACCTCCCCCCCAGCACAAGCTACTCCATTACATACAGGGCAAACTCTACAATAACCTTTCATTCTTTCCCTTGCAACTTTTCTAACTTCTTTCATATCCATATTAACCCACCCCCCCTCAATTTTTAACTTATATATATTTTACTAAATTAGAAGTGGATTGTCTAAGGTAACTATATAATATATTATCCTTCTGTAGATTCTCTCTTATAAATATTATAAGGTATTGTTATTTTTTTTCCCCCCCTCGTACTTCATCTTCAATAGCATCTACTAATAAATTCATAGCTTCCCTTCCTAATTCAAATGCATTTATATCTACAGATGTTAAGGGAATATTTGAATGTTTTGCAAGAACACTATTGTTAAAACTTGCCACTGCTATATCTTTCGGTATATTTATTTCCAAATCTTCAAAGGCTTTTACAGCCCCCCCAAATGCTACTAAATCATCTGCAACTATCAATCCATCAGGTAAAGGATTAATTTTTGATATTTTCACTCCATAATCATAACCAGTTTTTTTCATCAAAACTTCCACTAAATAATAAGTTTTCATCAAAATCAATATTAGCTTCTGACAATGCCTTTTTATAACCTTTTATACGCTTTTTACTTACTACTAAATTTATATCTCCAACTATCATAGCAATTCGCTTTCTCCCAATTTCAATCAGATGTTTGGTCAATTCATAAGCTGCAAGAGCATTATCATTGTCCACTTGATTAATTTTCTCATCATCAGTAGAACCTATTATAGAAAAGGGAAAATCAATATTCTTTAAATATTCTATACACTCATCATCTACCTTACTAGTCATCAATATTATTCCATCTACCTTAGAACCTCTGACAAATTTTTTTTAGTTATTTTAAGTTCCTCTCCTTTTTCTGTGTTTGTAGACAATAAAAGATCATAACCAGATTTAGATGCCCCTCTTATAATACCTCTCAATGATTCAGCAAAAAAAAGGATTGGAAAAATAATCTTCCGATGTAGTAGGTATTATTATTCCAACTGTTCCTGTTTTTTTTATAGCCAATGATCTAGCATTAGCGTTGGGATAATATCCTAATTCTTCCATACACTTTAATACTTTTCTCCTAGTTGGTTCGCTTATCCTTGGATTATTAGATATTACCCTTGATACAGTAGATGGTGAAACCCCCCCTGCCATTTTAGCTACATCATTAGCAGTAACTTGTTTTTTTCTTGTCCAACATCTCACCTCTTTTCTATTTGTTTTTAGTTTATTCTCTCCCCCCCAGTTTTACTATTAAAGAAATGCAGTGCACTAATATCATATCCAAAAGAATGCTTTTCCCCCCCTTCATTATACTCATAATGACCTGGTACAGATATAGTCAATTCATATCCATTTTCTAATCTAGCATATAATATTTTTTTCTTTTCCTAGCATTTCCACCACATCTATAACACATTCAAAAGTATCTCCTAATTTACCGCCACTTTCAAATCTTTCTGGTCTAATTCCTAAGGATACGTCTTTTCCTTCAAAGGATTTTAATAATTTACCATCTTCTTCTGAAGGCTTAACCTTTATAATACCATCTTTTGATACAAATTTACTATCAATCATACTGCCTTCAATTATATTCATGGTTGGAGAACCAATAAATTCAGCTACAAATATATTAGCTGGTTTATTATAAAGTTCTTCTGGTTTACCTACTTGTTGAATCTTACCATCATTCATCAATACAATCTTCGTTGCCATTGTCATTGCCTCTGTTTGATCATGTGTTACATAAACAGTAGTACTCCCTAATGTCTTATGGAGCCTTACTAGTTCTACCCTCATATGCTCTCTAAGTTTAGCATCTAAGTTAGATAATGGTTCATCCATAAGAAATACTTGAGGCTTTCTTACTATGGCTCTCCCAAGAGCAACCCTCTGCCTTTGACCTCCTGAAATATCAGAAGGCTTGGAATATAAATAATCAGTAAGTTCTAATAGTTTAGCTGCTTCCATTACCCTTTCATGAATAATCTTCTTATTTTCTTTTCTCATCATCAGGGAAAAGCCATATTTTCATATACATTCATGTGAGGGTATAATGCATAGGACTGAAAAACCATGGCTATATCCCTATCCTTTGGTGGAGTCTTATTTACCCTTTTATCATTAAAATATAAATCCCCCTTCAGTTATAGAATTAAGCCCTGCTATCATCCTAAGCAAAGTAGTTTTCCCACATCCTGATGGTCCTAATATAACACAGAAATCTTGATTTTTTTATTTTTAAATTTATATGTCTTAATGTAAACTCTTCTCTTCCTTCATACTTTTTCCCTACATTCTTTAAAGTAACTTCCATAAAAATACCTCCAAACCCTTTATATTATACAATATAAAAATCCCCATTAACCCTTTATTGAACCTTGAGTTAATCCTGAAACCAACTCTTTTTGTAATGCTATAAATAATATAACTATAGGAATAGCTGTAAGCAATCCTCCCGCTGCAAAAGCAGGCTGGTTCAATGTTCTAACGTCATTTATCAATGTAAATAATCCTGCTGCCAATGTATAAGTTTCTGGACTTGTTAACAATACCTTTGGTAATAAATAATCCATAAAAGGCCCAATAAATGACCACAAAGCTATTAATGCAAGCATTGGTCTTGCAATTGGCATAATTATAAGCTTATAAACTTGGAAATTAGAACATCCATCTATTTTAGCAGCATCATCTAACTCAGTAGATATGGAATCAATATATCCCTTTAATATAAAAGTATTGTTGGCTATTCCACCTCCTGCATATATAAGCACAAGCATCATTTGCCTTGTAAAACCTGGATTTATAGAAGATATGACCGAATACATAGTAAAATATGCAGTAATTCCTGCAAAAGTAGGTATAGCTTGTATAAGCATCATAGCCATCAAAGATACTTTCTTCCCTTTGAATCTATATCTTGAATATGCATATCCAGTAAATGAGACTATAATCAAAGTTAAAACTGCTGTGGCCAAAGCAATAAATATAGTATTTTTAGCCCATTTAAGAAATAATGTATTTTTAAACAGATATTTAAAATGTTTTAATGAAAAAGAAAATTGATCATTTAACATTAAATACTGTTCTTGTTTCCCATTAAAAGCTGACAAAACCATCTGAAAAAGAGGCCATAAAATTGCTATTGCCCAAGATATCAATATGATATATGTTACTGCTAAAAAAAATCTTACCTGAAAGAGTCAATGGTTGCTTATCCGATAAATATAAATCCTCTTTTTTTTCTTCTTAAACAATTTCATTATAATCGCTCCTCTTTAAAGGCTTTAGAATTCCTATATCCTAAAAATGTAACAAACATTACAGCAATAGAAACAAATACTGTAATTGCTGCTCCTATCCCTTGATATTGTTTTTCTATAGTTAATTTATAGATATATGAAATAAGCAAATCAGAGGTTCCTGCAAGATTTCCATATACACTTGGTTCAAAAGGTCCTCCTCCATTGAATAAATATATTATAGAAAAATTATTAAAATTAAATACATATTGTCCTACCAACAAAGGAGCTGTTTGAAATAGTACTATAGGCATTGTAATATGTCGTAACTTTTGCCATCTAGTAGCACCATCCATATCTGCTGCTTCATATAAATCATTGGGTATAGCTTGTAACACTCCAGTAGATAAAAGAAATATATATGAACTTCCTAACCACCCTTGTAATAATATCAATGCAATTCTAGTTTGAGTAGCATTAGTCTTTACACTCAATTCAATGCCTAAAATATTGTTAATTAATTGAGAAATAGCTCCATTTGGGGGGGATAACATTATACTAAAAAAACATTATGGTAATAAAAGCTGGAACAGCCCAAGGCAACAAATAAATTGTTCTAAATATGCCTTTCCCTTTAACTCTATCATTATTAACTAACAAAGCTAAAACAAATCCTATAAATATAGCTAAACTAGTAGCTAATAATGTCCAAATAACAGTCCATCCCAATGTCAACCAAAATACAGATCCAGCCAATCCTTGGCCTAGAAATATCATTTTATAGTTTTCAATTCCTATCCAATTAAATTTAGATTGATGTTGAGGATCCATCCCAGTAAAAGATAACAATACTGTTGTAGTAACTGGTACTAACACCATAAAAGTTATAACTATAAATGCTGGAATATTTACAATATAAGGAAAGCCCTCTTCCTTTATAAAGGACTTTGTCTCAAACCAATTTTTAGGTCTAATCCCCCCCTTTATAATATTCTTCTCCACCTTCAATACATCTTTAAAGGAAAAATACATGAGAAATATTGAAATAATAACTAAAAATACTGCTAATATACCTTCTATCATAAAAATTAAGGACTTGTCTACTCTTCTGCCTCCTTCAGCTAAAGTAATAAGACCTTTTATTCCTTCTCCTTGATAATTACCAAATCCTAATCCATATGGAATAGCAATAAAATATATGAACAATGTGGCTAATAAAAAGATAATCCCTTTCTTATATTCCTTATTGAATAATTGTCCAATTCCTGGAAATAGGAAAGTGCAATAGGCAATTTTAGGTTTAGCTTTTTCTACTTCAATAGGGGGGGTTCTCCTTCTTATATCAGCAATATTAGAATTTAGTACTTTTAAACTCAACTTAGTATTTTCTTTAATTTCATGCCTTTTATTCTTCACAAATTCCTTATTAGCTTTTAAAGGAGATTCATAAGATTTTAATATCAGTGCTTTTTTTATATTTTTCTTTAAGAATTTTAGTTTCATTTACTTGAGCTTTTTTTTGAAATAATCCCTTCTTTTCTTTTAGATTTTAATCTATTCTTTTCTTCTTTTAAAAATCGTTTTTGTTCCTTTTTAAACTCATTTAATTCTTTTTTTTAAATTTTTTTCTCATTATGTTTATCTATATTCTTCCTATCCTCTATGGCATTTTCTATTTCAATTGTTCCATCAATTATGCTATCTATTATATGTGGTAACTCTTCCATTAAAAGTTTGTTACTTTTATATTCTAATTCTGCATCATAGGTTAAATCTATATAGTCCTTACAAAATTTACATTTTTCTTGGGCTAAAAATAATTGAATTTTAAGTCTTTTTGCTCTATAAGGCAATGATTTATCTAGTTTTTTTTGCAAAATCTCTCTTCTTTTTATTCAATGCCTTTAAAAATATCTTTTCCTCATATTTAAATTCCTTTAATTTTATATTATATGGATGGGTATTCTTATTCTTTTTAAGTTTCTTTATTTCCATTTTTATTTTATGTTTAGATTTGGGATCTGCTTTTTTTTATATTTTTCATTTAATTGTGCTATTTCATACAAGTATAAGTTTTTTTCTTTTATATGAATTTCCCAGTTCATCATATAAAAACTCATTATAACTAATCAACTCACTCCCACCTTTTATCAATTTACCCTATTGTCCATAAACTTGTTTAAAGATAATAGGGTTATTATCAATATTATATAGCATATTATATTGATATAAAAATAAAATATAGAATCAAATTTCAATTCAATTAATATAAAAGCTAAATTTCCTAACAATAGTACAGTCCATATATATATAAATATCTTATTGATTTTAGAACGTTTAAACACAAAATATGAATAAATACCTAAAATCATAGGAACTATGATCTTAATAAAAAAAATGACTAAGATTAGCTGATACATATAATTGATAATAATCTACATCCTCAACAATTGTTTCCCCTAATTCTTTTAATTTATTTAGCCATTCTCTATAAATGTTTATGTCCTTTACATTTATCATCACTTCTATGCAATTTGAAAATATGATTATAGAACAAAGTATCAATATCAAATAAAGATATTTTTGAGGTAGTTTTGTGCTTGAATCCATAATTTTCACATGCCCTCCTATTTAAAATAAGGCATAGGGAAGAAAGCGTAACCATTCTTCCCGCCTTATTATTAATCCTTAGAAATTTTGCATCATAGCATCAAAGGATGCTTTTACTTCTTTATAGGCATCTTCTGGAGTAGCAGGTTTTGTATTAGGCCATGAAAGAATTGCATTCTTCCAAGTATCCCAAACAGAACCCCCCCATTCTATAAATAATGGACGAGCTGGAGCGTTTTCATAAGATTCAATAACTGCTTTAATTATTGTTTTATCCGTTTCAGACAAATCAGAGTCTTCATAATCAGATATTGGTACATTTTCTAGTATTTTACCTGTAGCTTTAAAAAAAATTCCACTGCGTATTCAGGATTTACTACTTCTTCTATGAATTTTTGAGCAAGTAACATTTTCTCTTCATTTTCTTCTACTCTAGAATTTATCGCTAAACCCCATCCACCTTTCCAGTGAGCTAAAGGTCTTCCATTAATAGTAACACTATCTATGGATAATATTTCTAAATCTTCTCCCTCATTTGCAAGATTAGATAGACTTCCTGTGGACCAAGGTCCTTCAAGTCTTAAAGAAGCGCTTCCACCAGTGCTAAATGCAGAATCCATATATCCCCCCAAGCTGCATCCTCATCCCAAAGGGAAGTCTTAGCTTCATCATGGGCTTTCCAATAATTAAATAAAGCTGTAAATACCTCTTGTTTCTCCTTTGGCAATTCATCAAACTCTAAAGTCAAGTCTGAGAATAAATTTCCAGATTCATCTTTTCCAAGTAATTCTATCTCTGCTGAATTTGTTACTGCAACTCCATACCAAGCATCAAATACTGGTATCAACATGTCTTCAGCTTCTAATTCAGTAAATTCTATAGTTTTAGATAAATCTATACCATGAGCTTCTGCATTGGATTTGTTGGCAAATATAATTAAAGTTTCTATATTCATAGGAAATGCAAGATAATCGCCTTCTACATTAAAATTGCCACCTAATCCTTCATCGTAGTTAGAAAATCCTCCTACATTTTCTGCCATGGTTTTAGCATCCATAGCAGCTAAAGCTTCATTTTGTGCTAGTCCATATATTCTATCTGCTGGAATAGCAAATACATCTGCTACGTCTTTATTTGTAACATCTGTTGCATCCAAAACATCTAAATGATCAAAAGAACCAGTTACTATAAATTCAATCGTTGCATCTGGATATACTTCTTTAACCCTTTCAGCTGCTTTTTCATAATGAGGTAGCCATTCTTCCTCCACTTGCACTGTAATAGTTTCTTTTATCTCTGTAACTTCTTCTGTATTATCCTCTCCTGTGCTAGCAGGTTCCTTGTTCCCACAAGCTACCATAGATAAGGATAATACCACCACTAATAATAAAACACCAATTTTTTTCATTTTATTACCCTCCTAATTATATTTAATTAATTTTTTTTAATATCCCAAATTTCCTTAGCATATTGTTCTATAGTTCTGTCCGAGCTAAACCTACCTGCATTGGCCATATTTATCCAACACTTTTTAGCCCAAGACATTCTATCTTTATAAGCATCATTAACCTTTTGCTGAGCTTTTCTATAACTATCAAAATCCTTCATCAAATAATAAGCATCTGGTCTATGCCATGAAGCACCTTTTAAAATAGAATCATAAAGCTCCTTAAATATTCCTGTTCCTCCATCGCTAAAGGTTCCATCTACTAGGGAATCCACTACCCTTTTGAGGCCTTCAGTTTTTTTTCATAATACTCCATTGGATCATATGTGGACTTTATTTTTTTCTATATCTTCTACTTTTAATCCAAATATAAAATTATTCTCTTCTCCTGCTTCTTCTACTATTTCAATATTTGCTCCATCCAATGTCCCAATGGTAGGAGTACCATTTAACATAAACTTCATATTACCAGTACCTGAAGCTTCTTTACCTGCTGTAGAAATTTGTTCTGAAATATCAGCTGCAACAAATAGCTTTTCTCCATAAGAAACTCCATAATTAGTTACAAATACTACTTTGATTTTTCCATCTATTTCTTTATCATTGTTTATCAATTCTTTAATTTCATTTATATATTTTATAATCCCTTTAGCTCTGTCATATCCTGGTGCTGCCTTACCACCCAATATAAATGTTCTATTAACCATGTCCAAATTTGGATTTTCTTTAAGTCTATAATAAAGATCTAGTATGTGAAAAGCATTTAAAAGCTGCCTTTTATATTCATGAATTCTTTTAATTTGAATGTCAAATATGGAATAAGGATCTATTTCTATATTTTCATGCACCTTTATATATTCTGCTAATTGGTTTTTCTTAATTTGTTTTATATCTAAAAACTTTTTTTAAAACTTCTTCATCATCTTTATATTTTTCTAATTTTTTTTAGTTCTTCTAAATTTGTTATCCAATCCTTAGAACCTAATAGTTCTGTAATAAACTGTGAAAGTTCTGGGTTGGCAACTAATAACCATCTTCTTTGAGTAATACCATTGGTCTTGTTATTAAACCTTTCTGGATATAATTTATACCAGTCATTTAACTCTCTATTTATTAAAATATCCGTGTGAACCTTTGCTACACCATTAGTTGAATGAGTGCCATATATTGAAAGATATGCCATTTTAATATTATCATCTTCTATTATCTTGTATTTTTCTATTTCCTCACAGGAGATGCCCCTTCTTTTAAGCTCATCTATTAAATTATTGTTTATTTTTTTTCGATTATCTCATATACCTCTGGCAATATAGATTTATATAATCTTACAGGCCACACCTCTAGTGCTTCTTGTAAAATAGTATGATTGGTATAAGCAAAGGTATTTACTACTATATCCCAAGATTTATCCCAATCCATATTGTGTACTTTAGTAAAAATTCGCATCAACTCTGGGATAGCCACTGCAGGATGGGTATCGTTTAACTGTATTCCATGGAATTTATGAAATTTCCAATGTATTATATTTGTTTAAATGTTTTCGAACCAAATCCTGTAAAGAAGCAGAAACAAAAAAAAGTATTGTTGCTTTAATCTTAAAATTTTTCCTTCATCCTTTGTGTCATTGGGATATAGAACTTTAGATATAATTTCTGCTTTATTCTTCTCCTTTAAGGCTAAATCATAATTTTGTTTATTAAACTCATTTAAATCAAAAGGATTTATAGCTTCTCCTTGCCATAGTCTTAAAGTATTTATGGTATCTCCACCATAACCTATAATTGGAGTATCATAAGGTACCGCTAATACATCTCCATCAGAAAAACTTACTATTACCTTTTCCTCATCCTTCCTTATAGACCAAGGGTCTTCAGACTCTAACCAATTATCTCCTTCTTCTACTTGAAATCCATCTTTAAATTTTTGACGAAATATCCCATATTCATATCTAATGCCATATCCCATTAATGGATAATTTAATGTAGCAGCTGAATCTAAAAAAACAGGCTGCCAATCTTCCTAAACCACCATTTCCTAAACCAGCATCTTCTTCTGCTTCTTCAATGGAGTTATAATCTACTCCCAATTCTTCTAGCAGTTTCTTTATCTCAGGTTGAATATTCATATTGATTAAATTATTACTTAATGCTCTTCCCATTAAATATTCAGCTGAAAGATAATAAGCTTTTTTTCTTATCCTCATGTTTTTTTTATTGAATTATTCCATTTAGGTACTATTTCTTCCATTAATGTTTTAACTAATGCAAATATTTTTCTTTATCATCACAATTAACAAATTCTTTTCCAAAACTAGTCAAAGCATAAGCTTCCATTCTTTCCATCATTTTTCCTTATTTATCAAAGGGTCACCTCCTATAAATCCTTGTCATTTCTTTTAACCTGTGAATAATTTCATCAGTTAAATCTTCTTTTTTTCATCCTCCAGGTCCAATTACCTCCAATTGTAGATGGGATGTTCATCCTAGCAGAATCATCTAAACCTAAAAGATCCTGCATTGTAGTTATAGCTAAATATGCTGTTGAACTCCAAGCACCTCTTATAAATCCCCCCCAATTCACCCCCCCTCATAAGAATCCAATTTTAAATATTTTTTTTGCATAATTTACATCTTCTTTATCTGCACTTAAACACCACCCAACTATAGTGGAATTATCATGTGTGCCAGTATACACTACACAATTTTTATCATAATTATGGGGGGGAAGATAATCGCTTTCCTCCCTTGAATCAAAGGCAAATTGTAATACTTTCATTCCAGGAAAGCCTGAACTATTAAGTAATTCAACTACATCATCTGTTAAAAACCTAAATCCTCAGCTATAATATCTAAATCCCCCCCTAATTCTTCATTAAGCTTATTAAAAAAAACTTCATCCCTGGTCCTTTTGTCCATTGTCCAACTACAGCATCTTCAGCTCCATACTCAACTTCCCAATAGGATTCAAAACCTCTAAAATGATCAATTCTTAACACATCAAATAATTTGAAACTATGCTCAAATCTTCTAATCCACCAACTATATCCATCCTTTTCCATAGTAAGCCAATCATAAGTTGGATTGCCCCAAAGCTGTCCTTTTTTTTAGAAAATGCATCAGGAGGACAACCAGATACAGTTATAGGAATCAAGTTTTCATCTAAATTAAATATTTCTGGATTTGCCCATACATCGGAACTATCTTCTGCCACATATATTGGTAAATCTCCAATAATATTTATTCCTCTCTCATTTGCATAATTTTTTAGCTTATTCCATTGCTTAGTAAAAAAAATATTGGGTGAAAATCCAAAAGTAAATGGAATCCTTATTTTCCCTTTCAAAATTCCCTACCTCTTTAGAATTTATTCTTCTATATTCAGTGTCCCAAAATAACCAGGATTTGTTATTATGGTATTCTTTTATAGCCATAAACAATGCAAATTCCCTAAGCCAATCTAAATTTTCTATATAAAATTGATCAAGTTCTTCTATTATTTGGTGTTTAGCTCTT
>JMBV01000237.1_pt1 | contig 20352 bp, 30 predicted proteins | sample 616531 | NCBI WGS metagenome assembly JMBV01 (sample SAMN02727904, study PRJNA239997) | anaerobic digester metagenome | biome: anaerobic digester; isolation source: mesophilic anaerobic digester inoculated with municipal waste water sludge... | place: Germany: Bielefeld University, CeBiTec ...
AAACTGCCAGCCTGAAGCTGGGCTAGCGGTCAGCGTCACCCTGCTGCCTGCCTCATAACTGCCACCATTGGGACTTACCGAACCTTGTCCTTCAACAAGAACCGTTAGCGTGTACATCGTAACTCCCGGTTTAGGTGTTGCGGTGGGCGTGGGCGTGTGGGCTGGTTTTGTGGGTGTTGCCTCTATCGTAGTTATTATCTCTGTATCAAGCGTCGGCTCTGGCGCAAAATCATAGGGCATACACAAATTACACTTGTTATTCCACGAAACGTATTCGTCGTAACGCTCAGAAGGTGGTTGATAATCTTCAGGTTCCGAGAGCGTCTCTTCTAAGGGTTTATAAACCTTATCTGCCCTTGCTGGAGTTTCTTTAATTCATCGCCATATTCCAGCTGACAGTTTTCGCTAATACACCAAAAGCTAACGCTTTCCAAGTCTGTCACAAAGAGTCCAGAACCCCCGATTAACTTCGCTGCTACATTCCGATGTCTGGGAAATACGATTTGAGCGATTTCAGCTTCGCCAGCCATTTTTAGAAAAACAGCGCCTTCGGTCAGAACAATATCAGTAAGACCTTGTTCGTTAATCAGGTCAAGCCTGGTACCACCATAGACGTAAAGATGGTTATTGCCCGAGGCATACCGGCCTGGCTAAGAGAGCCAAACGAAAACATCACGCCCACATCGCCAAAGCTTTGAATACTAACTGATTCATCCAGTGTATTGATTTGATCAACTTGTATTGGTTCTGGAGAAACTGAATTGCTTTCAGTTGTCCACAGTGGATAATCTCTGCCATCTTCCAGAGTATAATCGCTATAGCCAAGCTCCGCATCATAATATCCAACGCGCAAAGCCTGAATGTTACTTGACGAATAAACAAGTTCAGCGGTTGGTGTTGACGACGGTTCAGAGGTTGGTGTTGACGATGGCTCAGGGCTTGGAGTGATGATAACTGGCGTATCGCTGGGATGTGAGAAAGATTGTTTGAGCGTTTGCTCCTCTTCGCGCTTCACGTTAAACAGCAAGGCCACCAAAACAATCGCGCCAACTACAAAATACTTAAAAGACATAAAGCAAAGTCTGACGAGTTGATTTTTATCTGTATGGTCAGGGATGCGGGGGGGTCGCGGTGAAGGGTTTGGATTGTATTGGTTTGAGTTCATGGTTTTCTTTCCTTATAAGCTTTAAGTTTAGGTATTATCTTAAAGTGTTTAAATCATTAATTCCAGCAATCCGGAAACTTCCATTGGAATGCCAAAGTGACAATATTAATGTTCACCTTCTTTAGGCCATACTCACAAAAAAACACAAACAAGCTGGCTAAAAGCATTGTTTGTGCTGGACTATTATAAGGCGGAGAGGAAGGGATTCGAACCCTTGATACCTCTCGGTATACTCGCTTTCCAAGCGAGCGCACTAGACCAACTATGCGACCTCTCCGGGCAGGCACTCATTATATCAGAGTTTTAAATTTTCAAGCTATTTAATTCAATTAGGGTTGAAGGATTACTCAAGTCCATATTTTGCGCCAGCAAGTGTAAAGAAAACATAATATGAACTCATCCAAAAATATTGACGCACGGCGGGCGACGTGTTATTATTTTGTGCACCTTGCCCCCCCATCGTCTAGCGGCCTAGGACGTGGCCCTCTCAAGGCCAAAACCGGGATTCGAATTCCCGTGGGGGCACAAATTCAAATGGAGAGCGTAACGAATGCTCCCCCCCATTTTTGTTATGTAAATGTGAGTAAAATGATTAAATACCCCGCTATCGCATTCGTCGCGCCATTCTAGATGGTATCGGCAAAGCCCTCATAGGTCTTTTAACCAACGTTAATATTGAAGGCCTTGAAAACATTCCCAAAACCGGCCCCCCCGTAATTCTCGCTGGTAATCATGTCGAAAGCCTTGAATCAGCTTTTCAAGCTTTATATCCAAAACGTGTTGTTGAACCCATCGGCGCCGGCGACATCCCCCCCTTTGACAGAGGCTTGGATAAATTTGTCAATCTTTATGGTTTCATTGCGGTTGACCGTGGAACGGTTGATCGCGCCGCCATGCGCGAAGCACAATCTGTGCTAGAACAGGGAGCTGCTTTGGGTATTTTCCCTGAAGGCGGTACCTGGCGACCCGCCAAGATGCCCGCGCAAATTGGTGTGGCTTTGCTCAGCGAGCGTGGAAAGGCACCCGTTGTACCGATTGGTTACAGTGGCTTTATCGGTGCCGTCAAAGCTGCTCTGAAGTTTCAACGCCCAAAACTAACCATGCGCGTTGGCAAACCCATCCCAGCTTTGGTCATTGACCCAAACGGCGCGCCTGTCAAGGAGCAAATGCAAGCCTATGCGGATAAGGTTATGGACGAAGTGCACGCGCTCTTGGACGAAGCGGAACACAACATTATGCCTGAACGCGAAATCTTGCAACTCACCATTTGCCGCGAAAAAGATGGCGATAAACTTCAAGAGTTGGAACCTGTCCAGGGTGGTGAAGCATTTGTAAGTTTAATTAATACCAAAGTCATCCTCGATACACTTGCTCTTAGTCTAAAATTACCAACCCAACCCTTTACCCGGGGGCAGGAAAGCATCTCAGCTGGCAGCTTCATCGAAGCGATTAACGCGACTTTAACGTATCTCGAAGAAAAGCCCACTTTCTTCACCTACCGTATGGGACAGGAAATGGGCGAGCAAATCCCTGGTGTTCTAAAACAACTAAAACAATATGTGATTGAAAGCAAAGACCTGGGGGGGCAGGATCTCATTTTGGATGGCTATGTTGAGGCTTTTTACCTGAATGGCGAAGAGCGCCAAACACATCTTATCTTCAAGATTGTGACCGACTAACAGCCAAAGAACTTACCAACAAAAGAAACTAAGCGGGCTTTGGCTCGCTTTTTTTTAATATCTTTTACATTCAGCTGCACATTGCGCATGCCCATATACTCATTGATTTCGACCGTATAGGCGATGTCAATGTATTCTGGCATGTTATTTACCCAATGTCCTTGCCGGAAAGCAATCGCGTCGAATTCCTGTTGGCCATCACGCACACTAAACTTCAGATGCGCCCCCATTACCCACCGTGCGCACCCGCAAAGCCTGGCAATGATGGCTGCTAAAGAGCGCGTCTGGGTTCTTGTGGCCGGTTGGTTCCAGCTGCGCTACATCGTTGAGAATGCCCGGTATATGTTCCGGTTTCAGACGCGCAAGGTCAATATCATAATCAATACGCAAAATGGGCAGGAGCGTCATATCTCCCAGTTTTTCTGTCGCCACCTGGTTAATGCGCTCCACAAAAGCATCAACGTTCTCCAGTTTAAGCGTCAGTCCGGCTGCCATGGCATGTCCGCCATGCTTTTCGAGTAAATCTTCGCATTCCTTTAAAGTTTCGTGGATGTTTAACTCTTCAATGGAACGGGCGGAAGCGACGATTTTATCGCCTTCAATGTGACCAACAATAGCAGGTTTATAAAGTGATTCAACGATTCTCCCCGCTGCCAGGCCCACCAGACCTTGATTGAAATCTTCTGATGCCACGAAGATAACTTTGAGATCCTCGTCCGAAGCCAAAGCTTCCTGAACAGCGATTTCTTCAATTTCATTGAGCAAGTTCTTGCGTTCCTGGTTTTTATTGTCCAGGTCCTGAGCAAGGCGCGCCGCCTCAAACAGTTCCTGCGTGACCAAAAGTTCAAACGCTGCCATCGCGGAATCCATGCGTCCCGCCGCATTCAAGCGGGGTCCAATGCCAAAACCGAGATGTCCGGCATTGAGTTGGTCAAGCTTAATGCCCGCCACCTGGCTAAGCGAAAACAAACCCTGACGCGGATGCATGCGCATGAGTGCCAGACCACGTTTTACCAAAGAGCGGTTTTCGCCGTTTAGTTCAGCCACATCGACAACGGTGCCAATCGCCACCAGGTCAAGCCACTGGTCAGGGTCAATTTCCGGGTTTGGATAGCGTTGCAAATAAGCCACAACCAGCTTCCAGGCGATGCCCACGCCAGCCAGTTCTTTGTAAGGATACGGGTCGGTGGGACGATGCGGATTGATAATTGCCGCGGCATCAGGCAAAACCTCCGGCACTTGATGATGGTCGGTGATTATCACGCGCATTCCCAGTTCGCTGGCACGGGCGACCTCAGCCACGGAACTGATGCCACAGTCAACGGTAATTAACAGTTTCACGCCTTCATCAGCCAGTTGTTCAATGGCTTCGAGATTAAGCCCATAGCCTTCATCAAAGCGGTTTGGGATATAAACCCGCGCGTCCAGACCCAACTGCGCTAAGAATTCATACAAGATTGCTGATGATGTCACCCCCCCATCGGCATCATAATCACCATAGATGGCGATTTTTGCCCGGACTGAATAGCGTTATGCAAGACTTCAACCGCTTCATGCATTCCTAGCATCTGAAACGGGTCAGGATTAGTAGGTGAGTCGCCGGAAATATAAGCCAAAGCGGCCTCGTTGCTTTCAATACCCCCCCGGTTGTAAAGCAATTGTCTTAAAAATGGAGAGACATCAGGCATTTGGCGACTGATGTTCGGCGGGATAAGCGGTGAAGTAATCCATCTTTTAGCTAACTGTCGGGGGGGTGTCTTTGGCATTGTGTTTTCCTTGGTTTTTCTCTATTCTACCTTTTTATCTTCGCTTTTCAAAAACATCCTGCAAAAGCTGATGATAAAAGGTCTAAGGACATAATGAAACCAAATAATTTTATTACTTGTTTATGTACTGGCAATATTGCGACAGAACAGGGCATGTGTTGTAAAATTAGTGCATGGAAGAAACAACTAAAATCACCAAACAATTCATACTGACGTGCTGGATAGCCCCCCCGAAGTACGCCAGGCCCGCGCCACTGGCGCGCCTATCGTTGCCCTTGAGTCAACCGTCATTACTCATGGTTTGCCCCCCCAGGGAGAAAACCTAAAACTTGCCCGGGCGATGGAAAAGACCGTCAGCGAAAACGGTGCGATACCTGCCACAGTCGCCGTCATCGACGGACGCATTCGTCTGGGTATCACCAACGAAGAACTCGAAGCGCTTGCCGTACACCCCCCCAATCCGCGTAAAGTGAGCATCCGCGATTTTGGCTACACCCTGTCAAAGGCATAAGTGGCGGCACGACCGTAGCAGCCACAGCGTTTGTTGCCCACAAGCAAGGAGTGCGGGTCTTCGCCACAGGTGGTATCGGTGGCGTGCACCGTCAAGCCCCCCCATTTGACGTCTCCACCGACCTCAACCAGATTGCCAAAACCCCCCCGCTGTTGGTCGTTTGTGCCGGCATGAAAGCCATCCTGGATTTACCGTCCACAATGGAGTATCTCGAAACCCAGGGCGTGCCCGTTATCGGTTACCAAACCGATGAACTCCCCCCCGCTTTCTATTCCCGCAGCAGTGGCATTCGCCTGAACCAACGTGCCGACAGTCCGCTTGAAGTCGCGCGAATTGCTTACGCGCACTGGTCACTGGGCTTCAGGCAAGGTATTGTCCTTACCGTTCCTGTGCCAGAAAAAGACGCCATCGCGCGTGAAGAGATGGAAGGCTGGATTGATGACGCGCTGATTGAAGCGCAGCATGCGGGCATTTTGGGCAACGCGGTAACGCCATTCCTGTTGGACAAAGTCAGCCAACTTAGTGGCGGGCGCAGTATGCACAGTAATATCGCTCTGCTTCTCAATAACGCGATGGTGGCAAGTCAGGTTGCACGCGAGCTAAACACACTTTTGCGCCACGAAGAAAGTCAGCTTCAGCTTAGTTAGGTTTTCTGGCTATAAGTCATTGTTGACAGTATCGGATTAGGTGACAATCAGGGCGTATTCGTTGGCCAAGGCGTAGACGTGCGCGTTGGCGTTGATGTTGGCAAGGCGGTATTCGTCGGTGTCGCAGTTTGGCTTGGGGTGATTGTTGGCGTGCTTGTGGGTGGCGTGCCCAGGACGGTGAAACTCGCCGACCTGACCCAACCATGCCCACAAAAACAGCAGGCGATAAGCCCTGGTTTCCACTTGCTGGGTTCAAGTTCCAGCTTCGCCACGCCATAGCCCCACTTCCGCCCTGCCAGCGACCCGTATGTGACTGGATGAGGTCACCATCACGGTACCAAAGTTCAGTCCACTGCACGCCTTCGTCCATCATGTTGTAACTGTAACAGGCATAAATCGTTTCCAGCGGGTTCTCAAATTCTGTTGCCGGGTCAATCGGCTGCAAAGCGTCATCAATTTCCCGCGCAAAGAGAATGCCACTCAAAGCATAATTATCACCTGGGGGGGTAATAATCGACTCAAACTGAGACGCAATATCATCTGGCACAGACGGGGTATTCGTGACCGATGGGGGGGTGTTGGTGATGGTTGGCGTAAGCGTGATGGTGGGCGTTAGCGTAATCGTTGGTGTCAGGGTGATGGTAGGTGTCAGTGATGGCGTCAAACTGGGTGGAAAATAGGTGTACATAACGCCTTCACCATAGCGAAAATTCAAATAGGCGAAAGCAAAAAGTGCCAAAGCACCAATAATCAAGCGAATGCCCAACTCAATTTGATGACGACGCTTGGTGAAAAAGAGAGTTTCCGACCTTCGACAATCGTTCTTCGGGCACGAGACGCTGTTGCAAGCCCCCCGCCACGACAGCCAGGATGCTGATGGTCATTATCGTCGAGCGAATGTCGATGTTCATGGTCTGATTATAGCATTGCTGCCAGGGTCTGGAAAAGCTGGAAAAGGATAGCGTTTGACTTTAAAAATTATTCGCTGAGTGACTCTCGCGTGGCTTGTTTGCCACGCCGGCGCATAATGTCCAGCAAACGTGGCAAAACGTTCGTGTAAAGTTTGTACAGCAAGGGTCTGGCAGGATAATCCCAAGCGCCAATGTGTCGCGCGGTTGTGCCGTTGAAACCTTCTTTGAAACGATACACACCCCCCCAAAGACTGTTACTTTCATCGAAGATATCCGGCGCGCCCCCCCACATATCGTAACTTTCGCAACCCAGCTGTTTGGAAAGTTTTATCGCTTCCCATTGCAAAAGGTAATTTGGCATCAACTCCCGGTACTTGTCGGTAGACATACCATACATATACCGTGCCACACGGTTAAAGTGAAAGATAAACAGTCCCGCCACCGCTTCACCTTCAACTTCGGCGATAAGGGCATGACCCATATCTGCCTTCAAAAAAAATTTTCCCAAAGCTCCAGATAGTAATCTTCTCCGCGGATAACAAAATCATCACGCAAAGCGTTTGCGCATAAGTCTGATAAAGCATGGGTAAGTCAGCCAAACTGGCCTGGCGCACACTTACACCACGCCGCGTGGCAAGTCGAATGTTGTAGCGTGTTTTTGCTTCATCGCGGCAAGGATTTCTTCTTCATCACGCGTCAAATCGATAAAAACAGTGTTACGAAATTGAATCTGGTCTTGCGAAAACAACCAGTCCCGTCCCTTAAGTTCGTTTTCAAATTCAATGCCTAATGCTGATACTGTTTCATCTTCTGCGCCAGGAACGCCGGTACCTAAAGCACATCAGGTCGATTTTGAGAAAGATAGCTTTCTGCTCACGGGCATAGTTCTGCAAGTCGTCTAAAACCCGTTCGCGCAAGGCTTTGTTCGCCCAGTCAAGGTTTGGGCCCTTGGGACAATATAAGACACGCAGGCGGAGAAAGCCAAGTTTGAGTTCCCGTCTCAAAATAAGCGCGCAGGCTTCAATATTTTGAGCTTCGTCATACCAAACGAAGGTTTCGGGCGTCCAGCCGTTGCGGATTTTGACGCGCCCCATTCCCAGGTCTGTAAAATATGCGCCTCAGGGAACTGCAACAAAAGCTGGTTCCACTCACTTGGCGTCGTCTTAAAGGCTTGCATTTTCGCCACCTGTCCGCTTATTTCTAAGCCAGCGATAAGCTTTGTACAAGAGGGGGGGTTTAAAGACCTTAACATAAGCTGGCGCGGAACGCTTCACTTCACCACCAAAGCCACGTTTGAAGCGATAAACGCCCCATAAGCCGTCCGAACGCAGCATAAACTGTTCTTCAAGCTCGTCTTCATCAGCATCAGGAATGCCCCACATATCATACAGTGTGGCACCGTGAGCCTTGCCATAACGCATGGCTTCCCATTGCAAGAGATAGGTGGGCATCAGATTGCGATGCTTGTCATTTGACGCGCCATAAAATACCAGGCACGCTGCCCATATAAAAAGAGCATCAAATAAGCCAGTGATTCGCCTTCATACGATGCCCGCAAAAGCGCACACTGACCTTTTGGTTCAAATATTTCAAACGCATTTTGGTAATAAGGCAGACTATGTAGCGCAAAACCATCCCGTCCGCTGGTGATAAGCATTTGCTCGTAGAAATCATCCAGGTCGTGGCTCGTTTCAACCTTGATGCCCTTACGTTCAGCCAGGCGAATGTTATAGCGGGTTTTTGCTTCATAGCTGCCAGAATAGCCGTTTCTTCCGAACTGATATCAATCAAAATCGTGCCACGTGGTTGTATTGTTGCTTCGTCTTTTATGTAATTTGGAAAGATACTGTCTAAACCAGCAGTGTCATAAGGCTCGTCAAGGTCAGGTTCAATTTGCAGGAAAACCGCGTTGCGCTGACGACATTCAGCTTCAATTTTGGGCAACAATCGCGTCCATTCTTCACCAATGCCCGCTTTTGGCACATAAGCAACCGAAAGCCCTAATGGTAAACGCTTGAACAGCACCAGTACCGTCTCTTGCCTGCTATGTAAACGGACTGGTTCCCATCCATAGCGCGCCTTAAATTCGCCCCAGCTATCGGTTTGCAGAATATGCTGGCTGGCAGGAAAAGCAGAAAATGTCACTTTAACGCCCTTTTAAGCCCAAAACCGAGCCGACAGTACGCAAAAGAATTGTTATATCCATCCAAATCGTGGCATGGGAAATGTAGTAAAGGTCGTACTCAAGCTTGAGAGAAGTTTCTTCAACGGTTTCGGCATAGCCTTGATGTATCTGCGCCCAGCCCGTGATACCCGGTTTGACTAACATGCGCGTCCGGTAAAAGGCACTTCGCTCTGGAAAACCTGTACCAGCTCACTGCGTTCAGGTCGTGGCCCCACAAAGCTCATCTCGCCTTTCAGAACATTAATCACCTGGGGGGGCAACTCATCTAAGTGTGTCTTGCGCAGCAATTTACCAAACTTGGTAATGCGCGGATCTTTTTCTGCAGTTACCAGGGCAGCATCATCATCCGAATTATGCTTGCGCATCGTTGGGAATTTATAGATTGTATACGGTTTTCCACCCCGGCCAAGGCGTTCTTGCTTAAAGATAATAGGTATATTTCCTTCAATTAAAAGGCCAAGCGCAATAACCGGAAAAACAACAGCTAAGCCAATAAGACCAAGCCCAGCTAAAAACAAGTCCAGTAAACGTTTAAAAATACGATAAAAGCCACTGTTGGGTTTTCGATCCAAAACGAACGAATGACCCAATCAGGTTGCAGTAAGTCAATGGGCACACGTCCGGTGATACTCTCATAAGCATCTTGCATGGTGGTCAGTTCAAGCCCAGCTTCTTGTGCGTCCAAAATGGTATGGAGCATACCTGGATTCATCTCATGAGTAATCGCCAAAATAAAATCGCTCACGCCAAGTTTTTCGGTGATGGATTCCATCGTCTTGTGGTCGCCTAAAACGGGCACACCTTCTATGCGAGTGTTTAGTTTAAGGGGGGGGTCATCATCAATTAAGCCAATTAGATTGAAAGGCTTAGGATCTAGCTTATTGATTTCACGAATAAGTTCTGTGCCTGCATTACCCGCGCCAACAATTAAAACCCGTTTTTGTTGGTTTACCGCTTTGAACACACGGATAAAAATAAGTCGCCAAATGAGCGTTAATAGCGCGGTGACGATGATAAAAATTGCCACACCCACTCTGGGTAAAGACATCGGCGGTACCAGGAAGTAAACCACCAAATAGATCGCCACAGCAATCGCTAACGCGATGATGACGCCTTTTAAAGTTGACTTAAATTTACCCGCTTTGCCCAAATCGTATGTATCAATGAGTAAGATAACCCAAAATATGGGCAAAAAGTAAAACCAGACATCCACACGGTCGCGGAAGAAAGCAGCCGAGAAATCAAGTGAGTCTATTTGCGCCCAAATGAACAAAGTTAAAAATAGCGCGATTGTTCCAGCCAAAAATCGCCAAGTATCAAAATAAAACGTTGTTCAGAGTTTTTTTTAGCCTGAACCGTTCGAAATGATCGTTATGTTGTCGGGCTTCCATATTAAGACTCCTAAAATTTTATTTTTTTAAAAATGCTGGCAATAAACCCTGCCGCCCATGAAAAATGCATCGTCGCAATCGCCAGGGGGGGAACACCCAAAACAAGAGCAATATTTTTTTTCCTTATTTCCCTGGCTTAATCCTACAAGCAACAGTACCAATAAATAAATCCCAAGCACAGCTGTCAGCACATAAACAGCAGGTTTAAAGAATATGCTCAAAACCGCCAGAAAAATCAGCCCCAATAAAAAGGCTGGTGGTAAAAACTGACGCCAGCGAATTGTGCTCGGATAGCGTTGAAGCATCTTAAACTTCCAAAACCATACGTCCAATATTGCTTGGCCAGGCGACTCAAATTTGGTCGCGCAAAATACTGACATCGAATTTGCGGGTCAAACCAAATCGTCCCCCCCAGATTGACGTATGCGCGTGTTGAACTCGTAGTCTTCATTGGCGATGAGCGTTTCATCAAACAAGCCCACTTTGTCCAGTAAGGCACGGTAAAAAGAACCGTAAGGGACGGTGTCAACCGCTGCAGCAGTATCACTATGGCGGTATTGCGCGTCGCCCACGCCAATCGGATGCGCAGCAGCAAGGGCAATTGATTTCGCAATCCAAGTCGTTCCCGATGGCATAATATCCCATCGTCCACCGACATTATCGCCAAGCCCTGCTTCCAGTCCCGCCACACAGCGCGCCACATAATCATTCTGCGGAATTGAATGAGCATCCATACGCACGATAATTTCACCCACCGATGCCAGCATCGCCACGTTCACACCAGCGGGGGGGATAATGCGCTTTGGATTGTCAACCAGCTTAATTTTTGTTCAGGATACTCAGTTTGATAAGTTTTAATAAATTCGCGCGTGCGGTCCTTTGACCCACCATCCGCGATGACAATCTCCATCAGTTCAAGCGGATAGCTTTGGGCACGCAAGGCATCAAGCACCTGACGGATAGTTTTCTCCTCATTCAGGCAAGGTATGACGACGGAGACAGTTTTTTTTGCATATTTCCTTACGGAACAACAAACTGACTGCGACTATTTGCTACAGTCAGCTTCTTCATTGCGGGGAACAAGCGCAATGGCTTCAATTTCAACCAAGCCACCCTTTGGCAAAGCTGCCACTTGCACAGCTGACCGTGCTGGTGGGTTCTCGGTAAAGTACTCAGCATAAATAGCGTTTACTTTTGCAAAATCGCCCATGTCCATCAAAAAGACTGTGGTTTTTAAGACATTTTCAAGACCGGAGCCGGCACTTTCAAGAATAGCGCGCAGGTTCTTTAGCGCCTGATGTGCCTGGGCTTCCACACCACCTTCAACCAAAAGCGCGGTTTCTGGGTCAAATCCGAGTTGCCCGGAAACGAAAAGCAAATGGCCTGTTTTCACACCAACGGAATAAGGTCCAATTGCGGGCGCAACTTTATCGCAAGTGATGATTTCTTTGCTATGACATTTTTTTTCATAGTTAATAAACCTTTCTTGAATTGTATTATTCGTGATTATATCACTGCACGGGCTTTCATGCCCCCCCGAAACAGCTTTTATATACGCATTGCCCTGTGAAGAGCAATACGTGAGCTAAGGTTGCCAGTCGCCGATGCCCTTCCAGGCATGATCCAAATGTTCCGCCATGACATCACTTAGTTTGCGCTTGATGGTCTGACGAACAGCCATCATTAAAGCTAAGCCACCCATGGCGTTGATTTCTTCGCCAATTGTGCGGGCTTCCCGGTGATGGCACTGATAATTAAAAGGGCCACCCGGCACGAGCGACAAAAATCATCCGTTTTGCCAATATGCACCAACTGGTCAATCTTTTGTCTGATCTCAGCTTTTTGCTGAGCAGGCAACCTGCGAATCGCCTCTTCCCCCCCAAAAATCCAAGTTAATATACTCATGTCATTGCCTTTTTCTTTTATTATACTTGCAAGATGAATGCCTGGTTAGGGCTTTAACTATGAGTTTTGTCATCATTTAGGTCATTTTTTTTCATTCTGTTCGTCAAGGTTCATCATCTTGCCATCTCATGCGAGCCGTGTCAAAAAGCATTTCCAGCATCTCAACGCGTTGTTCAGACCTTGCCCAAGTGGCTTTTACCAGATCCAAGAAACGAATGGTAAGCACTTCCGTGGAAATATGCTTTCCATTATAAAAGACATGGCGGTCAATAAACGCCCAGTCTGTGTATTCTTCCACACCATACTGGTCAAAAAAACAAATTGCCTAAACCGTAATGAGCAAAACCATCATGCACAAATTCAGCATAATGTGGCTGATGAGCCTGACTGCCACTGGTAATAACGGCACCCGCTTCCAGCACAATGCCAAAATCGCGAATCATTTGCGCATTTGGAGACCACTCATAACGTTCTTCGTGTTGAAAAGTGACGATTGGCAGATAGCTTCATTTCTTAATTCCCTCACTGTTTCTGCCATGTAGTCCATATCGCAGTGATAAGCGCCACCGGATGTTTCGCTTGCCTGGGCAAAATTAGGCGACTTGGCATTGCAACCCAGAAAAGCGATTTTATTGCCATTGACTTCCATTTTGACTGGCTCGCGGGCGTCAAAAAATATCTTTGCCACCACCATAAACGGGCCAGCCCTCTTTGGCGTAAAGCTCCAGGGTATAAAGCATCGCTTCAGGGCCATAGTCCTGAAAATGATCACCCGTTAGCTCAACCACGTCCGTGCCAATCGAGCGCAAAAGGTCCATGTACGACTCTGGCGTACAAAAGACCAAATAGTTACCCCGGTAATGCTTGGGACAATTCTCCGCGAAGGGAACTTCATTGCTGATATGCAGAATATCAGCTTCTTTCAAAACATCTGCCAAATCTTCGCCAGGTACATGGATGCCACGTTCATCCATACCCACCGCGGTGGCACGCACCATCGCGGTTACGCCGGTAAGAATGACAGTGGTTAGCCTTTCAGGATTGTAGTTGCTAAAAGGCATTAAATCCTCAAACTTTGGATATGCGAAGTATTCAAAGCTACGTTCCAGACGTGTAGGATTCTCGTTATAAAGCGTTAACGGAATAGTAAGTGCATAGGTTTCGGGGGGGTCAAAACTTTTTTGAATTGGTGATTGACCATCCAGGGCAATCACTTTCCAGCGCGGGTGCAGTTCATCAAATGCGACAATCGCCCAGGTACGTTCGCTTATCCAGGCTTCTTTTATCATATCCATTTGGATATCCGCAAAATCAATATCCTGGACTGTGTGTGGCATCAATTCAACCGTTCCCTTTGGCTCTCCCCCCCATAACCAGGTGAGAGCTTCCATGCCATAAGGATAGACTAAAAGCCGGTCTATGAAAGTATTATCCCCCCCGGTTTGCCAAAAAGATTTCAGCGAAACCGTTTCGATTTCATCAGTTACAGTTGGAAAAGGCGCGACCAGGGTTAAAACCATTTGACCGATCTGACGGTCATCACCAGGAACAATGGTTGTACACGGCTCATCAGTGTCAGGTGCAGGATCGTGATTTATCATGTCAAGCAATTTTGATTTGAGCGATACCGGTAAAGACTGATCTGTCGGCGAACATATACTGGGGGGGTTTTCTACCACTGGCTCGGTTTCTACTGCTGTCAAATCCGCTGTAGGCGTGGTTTGGACTGCCGGCTCAGGTGATGGTTCAGTAATTTTAGGCGTAACGGTAGCAATTCCCAGCGCCATCTCACCTGCTGCTGGTGTTGGTGGCGGAGTGATTTGCGAACCGCAGGCACTCGCCAGGAAAAAAAACAAGCACAATCAGCCATTGCGCGATTTTTCGTTTTTGCATCATCATAAAATTTTCCTTATCCTTGCTTCGTTTGCATTATACGTCAATTTTCCAGACCGGTTTTCATTAGCAATGCAGGTCATCAAGTCAGGCAATAAAAACAAGCCAACGAAACCATTCATGAGCTTGTTCTTATTTATCATTAAACAACATTCCTGCCATTTAGCAAGGTGAATATTTTTTAAGTTTAGGCTATATCTGGTCCAATCACGATTTCGTCAGGCTCTGTTTTATCGGGATATTCAGCTTCAAGTTTCTCAAGTTTGAACAAATTGATAATGCCCCCCCACACTAAAAAAACCCAACACAATCAGGTGGAACATGATGGCATAAACATCTCGCATTAAAAACGCGATGACCGTATCCAAAGCATATAGCAAAGTGCCAGCAAGATAAGCCACACGATTTCTTTTACGCGCCAGCAAACCAAAAACAATCAGAACGATGGCAAAAGCAAAGCCCACAACTATAGTAATCACTCTTGGCGATGCGTTGGCCAAAATGGGCAAGGGATGAGCATCTAACCAGTTTGTAATTGAAAACCCAACCGCAAAGCGGATGGGGGGGCTATCCGCGTTACTAATGCGAATGACGATGTTAATCACCGAAATCACTGCAACCCAGAAAAACCAGGAGACACCATTTTTGAAATTGGCAAAGTGTTGCGCCTTTTTCAGTTCTATTTGACTGTGATTAGCTTCTTGTTGATTCATCTTGACCTCCGAATAACTTATCCATCAGAAACTTAATTGTAATACCAAGTATAAAAAAAACGTTTGTTTTAATGACGCAATGTTTAGACAGTTTTAGTTTTATCCGCGGTTTTTAAGGGCTTGTCCGCGCCAAGTCGCACCAGCAAAACCCCCCCCGAAAGCACCAAAACCGTACCCAGCAGTTGCAAAGGCAAGAGTTTCTCTTTTAGCATCAACCAGGCTAAAACTGCCGTAACCGGTGGTTCGAGCGTCAAAATCAAATTCGCGGTACTGGATGGCAAAATCGTCAGGCTTTGATTAAACAAACCATAACCAACCACCAGAGGAACGGTTAGCAGAACCATAAACAGCCATGCCATCGGGTCCGTGCTCAAGGTAAACAAAGTTTTCATATCAGGAGCTTGCCCTGGAATTTCGATGGGAAGAACATTCAAAACAAACAATGCCACCAAAGCAAAAAAAGAAAATGTAAAACGTGCTTGTCCACGGATTGATACCTCGTTGAGCAGAAAAACGGCCACAGATAGCATAAAAGGCGTAAATCAAACCAGACAACAGCCCCAAAAGCAGACCAATCCAGTTGGTTTCCATTTCACTGCCAGTCAGCGCGACCAAAGCACACCCTGCCAGACTGAGAACAATTGCCAGACCCTTTAGCCAGCTAAACCTTTCCTTAAGCAGCCACCACCCCCCCAGCAAACTGGTCAGGGGGGGCGCGGAAAAATAAATCAGCACCGTGGCAACGGAAGCACTGTTGTATTGGATTGAAAAGGTCCAAATGGTGTTTAACAAAGTAAAGACCACGCCATAAAGCACGATAAAACCAAAATGCTTGCGTTCCAGCTTCAAAAGTGATGGTTTAAAAATCAGGAAAGCCGGAAACAGCAAGGCAATCCCAAGAATATTCCGCCACATGGTAATCACTAAGGCGGGTACACCAAAACGAGTGTTGAGAATCTTAATGAAGAGCGGGGGGGTGAAGGCAAAAAGAATCGCTGCGACAACCGCATAAAAAAAAGCCACGGCCGCGGGCTTGTGTTGATGATAGGTTTGATTTTTCTTGTTCTGTCATAAAACAAGTTTATCATGCCTGTTTTATTTCAAGCCATTAAAATGCTTTGTGGAAGAAACTGGAACTTTTTCACGGCTAAATACGTTTTGATATCAAAGCAAACAGTATATCTGTCTTGCCAGGTTGGAAGATTAATGACGACTAAACTATAATTTGAGCGTTATGGAAACAACACAAAAAAATGAATCTTGAACAAAACAAACCTCAAAACCCACATGGGTACGCCAGGCGTGGCAAGCAAATTGCCTTTAGCCTTTTTGTTGGCCTGTTTATCGCCACACTAACGCTGGTCATTATCGCCTTTCGATACGAAGCCAAATACAAAGATAAAATCTATCCCACCATCCGCGCCAACGAAATTGACCTAACCGGCTTGAGCCTTGGGCAGGCCGTCTCCCGCTTGAATACGGACCTAAACTATCCGACAAAAGGGAAAATCGTTTTTAGCCACAACAATCAACAATGGACCTTCACACCGCAGGAACTCGGTTACAGCAACAACCCCACCGAACTTGCCATACGCGCTTATCAAACAGGACGTGATGGCAACTGGCTGCAAAACTTGCAAAGCAAAGTTTTCGCCAGGCGTCAGGGCATCGAATTAAACCCAAGCGCGATGTTCGATCAGCCGGTGGCATTTGCCAAACTGGAAGAAATCGCCCGGGAAATCAACCAACCCTTGGTTGAAGCCGGCATCAGCATCGAAGGCACCCAGGTCACCGTACACGATGGACAAATTGGCCTAACCTTGGATATCCCAGCCACGCTGGACAAACTTCAGGCCTATTTTCTGATACAACAAGATGCCAACATCCCCCCCTTAATCGTTCGCGAAAACAGCCCAGAGATACTCCATGCAGGCGATATCGGTGAGCAAGCCCAGGCCATCCTTAGCGCGCCCCCCCTTACCCTGCGCCATCCCGACCCCGACTCAGGCCTTGAGCCCTGGGTTATCCCCCCCGCGGAAGACCTTGCCAGTCTCCTGATCATCGAGCGCGACACGAGCAGCCAGACCGCGGGCTATAAACTCGACATCAACGCTACATCACTGGAACACTATCTTTCGAGCATCGCTGCCAAATTCGTGGTGCAACCCGAAAACGCCCGGATGCGCTTCAACGAAGACACCCGCCAATTTGAACTCATCCGCAATGCCGTGATGGGCAAGGTACTCGACGTTGAAGCCAGCCTGGACGTCATCCTGCACAACATCAACAATCATCAGCACGAAGTCAACCTTGTGCTCAAAGACCTTGCACCGCGCGTCACTGATACCACTACCGCTGCTGAACTGGGTATCACCGAACTCGTGGTACAGGAAACATCCTACTTCTATGGTTCAGAAGCTGCCCGTGTCCAGAATATTCAAGTCGGCTCAAGCACTTTTGATGGTATTCTCATCGCACCCGGAGAAGTATTCTCCATGGCCAAATACATGACTGACATCAGCCTGGATAACGGCTACGCTGAAGCCATTATCATCGTTGGTGACCAATCTGTAAAAGGCGTCGGCGGTGGCATATGCCAGGTCAGCACCACGCTTTTCAGAACCGCCTTTTGGAGGCTATCCTATTGTTGAGCGCCACTCGCACGCATATCGCGTCGGTTATTACGAACAACAAAGCAACGGTTGGGCAAACACCAACCTGGCCGGTCTTGACGCGAGCGTTTATCTGCCTTTCGCTGACCTAAAGTTCAAAAATGACTCTGATTACTGGATTTTAATGGATACCGAAATGGGTCCCAACTCACTTACCTGGAAATTCTATTCAACCAGCGATGGTCGCCGAGTTGAATGGAGCACCACCGGCATCACCGATGTGGTCGAGCCACCCGAGCCCATTTACCGCGAAGACCCCACACTCCCACGCGGTACCATCAAACAGGTTGACTGGGCGGTTAATGGTGCCACGGTATCGGTTACACGCCGCGTTTACAAAGGCGACCAGCTCTGGTTTAGCGATGTAATCAACACCACTTACATGCCCTGGCCCGATGGATTCAATTACGGCCCCCGGCACAGAGATCCCCTAGCTGCCTTTTTTTTGGATCCCCGCAGCTATGGTAAAATTGCAATCGTTAGCTTACAAAGGCAATGATGAGGTAAAGATGATTCAAAAAGAACTGCTTGATTTATTACGCTGTCCTGTTTGTGCCAAAGAAGAAAAAGGCACCCTTGAGTATTTTAAAGATACCTGGTTAATCTGCCAGGATTGCGCCCGCAAATATCCCATTTGGGATGATGATATCCCCATTATGCTCATTGACGAAGGCGATAAATGGCAAGCCACTGATAAAGAAGCTTTGCCTGTGCCTCCCCCCCACAAGCTAAATAAAAAAATTTACTGCTTCATATTAACTGCTTTCTGCGGAAATATTAAAGCATAGAACGAGAAAATTGCATGAAAAATTTCTTTAATAAAATCAAAAAAAGCCTTTCCAAAAGGCGCGACTGGTGTCGTGTTTGTTGGCATTATCGTGCTCGCGATTATTGGCGCGTTTTTCGTCTATCGCGCGGTGGATGGCTTTATTTCGCGCATGACAATTGCCAAACTGCCCGGTGTTCCTGTGCTAAAGGACCCCCCCACTCAAGCCCCTGTTGACGTGAATAATCCAGAACCAAGTCCAGACCTGGAAGTCAACTTTGAAGAGCCCGTTGACCTGGACACCTTTGTTATGCCCGATACCTGGGACGGTAAAAAGCGGGTCAATATTCTCATTATGGGTATTGACGCGCGCAGCCCCCCCGACGTCAAAGCCCCCCCACTCACCGACTCCATGATTCTGTTCACGCTTGACCCGGTCGCCAATACCGCCGCCATGTTGTCTATCCCCGTGACCTTTGGGTGCGCATACCCGGTTCTGGCTATAACAAAATCAACACAGCTTATAGTATTGGAGTCATTAATCAACTCCCGGGTGGTGGCCCAGCCATGGCCAGTAAACCGTCGAAAACTTTCTCGGTGTATCTATTGACTACTATGCGCAAATTGACTTTAAGGCATTTGTTGACTTCATTAACCTTATTGACGGCGTAAAGCTTAACGTCACCGAAACAGTGCTTTTGGACGTGCTCGACACACAAATTTCATTCGACCTTGAGCCAGGCATATATACCTTGACGGTGATCTCGCGCTGGCGTATGTGCGCAGTCGCGCCTATGGTGATGGTGATGTCAGTCGCGCTGCGCGACAACAACAAGTCATACTTGCCGTTCGCGACAGAATCCTGGAATTCTCGATGATTCCAACCCTGCTTGGCAATGCCAACCAGATTTATGACAGTCTTTCAAGAGGCATTCATACCAATTTAAGTATGAATGAGATGATAAAGCTGGGCTTAAAAATTCTCAATGACGTTCCCCCCCGCGATCAAATTCAGCACAAAGTTATCGACTTCAGCTATGTCAATATTGGTCAAGGCCCTGGTGGCGAGTCCATGTTACGCCCCCTGCCCAACCGAATCCGCGAACTGCGCGACGAACTGTTTACTGGCAGTACCTTTTTGGACACCTTGGCGAAAGAAGAAGATATCCAAACCATTTTGACTGAAGAAGGTGCCAGAGTTTCGGTCATGAACGCGTCTTCGCAGGCCGATTTGGGCGACAGAGCGGTTGCTTACCTGCGCTCGCAGGGTGTCAACGTCGTTGAACAAGGCAACGTCAGCCCCCAGCGCATTCAGCACGATTACTTTTATGGCGCCAAACCTTACACGATTAAGTTTTTGACCCAACTGACGAATATTACCAACCCCCCCGCGCTGGTCGCCTATGCCTATAACGGTGGCAACCCGGTTGATATCGTCATCATTCTCGGCGATGACTTCGCCAATAATAACACTCTGCCATAGCGCTTTGCTGAGTAAGTAAACAAGTATATGTGGACCACAAAGGGGCTGGAAAAGAAGCGTTCACTTAGGGATTGAAGAAAAACTTAAATGAACAGCTTCAAGCGGGGCAAAAAGAGACCAGTCACAATCAGGCATGAATGCTTGAAGTGACTGGTTTTTTTATTAAAGATATTTTTTTGAATTAGTGATTGATATTAATCTATATCAAACCTAAATACTTTTCAAAGAATATCATCAGTTTTTCGATAATTCCTTGTTTTTTTCGCAGCTCTGCCTCCGCCAAAGCGAGATACAGGTGGCATGATTTTATCAATGGCTGTACCGGTTGTTTTAAGCATTCCATCTCGGAAAGCATTATCGATGAATCGGCGGGTTTCTTCAGGCTTTAATTTCTCTTCTTCTATAATTGCTGAAATATCCGCTTCCTTACGCTCATGGAGGAATTTTCGCCAATCCTCATCCACTTTGGTCGATACATTGACTTGCTCAATAAAACGCTCGATAAGCTCTTTCTTGCTTCTAAGTTCAATACTTGAATTGATAGCCTTATCAATGGTCGTAAGAATGGTTTTATCCTTACAGTTGGATTGTTGATATTTGGCTACAAGCATAAGGATGTAATCAATATTTACCTCTATCTGTTTGACTAGTTCAATCTCAAAATT
>JMBV01000238.1_pt1 | contig 20300 bp, 26 predicted proteins | sample 616531 | NCBI WGS metagenome assembly JMBV01 (sample SAMN02727904, study PRJNA239997) | anaerobic digester metagenome | biome: anaerobic digester; isolation source: mesophilic anaerobic digester inoculated with municipal waste water sludge... | place: Germany: Bielefeld University, CeBiTec ...
ATTTCGATAAAGAGATCACAATTGATACATCACAGATTCGTCCGATGATTACCTATGGAACCAATCCGGGAATGGGAATGCCCATCGATGGCAACATACCGCTATTGGAAGATATTGATGAGACAGGAAAAATATCATTCAAAAATCACTGAATTACATGGGATTTGTTCCAGGAGAGAAACTTGAAGGGAAACAGATAGATTATGTCTTTCTTGGTAGTTGTACCAACGGGCGTATTGAGGACTTCAGGGTGTTCGCCAATTATGTTAAAGGGAAAAAGAAAGCCGATAATGTAACGGCCTGGTTGGTACCCGGCAGCTGGCAGGTACGCAAGCAGATTGAGGCGGAAGGGTTGGACATGATCCTCAAAGAGGCAGGTTTTGAACTCCGGCAGCCAGGGTGCTCTGCATGTCTGGCTATGAACGACGATAAGGTTCCTACAGGGAAGTATGCCGTATCTACATCTAACCGCAACTTCGAAGGTCGCCAGGGTCCCGGTTCAAGGACCATATTGGCGGGCCCGCTGGTGGCGGCTGCGGCGGCTGTAAATGGAAAAATAACCCAACCCTAACTTCAGGCGGCTAATGCCCCCCCCAAATACTCGACAAAATAGTAAATGATAGAAAAAAAATAAAAAAAATGGAAAAGTTTCAAACAATCACATCAACATATGTTCCGCTTCCTATTGAAAATGTGGATACCGACCAGATCATACCGGCCCGTTTTCTGAAAGCAACCACCCGGGAGGGATTTGGCAACAACCTTTTTGCCGACTGGCGATATGACAAGGAGGGCAGGCCAAGAAGCGGTTTCGTACTCAATAATCCCGACTACACAGGCCAGGTATTAGTTGCAGGTAAGAATTTCGGGAGCGGAAGTAGCCGGGAACATGCTGCCTGGGCAATTGCAGGGTATGGATTCAAGGTGGTGGTGTCGAGTTTTTTTTGCCGATATCTTTCGCAATAATGCACTCAACAACGGTATCCTGCCGGTTGTTGTAAGCGAAGAGTTTCTAAGTGGACTGTTTGCAGCATCAGACAGCAATGCGAAGGCTACCGTTACGGTAAACTTAGAGGAGCAAACAATATCTAATAATGAAACGGGTAAAATTGAATCGTTTGAAATCAATCCATATAAGAAAGAGTGCCTGCTGAAAGGATTGGATGATATTGATTTTCTGCTGTCGAACAGAGAGAAGATAGAAGAATATGAGAAACGTCGTACTTATGTATATTAATTGTTTGTGTAATTGCCGCAAGGTCATCTGCTGAAGGCAATTTACTTATACGATCATTTCAAACTAAACCGGTAAATATAGATTGTTTTGGGAGAAGTAAGAAAGATAGAGATCATGGATACTACTCTGCGTGATGGTGAACAGACATCAGGGGGGGTATCCTTTGCGGCTCAGGAGAAGGTGAGTATTGTGAGCCTTTTGCTGGAAGAGCTGAAAGTAGACAGGGTGGAGATCGCCTCCGCCCGGGTATCAGAGGGTGAATTCCGTTCAGTTCAGAAGATAGCCCAATGGGCACAAGCACATGGTTATATCGAAAGGTTGGAGGTGCTGGGATTTGTTGACGGAACCTCTTCGCTGGAATGGATAGCCGATACCGGGTGCAAGGTGATAAACCTGCTTATTAAAGGTTCGTTGGAGCACTGCACCTATCAGCTTAGCAAGACCCCCCCCGGAGAGCATCTGGCTGATGTTAGGAAAAGTATTTCTACGGCAAAGGAGATGGGATTGACTGTCAATATATACCTTGAGGATTGGTCCAACGGGATGCGCAATTCTAAAGATTATGTGTTCCATATGATGGACGGACTTAAAGATGAGCCTGTTAAGCGTTTCATGCTTCCTGATACGCTTGGAGTGCTCAACCCCCCCGATGAAACCAGACAATTCTGTTCCGAAATGATTGGACGTTATCCTGGAATTCATTTCGATTTTCATGCACATAACGACTATGATCTGGCAGTTGCCAATGTTTATGAAGCTGTAAAAGCAGGTGTTCAGGGGGTGCATGTAACCGTGAACGGGCTTGGAGAGCGTGCGGGCAACGCTCCACTCACAAGCGTGATTGCGCTGATACACGACCATATGGGCCTGCGGACCAATGTTGACGAGTCTAATCTTTATAATGTGAGCAAGGTTGTTGAAAGCTATTCGGGGGGGATACGTATCCCCAAAAATAAACCTATCATAGGCGACAATGTATTTACACAGGTGGCAGGCATTCATGCTGATGGGGGGGACAAAAAGAAAAATCTCTATTTCAACGATTTGATGCCTGAACGCTTCGGCCGCTATCGTGAATATGCATTGGGGAAAAATTCAGGTCGGTCCAATATTACCAAGAACCTGGAGGCTCTAGGTATTCAGCTTGACGACGAAGCAACGAGGAAAGTGACAGCCCGCATTATTGAGTTGGGCGATAAAAAGAGATCGTAAATCTCGATGAGCTTCCTTACATTGTCTCCGATGTGTTGAAAAATGGTCTTGATAACAAGGATATCCTGATGCTTAACTATTCACTTACGCTCACCGATGGGCTTCGGCCAACGGCTACGGTGAAGATATCGATTAAAGGAGAAGTATACCAGGAGACGGCAGCAGGAGAGGGGCAGTATCACGCATTCTCAAAGGCGATGTACAAAATTTACAGGAGGCTCAACAAACCTGTACCTGAGTTGATCGACTATGAGGTGGTTATCCCTCCGGGAGGGAAAACAAACGCATATGTGCAGACAGTAATTACATGGAAGTATGAGGGCAAGGTGTTTAAAACCCGTGCACTCGACATAGACCAGACCGTCGCGGCTATCAAGGCTACAATGAAGATGTTGAACATGATTGAAAGCGGGAGTATTCCCAATATAAATTATCTGCAGTTACCGTAACGGTAGCATCAGATTTCAGAACCTTTAATATGGAATAGGTGCCAAGTATAAGTATAAAGTATTATCAGAAAAAAAATGAAACTGAATATAGCTGTATTGCCGGGTGATGGAATAGGCCCGGAGATTATGACTCAAGCGCTGGAAGTTACGAAAGCCGTTTGTGAAAAATTCGAACATGTATTAACCTACAGTGTAGGTATTGTGGGAGCATGCGCCATTGATGCCGTGGAAGATCCTTATCCTGCTGAAACACACAATCTTTGCATGAAGAGTGACGCAGTACTTTTTGGCGCCATTGGCGATCCGGAGTATGACAATAATCCTAATGCCAGTGTGCGCCCCGAACAGGGATTGCTAAGAATGCGAAAACAACTGGGGGGGCTGTATGGGAATATCCGTCCCGTGGTAACCTTTCCCTCTCTTGTTCATAAGTCGCCGCTGCGCGCAGAACTGGTTGAAGGGACCGACTTTGTATGCATTAGGGAGCTCACCGGAGGTATGTATTTCGGTCGCCCGCAGTAGGAGCGAGGATGGCAATACAGCGTACGACACATGTCAATATACCCGTGAAGAGGTGGAGCGTGTTTTGCATCTTGCATACAGGTTTGCCGGGCAGAGACGTAAAAAGGTGACGGTAGTGGACAAAGCTAATGTGCTTGCTACTTCGCGGTTGTGGCGGCAGATTGCACGGGAGCTTTCTCTTCAGTACCCCGATATTGAGACCAACTATCTCTTCGTCGACAATGCGGCTATGCGTATTATCCAATGGCCCAAAAGTTTTGATGTGCTGGTTACCGAGAACCTGTTCGGAGATATTCTAACCGATGAGGCCTCTGTGATTACCGGCTCTCTGGGACTGCTGCCTTCGGCGTCCATCGGACTGCATACATCATTGTTTGAGCCTATTCATGGATCCTATCCACAGGCTGCAGGTAAAAATATTGCTAATCCAATTGCAATGATTCTTTCTGCTGCACTTATGTTCGAGTATGGCTTTAACCTAATGGACGAGGGAGCTATTATTAGAGAAGCTGTAAATGCGAGCCTCGAAGCAGGTGTCGTTACAGAAGATATTGCAGACGGAGGAAAGCATATAAGACCTGTGAGGTTGGAGAATGGATTGCTGGATATATAAAGGAAAAGAAATAATGGACATAGGCAATAATAAAGAAGTCGTAAAAATGACTGCGGAAGGCAAGGGTAGCCTACGTAGTGCGACGAGCACCAGGGGGGGTCGCCGTATGGCAGGGGGGGCAAGGGCCCTCTGGCATGCCAATGGTATGACACGCGAACAGTTGGGCAAACCCATTATAGCTATAGTTAACTCCTTCACTCAGTTTGTACCGGGGGGGCATGTGCATCTGCACGAAATAGGACAGCTGGTGAAAAAAAGAGGTTGAGAAGCTGGGCTGTTTCGCAGCTGAGTTTAACACTATCGCCATTGACGACGGCATTGCCATGGGCATGACGGTATGTTGTATTCCCTGCCGTCGAGAGACCTGATTGCCGATTCGGTGGAATATATGGTCAATGCCCATAAGGCAGATGCTATGGTCTGCATAAGCAATTGTGACAAGATTACTCCGGGGGGGATGCTTATAGCTGCAATGCGGTTGAATATACCTGCTATTTTTGTTTCGGGAGGGCCGATGGAAGCAGGAATAATTGGTGATGAACAGATCGACCTTATCGACGCGATGATTGAGTCGGCTGATGAGGCTGTTTCCAGCGAACGTGTAGCTCAATTGGAACAGCTGGCCTGTCCCACCTGTGGCTCCTGTTCCGGGATGTTTACCGCAAACTCCATGAACTGTCTCAATGAGGCAATAGGACTAGCACTGCCAGGCAATGGAACCGTTCTGGCTACTCATGTCAACAGGAAAGAACTGTTTGTGAAAGCTGCACGGCAGATAGTGGAGAATGCTTACCGATACTATTTTGATGGCGACGAAACGGTACTTCCCAGAAATATCGCTACCCGTGAAGCGTTCCTGAACGCCATGACGCTTGATATTGCCATGGGAGGTTCTACCAATACAATACTCCATACGCTCGCTATCGCACATGAAGGGGGGGAGATCGACTTCACACTCGAAGATATAGATGCGCTTTCGAGGCGCGTCCCATGTATCTGCAAGGTGGCACCCAACACAAAAAAAGTACCATATCCAGGATGTGAACCGTGCTGGGGGGGGAATTATGGGCATAATGAACGAACTGGCAAAGGCGGGACTGGTTAATACCTCGGTACACCGTGCTGATGGCCTTACTTTGGGGGAAGCCATTGGAAAATATGATATAACTTCAGGCAATTCTTCGGAAGAGGCTGTAACAATCTTTTCGTCCGCACCCGGGAACCGGTATAATATTGTAATGGGATCGCAGAATGCGAGGTTCAAAGAGCTCGATACAGACAGGGCAAATGGCTGCATCCGTAGTGTGGAGCATGCTTATACAAAAGATGGGGGGGACTGGCTATCCTGAAGGGTAATATTGCCCGCAACGGCTGTGTGGTGAAGACAGCGGGCGTGGACGAGGGTGTCTGGAAGTTTAATGGAAAAGCTAAAGTGTATCACTCACAGGAAGACGCTTGTAGCGCTATCCTTAATGGAGATGTCAGGGCAGGAGATGTGGTTGTTATTATCTATGAAGGCCCTAAAGGGGGACCGGGAATGCAGGAGATGCTATATCCCACATCCTACATCAAAGCAAAACATCTGGGAAAAGAGTGTGCCCTTATTACTGACGGGCGTTTCTCCGGTGGTACCTCGGGACTCTCCATAGGGCACATCTCACCTGAAGCTGCTGCCGGTGGTAATATAGGGCTGGTACGTGACGGAGATATTATTGAGATAGATATTCCCGGGCGATCCATTAATTTGAAAGTCAGTGACGAAGAGCTTGCCGAAAGAAGACGGACGGAGGAGGCCAGGGGGGGAGAAGAGGCTTTCCGTCCCATACGGGAAAGGAAAGTGTCCAAAGCTTTGAGGGCTTATGCTGCTTTTGTCAGTTCTGCCGATCTGGGTGCAGTGAGAATCATTTAGATATTTTTTAAATTCAGCACTTAAGTTTTATAGATTAGGGTTATAAGGTCCATAATTAATTGTGTAAAGTTACCCGTAACGGTACTTTTTATAACAATCAACAATGAATATTATGAATAGAGAGAAACAGACCCAAACAGTGATGTCCCCCCCTTCGGAAGAAGCCGGGACTATTCAGGGCAGTGAGATCCTTATCCGTTCGCTTATCGCGGAAGGAGTGGATACTATGTTCGGGTACCCGGGTGGAGCTATTATGCCCGTGTTCGATGCTTTGTACGATCATAAAGATAAGATAAAACATATTCTGGTGCGCCACGAACAGGGTGCTGTACATGCTGCGCAGGGTTATGCACGTGTATCTGAAAAGTGGGTGTAGCACTTGTTACGTCGGGCCCCCCCGGAGCAACTAACACCATCACCGGTATCACTGATGCAATGATGGATAGCACTCCCCCCCTGGTAGTCATCTCAGGACAGGTAGCTTCAGGTTTGCTGGGCTCGGATGCTTTTCAGGAAGCCGATGTAATTGGAGTAACACAGCCCATAACTAAATGGGCTTACCAGATAAGGCGAACGGAAGATATTGCATGGGCCGTTTCCAGGGCATTTTACATTGCATCTAGCGGTCGTCCCGGACCTGTAGTGCTTGATATAGCCAAAGATGCGCAGACAAACAGATGCGAATATTTCTATCAGAAGACTACCTTCCTACGGAGTTATATACCTTTCCTGAGCCTGATACTGATCAGATACGGAAGGCGGCAGCCATTATAAACAGTGCCCAAAACCTTTGCGCTGGTAGGGCAGGGTGTTATTCTGGGAAATGCGGAGGAGGAGTTGCGTGCATTCCTGGAAAAGGAGATATTCCGTTCGGTTCCACCATACTGGGATTGTCAGCCATGCCCTCCGGTCACCATTTGAATCATGGAATGCTGGGGATGCATGGGAATGTGGCGCCTAACATGATGACCAACAGTTGTGATGTGTTGATCGCTATAGGGATGAGGTTCGACGATCGTGTGACGGGAAATCTGAAGACATATGCCAGACAGGCAAAAGTAGTACATTTCGATATCGATCCCGCTGAACTAGATAAGAATGTAAAGACATCTGCCAAAGTTCGTGGTGATGCAAAAAAAACACTTCCTTTAGTTACCGCCCTGCTGGAAAATCGATCGCATACAAAGTGGCTGGCTGAGTTTCAACCCTATGAACAGAAAGAGTATGATTGCATTATCAGAAATGAACTGTATCCAGAAAATGGAGAAATAAAAATGGGCGAGGTGGTTAACAAAATCACCGAGGCGACACATAATAATGCTATATGTGTGACCGATGTGGGACAACATCAGATGATGGCAACGCGTTATTTCAGATTTAATAAAACCCGTAGCATAGTCACATCAGGCGGGCTGGGGACGATGGGTTTCGGGTTGCCTGCCGGAATTGGTGCCAAATACGGTGCACCTGACAGAACAGTTTGTATCTTTGTGGGCGATGGAGGGTTGCAGATGACCATTCAGGAGTTTGGAACCATTATGGAATATAATTTGAATGTAAAGATCATTCTTCTGAACAATAGTTATCTGGGGGGATGGTGCGCCAATGGCAGGAATTGTTTTTTTTGATGAGCGATATTCCGAAACACACTTGAAAAACCCGGACTTCGTCAAGATTGCTGATGCCTACAACATCAAAGGACGTAAGGTGACAAAGCGTGAAGAGCTGGATGAAGCCATTAATGAGATGCTGGAGCATAACGGGGGGGCATATCTGCTGGAGGTGAAAGTGGAAACAAAGGGGGGGATGGTTTATCCCATGGTGCCCGCCGGTGGTACCGTTACCGACATTTTACTCGGAAACGGGCACAAGCTTTAAAAGTGAGTGAAAACAATTAATAAAAACTGAACTATGAATGAGAATAAAACATTATATACCATCACAGTATTTTCAGAAATACTGTAGGCGTACTCAATCAGATCACTACTATTTTCACCCGTCGGCAGTTGAATATAGAAACACTGTCTGTTTCGCCATCGGCAATAAAAGGGATTCACAAGTTTACCATAACCACCTTTTCCGATGATGAGGAGGTGATGAAGAAGTTGGTGCGGCTTATTGATAAACGTGTGGATATTCTGAAGGCTTATTATAATACCAACGAAGATCTTGTGCACCAGGAGCTGGCGCTTTACAAACTCTCAACCGAGAAGGTGCTGGAACACGGTTCCATAGAGTATCTGGTGAGGAAGTACAACATCCGCATACTGGAGGTGTCCAAAGATTGTGTTGTGTTTCTTAAAGCAGGTCATTATGCCGAGACACAGGGGGGGCTTTTTGATGAGCTGGCCTCAACTATAGGTGTTTTGCAGTTTGTTCGTTCCGGCAGGATTGCAATCACGAAATCTAAATTGGAGCGGCTGAGCGATATGCTGGCAAAGCATGAACAAGTACTCAACGGGATTGTTGAGAATGAATAAATGAGTCTGCTCCGGGAACCATGAATATCAAAAATGATTATTTAATACATTGAATATCATTATGTATTTTGGTCCATCTGTAATAAAAGAGACTTTTAGGAGAGGATTAATAAAAGATAATTAAATTATATTATAATAATAGTCGATGAGTACACATCTCACATTTTAATCAGTCACAAAGCTCAGTAATCAAGAATTTTGATATCCGAAAGACTGCTCATATATAATGTTTAAGTTGTGACTCTTGACTCAAATAGTCAAAAAAAATATGGCAAAAATGAATTTTGGTGGGGTAGAGGAAAATGTAGTTACCCGCGACGAGTTTCCATTGAGCAAAGCTCAGGAAGTGTTGAAGAATGAAACAATAGCAGTAATCGGTTACGGAGTACAAGGGCCGGGACAGTCTCTCAACCTGCGTGATAACGGGTTTAACGTGATTGTGGGTCAACGGAAGAACAGCAAGACCTGGGATAAGGCTGTGGCCGACGGATGGGTTCCGGGAGAAACCCTTTTGAGATAGAGGAGGCATGCAAACGCGGCACAATTATCCAGTACCTCTTGTCAGATGCGGCACAGATTACGCTTTGGAGCACAGTAAAAAAAGCATCTTACACCCGGTAAAGCACTCTATTTTTCACATGGTTTTGGCATTACCTATAAAGAGCGTACTGGCATTGTCCCTCCTCCCGATGTTGATGTAATACTGGTAGCACCTAAAGGCTCGGGTACAAGCCTTCGAAAAATGTTTCTTGAAGGCAGGGGGGGACTGAACTCAAGCTATGCTATCTTTCAGGATGCCACTGGAAAAGCTTATGAGCGCGTGGTAGCTCTCGGTATTGGCGTGGGATCAGGATACCTGTTTGAAACCGACTTCAAGCGTGAGGTATATTCCGACCTTACAGGCGAGCGTGGTACGCTTATGGGTGCTATCCAGGGACTGTTGCTGGCTCAATATGAAGTGTTGCGCGAGAACGGGCATACCCCCTTCTGAAGCATTTAACGAAACAGTGGAAGAGCTTACCCAGTCGCTTATGCCTTTATTTGCGGAAAACGGGATGGACTGGATGTATGCTAACTGCTCCACTACAGCTCAACGTGGCGCTTTGGACTGGATGGGGGGGCCGTTCCATGATGCTACCAAACCTGTTTTCGAAAAACTATATAAGGAGGTGGCAAGCGGCAACGAAGCACAGCGCTCTATTGACAGTAACTCGCAACCCGATTATCGCCAAAAGCTGGAGGTTGAACTTAAAGCCCTTCGTGAAAGCGAGATGTGGCAGGCCGGAGCAGTAGTCAGGAAACTGCGTCCTGAGAACAATTGAACTCTTTTAATTGGTTTGTTGTTTGTAAACAATGTTTTTCATTGACTGAAAGATCAAATAAAAAAACCGATACAGCATTTACATTTATAAAAGAGACACAGGCTTAAAACCAGAGTCTCTTTTTTGATGCGCTGTGCAAGGCAATTAACCAGGTGAAAATTCCAGCTCAATTATTACATACTGAATTTTAATCGCCGTGTATTAACAATGTCTTATTTTGTATGATACTTTTCGCTGATTCTTTAATCATTAATCTGGTTTTTAGAAAAACACGTTTCGTTGTATTCTCTTTATCGTTTATTTTTGTAAATAAAATTCTTATAGCCATCTTGCAAATCTCTTCAATTGGTTGTGAAACACATGTTAAAGGTGGATCAATATAATCAAGATATGGATTATTGTCAAATGTAATAAGGGAAATCTCATCTGGTATTTTTAATTCTTCTTCTCTTATAGCTTTCAAAGAACCCATTGCTATTGTATTGCTGAAGGCAAATATTGCAGTAGGCCTGTTTTCTGTTTGGAGCAACAGTTTGGTTTCCAGATATCCGTTTTGTTCACTGAAAGAATCACCGGTTACCGAGTATGTATTAATGCCATGGTCCGACATGGCATCTTTAAAACCTTTTACACGCTGTGTATTTGGTGTAGAGTCTTTTACGCCTTGAATACAGGCTATGTTGGTGTGACCGAGTTCAATTAGATATTTTGCGGCCAAATATGCGCCGTTATAATTATCGGAGGTTACAAAACTCAAATCCTGATTTTCAAAATACCTGTCGATACAAATGAGTGGCATCCCCCCCCTTTTTTTTAATTGCAACAGATGGTCTGAAACATTACTGCAAGGCACAATAATCATTCCGTCTATACTCCTTGATGTCAATTGTTTAACAGTTTCCCGTTCTATTGTAATATTATCATCGCTGTCGCCAATAAGTGTTATATAATTTGCCTTGCTTGCTTCTAAGTTTATAGCGCTCGCCATTTCCGCGAAAAAAAGGATTTTTTTAATGAGGGTACGATTAAGGCAATTGTCCGACCTGATCCTTTTCTGAGATTTCTTGCAAATTCATTTGGCGTGTAGTTATATTCATCGGCAGTTGATTTAATTTTCTCTTGTGTAGCTTTTGAAATTCTATAGTTATCTGCTTTTCCGTTTAATACTCTGGAAACGGTTGAGGTTGAGTAGCCTGTTATTCTTGCAATATCGGCAATATTAATCTTTTGTATCATACAATATAAGCTATTTTTTTCAATGAAACTATTTCCTATGTTAGCAATTAGAATTACCGGTCATAAACAGCAAAGCTAAAAGAATTATTGCATTTGTAAAAGCAAAATGTTTTTCCTCCAGCCGGCATAGCAAAATAATTTACAATGCCATTGTTTAATGCAAAAGTTTAAACATGTCCCTTTCTTTTAACGCCCTTCGCTTGCAACAGTTACCCCGTGAAACATCGAAGCATCTTATATTTAGTTTATACGAATCGAATTGATACATACATAAGTTCAATATAAAGTTAAAACAAAGCTATTACAAACGAGACTTAAAAGAAACCAATTTTCAAAAAGTAACAAAGTTTAACAATAATAAAACGCGCAAACGATTGCGCTTTTGCAGTTTTTATCTACATTTACAGTTTATTGATGTAAAACATATTTAATAATTGTATTAATGAATAATATTTATAAATATGTTGATGGAAACAAAATCTCAACAAAAGATTATTTTTTTCTATTGGCCAAATATGTTGGAACTGCCGGAAACGAATGTTAACAGCAAGGTGCAATATAGCGAAGGTTTTTTTAAATTATTGAAGTTGAATAAGAATAATTTTCACCAGCTGTTAAAAAGTTGAATGGGATTTTTGGGTTATTGACTATAATTTAAATTTAAATTCATGAATCCCATTTAAAAATGTCTGAAATCAGAGTTTTTGGATGCTTAATATACTCATATCAATAGCTGTTTCGTAGGAAAATGACTTTTTCAAATATGTTCAAAAAAAATAATCACATGAAAAGATACTTCTTAATACTTTTATTCTGTTTGATTGTCTCTTTATGCTCTTTATCACAGGTGGAAAATTTAAGATTCAGTGGTGGTGAGTTTAAAATTTTGCAAATAACCGATACCCATTGGATAGAGGGTGAGCGCTATAAATCAGCGAATGATAGTACTTATAATTTGATTCGTGAAATGATTCATATAGAGCATCCCGACCTGGTTGTACTTACAGGTGATATTGTAGTTGGAATTCCAGCCTTTCTGGGTGGGAAAAACTGTCTGGCTGTTCTCTGAAGAAAAACGCCATTTGCTGTTGCTTTGGTAACCATGATGGGGGGGAGACAGATGTTAGTAAAACCGAAATTCTGGAATATTTGCGAACTAACCCGTATAACCTTACTTATGATGCCCGGAAAGGCACCCTGCCAGGTGTTGGAAACTGTACTCTCCCTGTTTTATCCTCAGACGGGACAACAGAAAAATGGATTTTGTATTTATTTGACTCTCATAATATAACTGACGATCGCTCTTTTGGTTATTACGATTGGATTAAACATGATCAAATTGATTGGTACAGGAATAGCAGTGATTATTTTACTGCTCATAATAAACGAAAATTACCTTCGCTGGCATTCTTTCATATTCCTTTGCCCGAATATGAAACGGCAAGATGGGTGTGCCGTGAATTCGGTGAGAGGCAGGAAGGAGTTTGCGCTCCCGGGTTGAATACGGGCCTTTTTTTTCATCGTTCATTGAAAAAAAGAGATGTTATAGGTGTTTTTGCAGGGCATGATCATAATAACGATTACATGATTGATCTGGATGGCAATATAGCCCTTGCTTACGGTCGTAAAACGGGATATCCTTCCGCCTACAACGAAACACTTGACAGAGGTGTGCGTATAATTAATTTATATGAAGATGAGGCTGGTTTTGACACCTATACAAGAGATTTAAATGGAACTTATTTCCATTATAAGTTTGAACAGAAGAATAAAGGTTCCAATACGCCTCGTTTCAACGGGACTTTTATTCAAGAGTTCTTAGTTGCCGGGTGGAATGACGAACGTTGGGATCAGGAAATGGCAATGCTGAATGAAGCGGGCATCACATATTTAATATATGCACCAGCTCTTTTGACAAACGAGAAAGGAAGAGCAACCGCTTACTATCCTTCTCCTTTAGTAAAGAAAAATGCGCAAAAAGACAGGATTGAGAGATGTTTACGTAGTGCTCAAAAGTATGGTATAAAAGTATTCATCGGGATTAATTTTAATGAAAGATGGTGGAAAACCGATTATGACTCTGAATGGCTGTTTAATCAGATGGAGGCCGGCAATAAAGTTGCAGATGAATTAGTTGCTTTGTACAAAGAGAAATATAACAGAACCATGTATGGCTGGTATTGGGTTTGGGAGGTTGATAACCTGAACTGTATGACATCCGAATGTCAGGATGCTCTTGCCAAGGCATTGAATATTAACCTTGATCACCTAACTGAAATTACTCCTGACATGCCATTTATGATGTCTCCGTTCATGAATTATCGGGTCGGGGGAAATGCTCAGGAATATGCCGTAATGTGGGAGAATGTTTTTGCCCAAACTCATTTCAGAATAGGAGATATTTTTGCTCCTCAAGATTGTATTGGTGCAGGAGGGCTTACTTTGGATAATTTACGGGAATGGTTTTCAAAGTTGAAACAGGCTGTCAACAGCAAACCTGGATTAAAATTCTGGGGGGGAAATGTTGAAACGTTTGATCAGCGTTTTTGGACAAGCGCTCCTATGGCTCGTGTCCAAAAACAATTGGAGATTGTAAACGGATATGTAGGCAATATTATCTGTTTTGCGTATAGTCATTATAATAGTCCTTTTGTAGTAAATAAAGAATATCATGATCTCTATTTGCAGTACTGTAAAACAGGAGAGTTACCTAAGATACCTCTTCCTAAAAAGGTTATAAATGCAAGCATCACCAAATCCCCGACTGGAACTGAAATTAAATGGGCACCTCAGGGTTTTGCTGCAACAGACGGATATAATATATATAAAGATGGAATACTTATATATAAGCTTCAGTTGCGTAATGGTAAATTTCAAACAAATTTTTCAGATAAGGACGGTAGTGTAAATAATGTGTATGAAATTTCAGCTTACAACGTTATGGGTGAGGAGTCTGAGAAAACGAAAGCAGAGTTGAAGTAAAAAAATCGGAGTAAAGTGCAGTCTGGAAAAGATTTCTGACTGTTACGGCATTGATAGGGATCTGTTTTTGCGAGTAAAATATTTAAATATATCTATTGAAAAATTAATTTATGAAAAGATTGTGTAATTATTTGTCAGGAGTCGTAATGATACTGCTAATAGTATCAATGACTATTCCTAATAATTTGCTGGCTGAAAATATGGAGCAGCTTCAGTCTGGCAGAATCGAAGGAATTGTAATGGATGAATTGGGCGAGCCTATGACCGGTGTAACAGTACGTGTGAAAAACATGAATTTGGGTACTGTTACAGATGTCAAGGGGCATTACTCAATTAACGCGAATGAGAACGCTACTTTGGTTTTTTTTCTTTTGTTGGTTACAGAACTCAAGAGATTTTAGTAAGAAATAGAAGCATTATTAATGTTATTATGCAGGAAGACACTCAATTGCTTGAGGAGATGGTCGTAATTGGATATGGCAGTGTTAGAAAGAGGGACTTGACTGGTGCTGTATCTTCTCTGGCAGGTGATGCCCTGTTAAAAACCAATCCGGTAAGTGTTAATCAGGGTTTACAGGGAAAGCTGGCCGGTGTCAATGTTTCTCAGGCTGATGGAGCACCGGGAGCAGGGATCAATATTCAAATTCGCGGAGCTAACTCATTTACAACAAGCACGGAGCCGTTGTATATTATTGACGGAATGCCATTTTCTGTTGGGGGGGAAGCACCGGCAACTGACTATGGTACGAAACAGAAAAACAACCCTTTAAGCATGATCAGCCCACAGGATATACAATCTATTGAGGTCTTAAAAGATGCATCAGCCACAGCCATTTATGGTTCACGTGCAGCAAATGGAGTAGTTATTATTACTACCAAATCAGGGAAAGAGGGGGGGAAAGCAAGAGTACAGTTCAGTTCAAACTTAAGTATATCTAATCCGGTTAAAACAATTGACGTTTTAAGTGCGGCAGAATATGCTGAGTTTCGTAATGAGCTGGTAACTAATGGATATATGTATGATGGAAAAGAGTACGTGGATCCCTCTCAGTTGCCTTATCCTCTTCCTGGCCGCTGGAGTGAAACAATAGAGAAAGATCCCGAAACGGGAGAAGAAGTGGTTGTTAAAAGAGAATATTTACCAAGTCCTGATGATTTCAGAACAGGTTTTCTGCTTAACGATCAGATGTTTTACGGGACCAACTGGCAAGATGAAATATTCCATACAGCTATAAGTAAAGAGTACAATCTTACTGTATCCGGAGGTGACAAAAACGGCTCTTACATGTATTCAGGTGGATACTTGGACAATCAGGGCGTTATTGTAAATTCATATTACAAGCGTTATTCAGTACGTGCAAATAATACTCGTAAGGTCAACGATTTACTGGAAATTGGAGCTAACATTAGTTTCACAAGTTCCGATAACAGGTTGGCACGAACAAACAGTGAGAATTATGGTGTAATTGCTTCTGCAATATCTTTCAATCCAACACGTCCGGTATTTGACCCAAGCAAGGACTCCGGATTTTCTGAAGATTTCTCGTCGGGATTGGCTAATCCGTACCTTACTGTCCATACCGAAAAGAACTTACTGGAATCTGTTTCTGCTTTTACTTCAGGATTTGGTGAGCTTACATTTACTGATTGGTTGAAGTTCCGTCAAAATTTTGGTTATAGTTATAGCTTTAATGAACGTAATCAGTACTATAATCGCTGGACAGGTTCGGGACAATATCCAACAAACGGCTATGGAGTTAAATCAGATAATGCATACGAAAGTTTAACGACCGAATCTTTACTTAATTACGACAAAAAAATTTGGTATTCATGCTGTAAATGCTGTTTTAGGTTTGACTTATGAAAAAGTTATGTGGAAAAATAAATCTATGAATGCTAAGAACTTTCCTTCTGATGATACTGAAGATAACGACATTAATGCAGCTATCGGAGCAAAAGAGATCAGTAGTGGAAAAGGACAATCTCAGTTGATGTCTTATCTGTTCCGTACAAATTATAATCTCATGGATCGGTATTTGTTGACATTTTCAATGCGTCGTGACGGCTCCAGCCGACTTTCTTCACTAAATCGCTGGAACAACTTCTATTCTGGGGCCATTGCATGGCGTTTGTCGGACGAAGAGCTCATTAAATCACTGAACTTTTTTTTGATAACTTGAAATTACGGTTTAGTGCGGGACAGACCGGTAATCAGGGCGTAAACGCATATGCAACCCGTTCTCGATTCGTATCCTCTAACTATCCATTTGATGGCACTTTTACAAGCGGCATGGCTGAAGATCGCTGGGGGGGAGGCCCTGCTGCACCCGATTTGAAGTGGGAGACGACAATACAGTATGATTTAGGTTTAGACGCTGCTTTTTTTTAATAACCGTGTAAATCTGGTCTTTGATGTTTATTACAAAAAGACTTCGGATCTGTTACAGTACAAGTTGATCCCAATGAGTTCAGGATTCGCGGAAATTGCTTCCAACTACGGTTCAGTAATTAATAAAGGGTTGGAAATAAGCGGAAATTTCATTCCGGTAAAAACAAAAGATTTTATTTGGAGATTTGATGCAAATATCTCTTTTAACAAAAATAGGGTAGAGGGATTAAATGCAGATCAGTTCTCTGATGTTGCCTGGGGGGGTATTGAAAGCATGTTTTTAAGAAGGAATGGATATCCTATTGGAACACTGTATGGTTATGTTGAAGATGGCTTCTATGATAATGAAGCAGAAGTGAGAGCCGACAGATATTATACTAATGAAAGTGCATCGAAAGTTAAAAGTATGGTTGGACAGGTCAAATACAAAACATGGATGATGATCCCGTTATCGATGATCGTGATAAGACAATTATTGGAAACACCAATCCTGACTACCAATACGGTATAACCAATACTTTAATTTATAAAGATTTTACTTTTAGCTTCTTTTTACAAGGGACACATGGGAATGATATCCTTAATGTTAATTTAAAGAGTTTTGAGATGGCAGGCAGTAATAATATGCCGAAGTTTGTTTGGGATAATCGCTGGACAGCAGATAACAGAGCAAATGCTTTGTGGCCACGTTCAGACGGAACCTATACGCGATCAATGAAGCCTTCTGACCGCTATGTGGTAGACGGTTCTTACTTGAGGTGTAAGAATGTCAGCCTAAGTTACAGGTGGACGCCTCCCTTCAAATATATTGAATCCATTAACTTTGTTTCCAGTGTAACAAATTTGTTTACTATCAGTTCATATGATTGGTATGATCCTGATGTTAACACTTTCGGCAGTGATGCGTCACGCAGAGGAGTGGACCTGGCATCCTACCCAAGTGCACGCACATTTAATTTTGGTATTCAATTAGCATTTTAAAAAGTAAAAATATGAAACTCTCAAAATTATTAGCTGTATATGCTATAAGTTTATTTATATTAGGGGCGTGTTCCTTAGATGAAAAGACCTTTACTTTTGTTTCAGGTGAAGATGTTGCAGCTGCACGTAGCTATGATCAATTGGTTGCGGGAGCTTACCTCACTTTGGACTTTCCTTTCGAATGGGGGGGTAATTACCATAATTTGGTTAACTTTGATTGTGATTACCAAACAGGCCCTACTTGGGCATTTGGTGAGATTGGTGCCGGGAACTTTTATGATTCAGGCTCTGCCAATAATTTTTTTCAAATACTACAGTCAATCTATTCACCGAGCTAATTATCATTATTATTTGGTAAGCCTTATAAATGGCATTCCTGAAAAAAATAAAAAAAACAATGCTTTGGGTGAGCTCCGTTTTTTTAAAGGCATGGTCACAATTTCAACTGGTTCAGTTTTATGGGCCAATACCACTGTTTAAAACATCTATTGGAGAAGGTAATGTACCTGAACTACCCAGGTCTTCGGTTAAAGAGGTTTATGAACACATTATCGAAACTTTAAAAGAGGCTGAGACTCTTTTGATCCCTCGCACTGATTCTGAATATAAAAAGGACATGTGTGTCGCGGTACAGCTAAAGCATTATTAGCCAAAGTTTATGCAACCATAGGTTCTGCTTCAATGAAAAGCGGTAATATTATTGTGAAAGGAGGGCCTGGTTCAGTAACCAATCCTGATGGAACTAAGTCTCGTCTTATGCCACAAGCTATTACACACAAGAAAGACCTGGTTTCAGGATATGAAGTTTTGACTCCAAAGAGTATTATCGTTTGGCGAGAGAGAAAGCATTGGAAGTTATTAACGATAATGAGTTCCAGCTGGCAGTTTCACAAAGTCAATTATGGAGTCCTGAATATAAAAATGGCCCTGAATTTCAATTCTGTCTGCAAACTATTAAAGAAGGGACACTCTATTATAATTACATAACATCAGATTATTGGGGATACCCGAGAGCAAATGAAATAATGTTTGGAGTAGTGGATATTATATTCAGAGAGATCATTGGTTGCAAACTTTTGATGACTGGGATGATGACCGTATAAACTGGGGAATCATGCACCGTGTCCCTCTTTCATATAACCAGGAGACCGGGAAAATGACATATTGCTTTTATCCTGAGCGAGATAGCGTGTACGTAAAAAAAAGGTGAAAAAGGATATAGCCCTACCGATATTGTGCGGTACGATGCACATCTGTATGGATCAAAACTGAGGAAGTTTACGGCTGTAACTACCCCCTATCGATGGTAATAGAACAGATTTCAACTGGCCATATATGCGTTACGCTGAAACATTGCTAATCTTTGCCGAAGCAGATAATGAAGTAAATAACGGTCCTTCTGCAGAGGCTTTGAATATAATAAGTCAATTAAACACACGTAATAATAGTTCAACAGTTATCGACAGGAATAAAAAAAACAACCATTTACTCTGGAATCTTTTCGTTCCTATATACTGGAAGAACGGGCAAAGGAGTTAGCTGCCGAAGGCCATCGCAGAACAGACCTTATACGTTGGGGTATCTACTTGCAGGTTATGAATGCTATTGGAACAACCGACGAAAATGGAGTTATCAAGAGGCGTGAACAGAAACATCTGTTGATTCCGTTACCACCAAATGAGGTAAACGCAAATCCTTATATCGAAACCAATAATCCGGGATGGTGATTATATTTATTAACGACAAAAGCGAATAGTTATGAAAAAAAATATTTACGCCAAGAGTTTATCATGGTTAATTGGAGCATTATTATCTGTTTTAACAATTGCCTCTTGCTCAGTTGATAGCGAAAAAGTAGATTTAATTTCATTATCAAAGATAACCACGATAAAAGATTTAAGTACTACTATCACAAAGGCTGCATTAGGCGATTTTATTGCGATTCATGGTACAGGCCTTGACATAGATAACATTGATTCAATTTTGATTAATGACGTGAGAGTAGATATGCTGGAAGTATATACTGAAAATGACATACTTTATATGAAAATTCCGGTAAAACTTCCTGTAATTGAAACAAATAAAATCTATGTCTACAATAAGTTGGGTATTCAGGAGATTCCGTTTCAGGCACTTGCGCCTGATCTTAAACTAGACCGTATGTTCAATGAATATACAAAGCCTGGTGATACAATTATGATTTACGGTGATTTCTTCTCTTTGTATGAGATTAATTCAATAAACGCTGTTGTGGATTTTAATGGAAAAACAAGTAAGGTAATTTCTTCAGCCAATAATTATTTAACAGCTCAGGTACCTAAAGATGTGGATAAGAACATTAAAGTAAAAGTTAAAGGTCTGAAGTATAATGTTGAGGCTGTTTGCCCGGGACGTTATTATGACAGGGAGTGTATGATAATGGATTTTGATGAATTAATGCCAAGCAATCCAGTTAATGTTGTTACTGATCCGGCAGATAAACAACGTTTGAGTGGAAATTTTCTGCGCATTGACCATACTTCAGCATACTCGGGCTGGTGGTATATTGCAGAGAAGGGTGGTGTACCTTACACTGATGATATGCTTGACAATTATCAGAATTATGTGATAAAATGTGAATTCAGAACAGCTAACCAGTTTATTGAAGGTAGAATCAGAATTCTCAGCTATCTGTTCTGGGACGCAGCTCCAATGGAATGGAAGCCTACAGATTTCACTATTCAAAACTTCAATAGATGGGAAACCATTACCTTACCTTTTGTTGTAAACCGGTCGAGTACATACAAGGACAACTATTACTACCATTCTTTTAATATGCGTCTAGAGATTGATCCGAATATTGCTCGTAATTTTTCTTTTGATAATATTCGCGTATTTAAAAAGGGTGATTAATTTTATTCTTAATTTGTTTGTGGTCTCAAGATTTAGTTGTTATTACAATACATTTGAAAGTTAAATAATTAACAGA